>Ga0157370_10000913_pt1 | contig 37440 bp, 32 predicted proteins | sample C35metaG_FD_113463 | JGI IMG/M metagenome (GOLD analysis project Ga0157370, IMG submission 113463) | Corn rhizosphere microbial communities from Kellogg Biological Station, Michigan, USA - C3-5 metaG | ecosystem: Host-associated > Plants > Roots > Rhizosphere > Soil | place: USA: Michigan... | reverse complement strand
CGCTTCGCCACGCACCGTCAACCGCCATAACCCGAACGGATGATCGCGCTCCTTGATCGCGAGACACGCGTGCGCGGACAGGTCGGTGACTTGCCGCGGCGTGCCATGCCGTGCGAGATAGCCGGGCGACGCGCACAGTACGCGGTAATTCGATGCGAGCCGCTTGGCAATCAGATGCGGAGCGATCTCGTCGCCGATGCGGACATCGAGGTCGAAGCCTTCACCACCCACGTCGACGAGACGGTCGAATAGATCGAGCCGCACGCTCAGCTGCGGATACCGCTCGGAGAACCGCGCGAGTGCGGGCGCGACAAAACGGCGGCCAAAACCAAAGCTGCTCGAAATGCGTAGCTTGCCGCCGGGAATGCGGCGCGTGGTGGAGACGTCTTCCATCAGTTGGTCGACGTCGTCGAGAATCTTTTCGGCCCAGGTGTAGACGCGTTCGCCGGCTTCGGTGATCGCGACCCGCCGGGTGGAACGGTGCAATAAACGCGTGCCAAGCGTCGTTTCGAGCACATTGATGCGTTTGCTGACATACGCCGGCGAGACCGACAACGTCTCCGCCGCCGCACTGAAGCTCGATTTGCGTGCCACTTCGCAAAACACGCGCAAATCGTCGAGATCGGGTGACGGAACGGCATCCATAGGTCGCTGATTTGTACACGATTCGTGCACAGTGCCTTAACTAAAGTCGTTATTTTAAGCGTAAACGAAGAGAATAAAATAGCCGCTATCGAAACACCAACGTCCCCATGGAGGAGCAGGAACATGTCGAAGACTTATCGGATCGCCGTCATAGCCGGCGACGGCATCGGTGTGGAAGTGATGCCGGAAGCCATTCGCGTGCTGGACACGGTAAAGAGCCGCTTCGGCATCGAACTGGAGTATCAGCACATTGAATGGGCGAGCTGCGATTACTACGCAAAGCACGGCAAGATGATGCCGGACGACTGGAAAGACCAACTGCAATCCGCCGACGCGATTCTATTCGGCGCAGTGGGCTGGCCCGACACAGTGCCCGACCATATCTCGCTGTGGGGCTCGCTTTTGAAGTTCCGGCGCGAATTCGACCAGTACATCAACCTGCGCCCTGCGCGCCTTTTCGCCGGCGTGCCTTCGCCGCTCGCGGGCCGCAAGGCGGGCGATATCGATTTCTGGATCGTGCGCGAGAACACAGAGGGCGAATATTCGTCGGTGGGCGGCGTGATGTTCGAAGGCACCGAGCGTGAGTTCGTGCTGCAGGAATCCGTGTTTACGCGGCACGGCAGCGAGCGCGTACTGAAGTTCGCATTCGATCTCGCGCAACGCCGCGAGCGCAAGAAGATCACCGTCGCGACGAAGAGCAACGGCATCGCGATCAGCATGCCGTGGTGGGACAAATGCGCGGCCGGTATCGCGGCGCAGTATCCCGATGTGACGTGGGACAAGCAGCACATCGACATTCTCTGCGCGCGTTTCGTATTGAATCCGGATCGCTTCGACGTGGTGGTCGCCACTAATCTGTTCGGCGACATCCTCTCCGACCTGGGTCCCGCCTGTACGGGCACGATCGGCCTCGCGCCGTCGGCCAACCTGAATCCGGACCGCAAGTTCCCTTCGCTGTTCGAGCCGGTGCACGGCTCGGCCCCCGACATCGCCGGCAAGAATATCGCCAATCCAATCGCGATGATCTGGTCGGCCGCGATGATGCTCGATTTCCTCGGCAATCACGAGGGCAAAGAACGCGAAGCGCACGATGCGATTCTCGCCGCGATCCAAGCGACGTTAGTCGACGGTCCGCATACCGGCGACCTCGGCGGCAAGGCGAACACCACGGAAGTGGGGCAGGCCATCGCGGCAAAACTCGCGTGACCCCTTTGACCCGCAACCTTGCGGGGTCGTGAAACGACGGATGGCTCGCTCGCCAGCGGGCCATCGATACGCAGTCGGCGCACGTCGCTAAGATCGAATGAAATAGCAAGATGCGCCACGCAGCGCTGCAACGCGAGTGCAACAATAGGCTCACTCGAACCACACGACCGACACGTACCGTGAGCCTACCCATCCGATCTCGAACCGCATCGGCTGCCGACGGTCGCGAGCCCGACGCCCGCCTCGATACCGCCGGCCCAATTATCGCGAGCGTCGCTGGCATCGATTGGCGAGGCATCGAGACCTCCCTCGATAGGCATGGCTTTGCCGTCGTGCCCGCCCTGCTTTCACCGGCGCAATGTCGCGCGCTGGCCCAGCAATACGATCGCGACCCGCTTTATCGTAGCCGCGTCGTCATGAGCCGCCACGGATTCGGCCGCGGCGAATATAAGTACTTCGCTTACCCGCTCCCCCACTTCATCGGGGCGCTACGCGCGTCCCTCTATCCGCACCTCGTCCCGATCGCGAATCGATGGAACGCAGCCATGGGCATCGAGGTCCGTTACCCGGCGACGCATGCTGCCTTTATCGAACGCTGCCACGCCGCAGGCCAGTTGCGCCCCACGCCGCTCATCTTGCGATACGAACAAGACGACTACAACTGCCTGCATCAAGACGTCTATGGCGAGCACGTGTTCCCGATTCAAGTCGCGATCCTACTCTCGCAGCCCGGGCGCGATTTCACGGGAGGCGAATTCGTACTGACCGAGCAGCGCCCGCGCATGCAGTCGCGCGCCGAAGTCGTCGGACTTGAACAAGGCGACGCTGTCATCTTCGCGGTCAGCCATCGCCCAGTGCAAGGCACGCGCGGCTTCTATCGCGTCAATCTTCGTCATGGTGTCAGCCGCTTGCGGTCGGGGCTGCGGCATACACTCGGCGTGATCTTTCACGACGCGCTCTAAAGCACCCTTCACAGCCCGCAGGCCGACTAAAATGAAAGCAGCGTAGCGATTCGCCGCAGTTGCGGATGCATAGGAATCGCGCGGCGTCGCTTACTCCGAATAGACGATACGCTCAGCTATGTACGTTCTCTTCAAAGATCGCGCCGAAGCCGGACACATGCTGGCCGAACACTTGCGCGGCGGGGCACACGCCGATACCGTCGTGCTCGCGCTGCCGCGCGGCGGCGTTCCGGTGGGTTTTGAAATTGCAACGGCGCTCGGCGCCGAACTCGACGTCATGCCGGTACGGAAAATCGGCGTGCCGGGCCACAAGGAATTGGCAATGGGCGCGATCGCGTCCGGCGGTGCCCTCTATGTCGAGCGCGACACGATGCGCGCGATGGGCGTTTCACAGGCCCAATACGATGCAGTCCTTGCGCAAGAGCGCGTCGAACTCGCGCGGCGCGAAACACTCTATCGTGGGGATCGTCCGGCGGCGCAGGTGGAAAGCCGCACGGTGTTGCTCGTCGACGACGGTATGGCGACCGGCGCGTCGATGAAAGCAGCCGTGCTCGCACTGCGGACGCGTCGCCCCCAACGGATCGTCGCCGCGGTACCGGTCGCGCCTGCGGGCGTCGAAGCCGACTTCGAGGGAATCGTCGATGCGGTGGTCTGCATCGCGCAGCCCTCGCTCTTCTTTAGTGTCGGCCAGTATTACGAGGATTTCGGAGAAACGACCGACGCCGACGTGCGCGAATTGCTGCACCGCGCATGGGCCCGCGAGCCACGTGCGCCGCATTGAACGGCGGCGCACACGTCCGCTTCGGTCACAAGCGCAAAACCGGCGCCGTGTAAGGGCAGTCGTAACGCTTTCTCACGGTGCCGTTCTCGTCGACGCTCTCGAGATACACGTCGAACTGCCAAAGCCTCGCCATGTGCTTGAGCACCTCTTCGCTGTCGCTCGCGAGGTGCCGGTTATCGCTCATGAAGTGACGTAGCGTTAGGCTGCGGTCGCCCCGCGTATTGACCGACCACACCTGAATGTTCGGCTCACGATGATGCATGTCGTATTGGCGCGATAGCGATTGACGCACGTGTTGATAGCCGCTGTCGTCGTGAATAGCCGAGACTTCCAGTGCATCGCGCGTGTCGTCGTCCAGCACCGAAAACAGTCGCATATCGCGAATGAGGTGCGGCGAAAGATACTGAGCAATGAAGCTCTCGTCTTTGAAGTTGCGCATCGCATAGTGCAGCGTTTGCAGCCACGGCGAACCCGCAATGTCCGGAAACCAGCGACGATCCTCTTCGGTCGGCGCTTCGCAAATACGGCGGATATCGCTCATCATCGAAAAGCCGAGCGCATACGGATTGATGCCGCTGTAGTACGGTTTCGTCACGGGCGGCTGATAGATGACGTTGCTGTGTGAATGCAGGAACTCCATCATGAACCCGTCTTCCAGCAAGCCCTGGGTGTAAAGCGTGTTGAGCAACGTGTAGTGCCAGAACGTGGCCCAGCCCTCGTTCATGACCTGCGTCTGCCGCTGCGGATAAAAGTACTGGCCGATCTTACGCACGATCCGGATGACTTCGCGCTCCCACGGCTCCAAGAGCGGCGCATTCTTTTCCGCGAAATAAAGCAGGTTTTCCTGCGGCTCCGGCGGAAAACGCTCTTCTTCTTCCTCGGCCAACGGCGTCTGATGAGACGGCAGCGTGCGCCAGAGTTCGTTCACTTGCGATTGCAAGTAGGCCTCGCGTTCGCGGCGTAGTGCGGCTTCCTTCGAAAGCGATAGCTTTTGCGGCCGTTTGTAGCGGTCCACGCCGTAGTTCATCAGCGCATGGCACGAGTCGAGCAGTTCTTCGACACGATCCATGCCGTAGCGCCCTTCGCATTCGGCGATGTAGTTCTTGCCGTAGACGAGATAGTCGATGATCGCGTGCGCATCGGTCCAAAGGCGGAACAGATAGTTGCCCTTGAAAAACGAGTTATGACCGTAGGCGGCATGCGCGATGACGAGCGCCTGCATCGTCATCGTGTTCTCCTCCATCAGATACGCGATGCAGGGGTTCGAATTGATGACAATCTCGTACGCCAGCCCCATCTGGCCGCGCCGGTAGCTCTTTTCCGTCGACAGAAAATGCTTGCCGAACGACCAGTGCCGATAGTTGACGGGCATGCCGACGGACGCATAGGCGTCCATCATCTGCTCGGCGCTGATGAGTTCCAGCTGGATCGGATAGACGTCGAGTTCGTATTGCTCCGCGACCTCGGCGATATGCGTGTCGTATTCTTCGATCAGCTCGAAGGTCCAATCGGACGGCCACGGCAAGGGTCTGCGGTCGGCGATGTTCATACGGGGTTCCCTTTGCGCCACAACAGGTGCAGCAGGTGCTTCGGTAAGGCCTCGCTTTTCGATGTCGGCTGGCGCTGGCCCGGCATGCTGCGGATGCTGCTCGTGCTTTTGTTGCGGCCCCGGCTCGTGCGCGCCTTTGCGCCGGCGCTCGGGCTGATAGCCGCGCGACTCGTTATGCAAATGCTTAGTAGTCATGAGGCCGCCACCTGTTTCTCGAACAGTTCCCGGAAAACGGGGTAGATATCGGCTGCGGCATCGACCTTTTTCATCGCCAGGTGCGGCTCCGCCAAAGCGAGCTGCGCATACTCGAGCCACAGATTTTGCTCTTCCGGCGCGACTTGAATATAGGCGAAGTACCGCACCTTTGTCAGGATGTCGTCCTGCAGGATGCGGCGGCACTTCGGCGAGTCGTCGGTCCAGTTGTCACCGTCTGACGCTTGAGCCCCGTAAATGTTCCATTCAGTCGGCGAATAGCGTTCGTTTTGGATCTTGCGCATGAGTTCGAGCGCGCTCGAGACGACCGTGCCGCCGCTTTCCGTCGAATGAAAGAACGTCTCTTCGTCAACCTCCTCCGCCCGGGTATGGTGACGGATGAAGACGACTTCGATCTTTTCGTAGTTACGCTTAAGGAACAAGTACAGCAGAATGAAGAAGCGCTTGGCGAGATCCTTTCGCTGCTCGTCCATCGATCCGGAGACGTCCATCAGGCAAAACATGACCGCCTGACTCGACGGCTGCGGCTGCTTGACACGATTGATATAGCGCAAATCGAACGGATCGATGAAGGGAATGCGCCAGATGCGTCCGCGCAAGTGATGGAGTTCTTCTTCGAGCCGCTTCAGTTCGTCACCATGATCGCCGGGCTCGTTCGACAGCAACTCGTACTGCCGTTCGAGTTCGCGCAATTGGTTGACGAGCGGCGCCCCGAGCGCGATACGTCGGCCGAGCGCGCTACGCAGCGAGCGAACGACGTCGATGTTGTTCGGCGTGCCCTCGGCCGCCCAGCCCGCGCGGATGTTCTTCCACGTCGGCACCGCGAGCAGGTGCGTTTTGACGAGTCGAGGCAGTTCGAGATCGTCGAAGAAGTACTGCATGAACTCTTCGCGGCTCAATTCGAAGACGAAATCGTCCTGCCCCTCGCCTTCGTTGCTCGCTTGACTGCCCCCGCCGCCGGCGCCGCCGTTCGGGCGCGGAATTTTGTCGCCGCGCACGTAATCCGAATTGCCGGGGTGTACGAGGTCGCGGCGCCCGCCCGGGCCGTGGTGAAACTGCGGCTCGGCGATATCCTTGCGCGGGATCGTGATGCTCTGCGTGCTTTGAATATCCTTGATGCTGCGATCACGCACCGCCTCTGACACGGCGCGCCGAATATAGCCTTTCACGCGGCGCAAAAAGCGCTCGCGGTTCGCAATGCTCTTGTTCTTACCAGCCAGCCTGCGGTCGATGATTTGATGAAGCACATCCAGTCTCCCGCTTCGAATTGCCGAAAGCGACACGACGAGCCCTGGCGCAGGCTTCGTGCCCGCGCACCGCGCGCCGCTTGCGCATGAAGCGCTTGGTTGGCGCTCGCGGGCGGCGAACCCGCGAGCGCGTCGCACCCGCTATTGCCCATCTTACTGCAGCCGTTAAGACGACTTACGCACGCGCAGATACCAGTCGCAGAGCAGGCGCACTTGTTTCGGCGTGTACCCTTTCGTGACCATGCGATTAACGAAGTCTTCGTGCTTGCGCTGCTCTTCCGCCGAACCCTTGGCATTGAACGAGATCACAGGCAGCAATTCCTCCGTGTTCGAGAACATCTTCTTTTCGATGACGACGCGCAGTTTCTCGTAGCTGATCCAAGCCGGATTCTTGCCGCCGTTGGCAGCGCGGGCGCGCAGGACGAAGTTCACGATTTCGTTGCGGAAATCCTTCGGGTTGCTGATGCCCGCCGGCTTCTCGATCTTCTCCAGTTCCGCGTTCAGCGCTGCACGATCGAAGCTTTCGCCCGTGTCGTGGTCGCGGAACTCTTGATCCTGGATCCAGAAATCGGCATACGTGACGTAGCGATCAAAAATGTTCTGACCATATTCCGAATACGATTCAAGGTACGCGGTTTGAATCTCCTTGCCGATAAATTCGGCGTAACGCGAAGCCAGCAGATCCTTCACGAAGGACAGATACTTCTGTTCCGTTTCCGGCGGAAACTGCTCGCGTTCGATCTGCTGCTCCAGCACGTACATGAGATGGACCGGATTGGCGGCCACCTCGCTCGTGTCGAAGTTGAATACGCGCGACAGAATCTTGAACGCGAAGCGCGTCGACACCCCGGTCATGCCCTCGTCCACGCCGGCGTAATCGCGATACTCTTGGTATGACTTCGCTTTCGGATCGGTATCTTTCAGGTTTTCCCCGTCGTACACCTGCATCTTCGAAAACAAGTTCGAGTTTTCGGGCTCCTGCAAACGCGTAAGCACGGAGAACTGCGCCATCATCTTCAGCGTGCCGGGCGCGCACACCGCCTGTGCGAGCGACGAGTTGCGGATGAGCTTGTCGTAGATCTTGATTTCCTCCGACACCCGCAGGCAGTACGGCACCTTCACGACGAAAATACGGTCGAGCAGTGCCTCGTTATTGCGATTATTGCGGAACGCCTTCCACTCCGATTCGTTCGAGTGCGCGAGGATAATGCCTTCGAACGGAATAGCGCCGAAGCCTTCCGTACCCTTGAAATTGCCTTCCTGCGTCGCGGTGAGCAACGGGTGGAGCACCTTGATCGGCGCCTTGAACATTTCGACGAATTCGAGCAAGCCTTGATTGGCTAAGCACAGGCCACCCGAATAGCTGTAGGCGTCGGCATCGTCCTGCGCGTACTGCTCGAGCTTGCGGATATCGACTTTGCCCACGAGCGATGAGATGTCTTGATTGTTCTCGTCGCCGGGCTCGGTCTTCGCGATTCCGATTTGCCGCAGAATCGACGGATAACGGCGCACGACGCGGAATTTCCGAATGTCGCCGTTGTACTCATGCAAGCGCTTGACAGCCCACGGGCTCAGGACGCTTTTGAGGTAGCGCCGCGGAATACCATATTGCTCTTCGAGGACGGGACCGTCTTCGTCATAGTCGAAGAGCCCGAGTGGCGACTCGTTGACGGGCGAGCCTTTGATCGCATAGAACGGTACGCGTTCCATCAATTGCTTGAGCCGCTCGGCAATCGACGATTTGCCGCCGCCCACCGGACCGAGCAGATAGAGAATTTGCTTTTTCTCCTCGAGCCCTTGCGCGGCATGGCGGAAATACGCGACTACCTGCTCGATCACGTCCTCCATGCCATAAAACTCACGGAACGCGGGGTACACCTTGATGACCTTGTTCGCGAAGATTCGCGACAAGCGGGGATCGTGGCGCGTGTCGACTTGCTCTGGCTCCCCGATCGCCGTCAACATGCGTTCGCTGGCCGTCGCGTATGCGGCGGGATTGTTCTTGCAGAGCGCGAGATACTCCTCGAGCGAGAGCTCCTCCTCCCGTGTTTTCTCGAAGCGATCCGCGAAGCTGCTGTAAATATCCATGCTACCTCCTCGCCTAAGTCTGCGGACGATGTCGCTTACAGAAGGCTATACCGAAACGACCTCGCTCGAATTCATCCTAAACCCTTTTAAATTTTTTTTCACTGCCTCCGTTGCCCTAGATGCTACTTGCGTGCACTAGCTTGGAGATGCGCACGTGCTCGCCTACAATCTTCGTCCTGCCGCGCGCATCGCAAGTTCAGTAACGTTCGCCGCAGCATGCGAGCGAACACACCGAATCGTCGGCCGCGGGCTTCCAGTTTCATGCGGCGTCGCAGGGCAGGCGAGCGCGACCGTGTGCGTCTGATTCATCACCGCATGGGCTCGCGCAACAAACACGCGGCCTCTTCCCCTATAACGGCATCCGCTGCGGAAACCTCAAGCTGGACAACTTCGTTGCTCGCGATCCCCGCGGTCACCTGCACGACGCATCGCGTCCTTGCACGTGCGATGCCCGCTCGCGCGGCCGACATGCCGCGCCGCGTGAAGACGCTACCGCCGCGCGTTACCGCCTGCTCATCCCCCTACACCGTATACGCGCGACGCAGCGGTTTCGACTACGTAGGTCGGCATCGGTTACAACTTTTTAACATGACGGAGCAGCGAAGAAGGGGCGCCCTGACTGGGCGCTGCGGACGCGACGCATTGCGCGTAGCGGGCCGCTGCGCAAGAATGACCGATGGCGCGCTATTTTTGAGGGGCGGATGTGCACCGGCCCGCACGCTTCATGGCGGAGCGTGCGGGCCGGTATCGTCCTGCGCAGGACTCGCCGAGCAGGCGAAGAGTCGCCGTTAGCAAGCGTCGTTAGAAGGTTTCCCAGTCATCGCCGGATAACGCTTTGCTCGATACGGCCGGCGGCGAAGTCGCCTGACGAGCGGCGGCGGTCGGCTGAACGCCGGTGGCCTGCTTCGGATCGCTCGATTGTCGCGATAGGGGGACCGCGCGCACGGTCGAAGGCGCAGTGGGTTTCGGCCCTGGGGCAGCAAGCCGGGAGGCCGGCGCGTGGGGCACGGCCGGCGCACGTTCGGGCGACGGCGCGGCGATCGCCGGTTTCGCGGGGCTTCGTGCTGACGCTTGAGCTGTAGCCATGGGTTGACGCTTCGAGTGGCTAGGGCTCGCCTTCGCCGGCAACTTCGATGCGCGTGCATCGAAAGCGGAAGGGGCCGCCAACGGCGGCGTTCGCGACGCGCCGTTATCGTCGGCAAGCTGGAACACGCTGACGGCCGAACGCAGGCGCTCGGCCTGCCCCTGCAGCGACTGGGCCGCCGCCGAAGCTTGTTCGACCAGCGCAGCGTTTTGCTGCGTGACTTCGTCCATCTGCGAGACGGCCCGCGCCACTTCGCCGATCCCACCGCTCTGCTCTTCCGACGCCGAGGCGATTTCGCCCATGATGTCCGTCACGCGCTGGACGGCGGCGATGATTTCCTCCATCGTGCGACCGGCCTCGCCCACGAGCGCCGATCCCGTGCGCACGCGCTCGACGGACGTGTCGATAAGCCCTTTGATCTCTTTTGCCGCACCGGAGGAGCGCTGCGCAAGCGCGCGCACTTCCCCGGCAACGACCGCAAAGCCGCGTCCCTGCTCGCCGGCGCGGGCGGCTTCCACGGCCGCGTTGAGCGCGAGAATGTTCGTCTGGAACGCAATGCCTTCGATGATCGCAATGATGTCGGCGATCTTCGCGGAGCTGTCGTTGATCTCCCCCATCGTGCCGACCACTTGGCCGACCACCTCGTTGCCCTTGTTGGCGATCGCGGAGGCGTTCGCGGCCAGCGCGCTGGCTTGGCGTGCGTTTTCCGCGTTTTGCCGAACCGTACCCGTGAGTTGATCCATGCTCGAAGTGGTTTCCTGCAGGGAGGCGGCCTGCTGTTCCGTGCGCGCGGACAAGTCGAGGTTGCCGGCGGCGATCTCTTTTGTCGCCGATGCAATCGATTCGCCTCCGCTGCGCACGGTGCGCACCGTATCGGTTAAGCGGCGCTGCATTTTCGCCAAGCCTTCGAGCATGAGCCCCATCTCGTCGCGCGTGCGCACAACGATCTGTTTGCGCAGGTCGCCGTCGGCGATCGCCTCGAAGCCCGCGAGCGCGTCGGCCAGCGGGCGAGCGATCGCGGCGCGCAGATTCAAGTAGGACAAAAGTGCGGCTGCAAGGGCCGCGACGAGCACGCCGATCGTCACGATGCGAAAGTTGTCGTAGCTGGCCTGCGAATCGTCGAATTCCGCCTTGGACTGCCCGAATTGCAGCTTGCTGAGTGCATCGTCGCTCTTTGACAGCGCAACGAAGGCGGCTTGCAGATCGTCGGCGGTACTGAGGATTTTGTCGTGGTCGTTCGCACTGATCGCCTCGCTGTAGGTCGAAATTACGGCGCGCAACGCTTGGCGCTTGGCCTCGACATCCTCCGTGAGCTTGGCTTCGTCGGGATCGCGCGGCAGCGCCAGATACTTTTTCCACCACCCGTCGGACACCTCGCGAAGCACCGCGGCGCGGGCGAAGTTCTTTTTGGTTTCATCGGCTTGTCCGGCATGCATCGCTGCACGGTCCAACGCGAGCCGTTCACGTGCCGCATAGCTCTCGGCCATTTCAACGGCCACTGCGCTTGGCATTTGATTCTGAAAAATGTTGCGGATCGCGCTGTTCGCGTGTCCCATGCCCGATAAACCGAGCACGCCGAGCGCGAGCAACAGCGCCGACAAAAACGCCATCGCCAGGCCGATGCGCGCCTTGATCGTCAACCCTTTCCTTAACATGCCAAATCCTTGTGTGCCGGGCTGCGTGAGTGAAGGAACCGCTCGCTGCGCTTACTGCTCGCGAAAGCGATCCGGTGCTCATTGCGTTTACGGCCCGGCTAAAAAGGACTTGAGAAAATTCAATTGGTGTGATAAATGGCGGCGCCAGCAGCCATTTATCACATCAATAGGTGAAACCAACACGGCGGACCAATAAGCGAACAACCGGGTTGCCCGCTCGCCCTCACCGGGTCGATTCGACTTCGGCTAGCGTCGGGATGGATGGCTGCGCGCCTTCGCGTGTCACGGAGAGCGCGGCGGCGCGCTGCGCGAAGCGCACGGCAGCTTCAATGGGCACCCGCCGCGCGAGCTGTGCCGCGAAGGCACCGATGAATGTATCGCCCGCGGCCGTCGTATCGATCGCGGTAACGCGCGGCGCCTCGAAGTGCGTCGTGCCGGACTCGAGCGCGGCCAGCACGCCCGCGGCCCCGAGCGTAATGAGGACGTTGCGTGCGCCCTGACGGCGCAGCGCTTGGGCCGCGTCCGCTGCCTGCTCAGGCGTTCCGATCGGCATGCCGGTCAGCACCGCGGCCTCGATTTCGTTCGGAATCAAATAATCGACGAGGGGCAACCAGCCACCCGGTAGGGGCCCGACGGCCGGCGCCGGATTGAGAATCACCGTTTTGCCGAGGCGGCGGCCCGCCGCCAAAGCCGCTTTTACCGTCTCGGGCGGCGTTTCGAGTTGGCAAACGAGCACGTCGGCACCCGCGAGCCTCGCTTCGTGGCCTGCGATATCGCCGGGCGTCAACTCGCCGTTGCTGCCAGCGACGATGACGATGCTATTGCGCCCCGCTTCATCGACGGAAATCAGCGCGACGCCCGTCGGTGCCGTTTCGCAGGTGGCGAGCGCGCTGCAGTCGATGCCTTCGTCTTGGAGGCCGGCGAGCAGCGATGCCCCGTTGCCGTCGGCGCCGACGCGTCCAATCATCGCTACGTGAGCCCCGAGGCGCGCGGCCGCCACGGCTTGATTGCCGCCCTTACCGCCCGGCACTTGGGCAAACGTGCGCCCTGCCAGCGTCTCTCCGGCCACCGGCAGGCGCGGCACCCGCACGACGAGATCCATGTTCAAGCTGCCGACGACCACGACCGTGCCTTCCCGGCCGGGCGCCTGCCGCATCTGCGTTGCCGTCATCGTGTTCGATCCTCCGTCATGCGTTTGATGCCTGCGGCGCCGGGCGCTTCACGCGCACAATGCGTTGTCCATCGGGCCGGAGAACACGGCGGTGGATTCGCGCAGCACGAGTCGCGGCGTAATCACGCGTCTGCGCGTCGGCCCGCTCACCGCGCCGCTGATGCGCTCGATCAGCATCTGCGCAGCCGCTTCGCCGAGCGCGCGGACCGATTGCCCAACCGTGGACAGCGCCGGGCACGTGTAGTTGCTGAACTCGATGTCGTCGAAGCCGATGATGGAACATTGCTGCGGCACGCGGATACCTCGTTCGGCCGCCGCGCGCAGCGCGCCGATGCCCATCATGTCGTTGCAGGCGAAGATTGCCGTGGGGCGCACCTCGTCGAACAGCCGCCCCGCCGCTTCCTGGCCGCCGGTACCCGAGAAATCGCTTTCGGCGATGGCACTGGGTTCGATATCGATCCCGCGCTCGGCCATGGCACGGATGAAACCATGTACGCGCATGGCGCTCACCGCGGCCGCCACGGGCCCCGTGATGCAGCCGATGCGCACATGCCCGAGTTCGAGCAAGTGCTTCGTGGCCAGATAGGCACCCCGCTCGTGGTCGATCTGCACGAGATCGGCAGAGAGGCCCTCGATGTTCCGATCGACGATCACGAACGGCTCGCGGGTATCGGTCAAGCTGCTCGCCAGTACCGAGTCTTCACCGGCCGAGGCGATGATTAGGCCGTCGATGCGCTTTTCCTGCAGGATGCGCAGATAGTGGCGCTGCTTGCGCGGATCGTCGTCGGAATTGCAGAAGAACACGCAATAGCCCTCGCGTGCGCAGCCGTCTTCGATGCCGCGTGCAAGCTCGGCGAAATACGGGTTCGTGCTGTTGGGCACGACGAGTCCGACCGTTGCCGTCGTACGCGCCTTCAGCGAGCGTGCAACGGCCGAAGGCACATAATTGAGCTGAGCGATCGCGCGCTCGACTTTCGCGCGTACGTCGGCCGACACCGGCCGAGTGTTGTTGACCACATGCGATACGGTGGTGAACGACACGCCGGCCATGGCCGCCACATCCTTGATCGTCGCCATTACCGATTCTCTCTCACTTGTTTTTCTCTTGCCGGCTCGGCGAGCTCGGCATCTACTGCGTACATGCTACCTTCGCCCGCAATTCCTCGCGTTTCCCCGCGCGAAGAATGGGCGCTGCTACCGCACCCGGAGCCATTCATTTACGCACGTCCGCGGCGGCTCCGATAAGTATCGAGCACGACGGCCACGACAATCACCGCGCCCGTGATGATCCGTTTCGTGGGCTCGTTGGCGCCGATCTGCGCCAAGCCCGCGGCAAGCACCGAAATGATCAGCACGCCGAAAAACGTGCTGATGACCGAGCCGCGCCCGCCCATGAGGCTCGTGCCGCCGATGACGACGGCCGCGATGACTTGCAGCTCGATGCCGACGCCGCCATTCGGATCGGCCGCTTCGAGCCGCGAGATCTGGAACAGTGCGGCCAGCCCGGACAGCGCCCCCATCAACGCGAATACGGCCACCTTGTACGGCCGTGGGTCTACGCCCGCGAGCCGGACGGCTTCCTCATTCGTGCCGATGCCGACCAGGTGCCGGCCAAATACGGTGCGCGTCAGCACGAGCTGCGCGGCAATCATCACCGCGACGGCGATCACGAAGGCCGGCGAGATGCCCACAGCGATGGGATCGGACAAGAAATCGAACGCGTCGCCGATATAGGCCGTGCGCGAATGGGTCAATTGGTACGCCAGCCCCCGCGCCGCCTCCAGCACGCCGAGCGAGACGATAAACGACGGAATGCGCCAGCCGACTGTCACTGCGCCCGTCACCGTCCCCGTGAGCGCCGCGGCCGCCATCCCGATCAGCGCTGCCGGCACGGGGCCCCAGCCCCACTTGAGCGCGGCGACGCTGACGACAGATGCGGCCAGTGCGAGCACAGAGCCGACCGATAGGTCGATTCCAGCGATGATGAGCACAAACGTCATGCCCACCGACATGACGACGAGGTCGGGAATTTGGTTGGCGATCGTGCTGAACGTTTCGTAGGTCAGAAAGTGCGAGCTCAACGCCGAAAACAGCGCAATCATCGCCGCCAGGGCACCGGCGAGGCCCAAGTAGTTCGACAAGCCGAGCCGGGTACCGGTCGCTCGGGCGCTCGGCGCGTCGCCGACGATAGCAGGTCCGCCATCGGGGCGCGCGGTCGGATCGGTCATGACAAACTCCGTGCGTCTTGAGAGTGAGGGGAAGCGGAGCCCGGGCCGTTGATATGGCCTGCGAACGCAGCGGCGAGAAGCGTGTCTTGCGTCCACTCGTCCCGTTGGAAAATACCGGTCAAGCGCCCCGCGGACATGACGCCGATCCGGTCGCAGATCAGCATCAGTTCGCGCAGGTCGCTCGATACGACGACGAGCGCGCGACCTTCCCGGGCCAGCGCACCGAGCAGCGTATAGATATCGAATTTTGCTCCGACGTCGATCCCGCGAGTGGGTTCGTCGAACAGGAGGACTTGCGCCTCGCGCGCAAGCCAGCGGCCGATCACGATCTTTTGCTGGTTGCCGCCCGAGAGTTCGCTCACGATCTGAGACGGCCCATGAGAGCGCACGCGCAGCGCATCCATCTGTTTGCGCGCAAGCGCCTGCTCGCGCCGCCCTTCGACGATGCCCCAACGCGACACCTGATCCAGGTTGCCAAGGGAGACGTTGGCCGCGATCGAACTCGGCAGCAACAGTCCTTCGCCCTTGCGGTCCTCGGTAATCAGCGCGATGCCTTGGCGCACCGCATCGGCCGGAGAATCGATTCGCACGGGCTTGGGCGGCCGGCCGACGGATACCGTGCCGTGCTCGGCCGCATCGGCGCCGTAAATGAGCCGCAGGAGCTCCGTGCGCCCGGCGCCGATCAACCCGCTCACGCCAAAAATCTCTCCTTCGCGCACCTCGAACGAGACGTCGCGCACGGCCGTCCCGCGCGTGAGACCTTCGATCTTCAGCAGCGGTGCGCCGATGCGGCGTTCGCCGAGATCGATGCGCTCGCCGATCTCGCGCCCGACCATGAGCGTGACAAGGCGCTCGCTCGTCACGTTCGCCATCCGATCGACGTGAACGAGACGCCCGTCGCGCAGCACGGCGACGCGCTCGGCCACGCTCGCGAGCTCTTCGAGCCGGTGAGAGATATAGACGATGGAGACGCCGCTCGCCTTGAGCTGTTCGATCTGCGCGAACAGCAGGTCGACTTCGCGCGCCGTCAGCATGGCGGTCGGCTCATCGAAGATCAGCACACGGGTGTCGTCGATCAAGTTCCGGGCGATCTCGACCATTTGCTGATGGCCGATGCCGAGCGTCCCGACCGGCGTGTCCGGGTCGATCGCATCGAGCCCGACCCGCGCCATGGCCGCGCGGGCGTCCTCGCGTAACCGCGCGCGGTCGATCCATCCGAATACGCGCGGGCCGCGACGCGGCAGGCGCTCGAAGAATAGGTTTTCGGCGACCGTCAGCGTCGGCAGCAGGTTTAACTCCTGCATGACCATGCGCACGCCGAGCGCTTCGGCCTCGCGCCGACTCTTGGGCGCATAGCCGTGGCCCGCTAGCCGCATGGTGCCGGCGCTCGGGATGACGAGGCCGCCCACGATCTTCGATAGCGTGCTTTTGCCGGCCCCATTCTCGCCCGTCAGCGCGAGCGCCTCCCCAGGGTAAAGCGCGAGCGTCACGTCGTCGAGCACCGGCTCGGCGTAGACCTTGCCGATACCCGTCACGCTAAGCACTGCGTTCGTTTCGTCGTGGTCGGTCAAATCCATCGGGTTTCCGTTGTCGGGCGGCCGGATCAGCGGCCGACGCGCGCCGGCACGCCGCCATGACGCTCATGTCGGAGGATAACGGCAGCAGCGCGCGGTTTCTTGAGTGCGCGCGTTTGGCTCGGGCGCAACAGCCCATGCGGGGCGTCCGACCGGGCGCGCCGCATGCCGCTCACCCGCCGACGATCACTTCTTCAACGAGGCCTTCGTCACCAGATCGACGGGGGTCTCGACCACTTCCGAGAGGTCCGATTGCTTCTTGTGCTCCTTGATTGCCTTCAGTGCGGTATCGATGCCGAAGACGGCTTGCTTGGCCGCGTACTGATCGGCCGTCGCAAGCACCCGCCCGTCTTTGAGCATCGGCTTAATCGCACCGATGTTGTCGTAACCCACCACGTAGACCTTGCCTTGCTTACCGGCGGCGCGCACAGCCGATACGGCGCCGATCGCCATATTGTCGTTGCCGCACAGCAGCGCCTTGACGTTCGGATACTGGTTCAGCATCGCCGAGGCAATCGCGTTGCCCTTATCGATCTCCCATTCGCCCGACTGCACGGAATCGATCTTCGCACCGACCTTCTGCATCGCATCCTTGAAGCCCGCCGTGCGCTCCTGCGCGTTCGTCGTGGTCGACACCCCTTCGATAATGCCGACCTCGTCGCCCGACTTCAGCTTCTTGGCCAGATAGTCGCCGACTTTTTCAGCGCCCTTGCGATTGTCCGGACCGACGAACGGCACATTCAGGTCCTTGGACTTGAGCACATCGGGATCGAGCCGATTATCGATATTCACGACGATAATGCCCGCGTCGACGGCCTTCTTGACCACGGGCACGAGCGCCTTCGAATCGGCCGGCGCCAGCACGATGGCATCGACGTGGCTGTTGATCATCTGCTCGACGATATTGATCTGCGCGGCCGTATCGGTCTCGTTCTTGATTCCGTTGGTGATGAGGTCGAACGCGGCGGCATTATGCTTCTGATAGTCCTTGGCGCCGTTTTCCATCGTCAGGAAGAACTCGTTGGCGAGCGACTTCATGACGAGCGCAACTTTGGGCCGGGCTGCATCGGATTTTTTGGCGCTTTGCGCCAGCGCGTCGGTCGCACCGAGCGGCGCGAGGGCCGCGCAAGCCAGGGTGGCGACGGCGACAAGCATACGGCGACGGGTGCGGTGAAGCATAGGGTTCTCCTTTTCTTTCTTATTCGGCTCGCACTGAGCCGTGATTTTTCGATTGGACCGCTTTAATTGCCGCGGTGCATCGTCGCGCTCGCGCGGCGTTGCGCTGCGGATCCCAGCATGCACTGGGATCGCCTATGCTGGACTCTTCTGCGATAGGGCGCAAGGATGACGCGCGACAAGTTGGGGTTTCTGCTGATGTAAGCGCAAGCGAAACCGCGAAACGCGCGTCGGTGGCGGGTTTGCGGGCTGTCGGCCGGCCGGCGGCGCGAGCGCGCAGACGATGCCCGGACCCCGGGTCTCCGCTACAGCGCCGCTATAGATGAGTCACGGAGGAGCCGTCGACCTTGCCGTCGATGATGTCGCGCGCGTATTGAACGCCGATCCGATGGGCTTCGATTTGATCCTCGAGCGGTGCGTGCTCGGGCACGCCGAACAGTTCCGCCTTGCCGCGCTCGCCGCTCGCGTTGCGCGAGATCGTGACGACGATATCGAAGTGGTGAGGCGCGTCCTCGGGCTGGTGGGGTTCCTTGGCTCGTCTCAACGCCTGTACACCGATCGCAAATCCCTTGTACTGCTCGGAAAACGGTACGGACATGGCTCGGGCTCCGTCGAAAGGATCGCCAGCACGGTCGGCTTGGCACGCCGCTTCGATATTCCCACGGTGCATGCGGCTTGAAGCGCCGCAGTCCGCAGCAAATTGCATGAAATGATATGCAAGAGCCGTTCCCTGCCCGCCCACTTTGCAAAGACCGGGACCGGGTGATCCGGTGCCGTGGTAATGCCCCGGAATGCCGGAAAGATTGAAGAAATTACCGGTCCAGCAACGCGTGGGGCTAACGCCCGGTGCATACTGCCGTTCGAGGGCAGCGACGATTCGTCGCATTTCTTTTATGATGACTGCCAGGACGGCCCGCAGACATCGAGAATTCAAGCCATCGGGCCGCCGTCTCATCGTGGATGCGTGATGCATTGCGGAGGCATAAATGGCATGGAGACAGAACCGCTGGGTAAGACGCTGGCTCGTCGTCATCGTCTTCTGGGCAGTCCCAGTGGCTATTGTCGCGGTACGCGAGATTCAGGAAGAGATGGCCTATAACAACGTCGATCTCGACCGCGCGCTCACGACATGGCAATTCACCGACGCACAACGCGCCGCGGGCGCGCCTGCGCACTGTCGCGGCAAGCCCGACGAAGCGCGTGCGGCCGGTTGTCCCGCCGACGTGCTGGCCGCCAACGCTGCGCGTCAGCAAGAAGCCGTCGCCGAGTACGCGCTGCGGCGCCGCACGCTCTTCCTTTACCTGTGGCATGCCTTCGTCGGCTACTGGGTCGTTCCTGCCGCCTTCATTTTCGCGGTCGGGGTGGCGATCGCGGGCATTCGCCGCGCCCTGCGTCGGCCCCCCGTTCCTAAGCGCACCGTCCAGCATTAGAAGCAAGAAAGAAAACGAGAAAGCGACACCCGGGAGAGACCCGCATGAAGGCCCCTATTAAATCGGGCCGGGCCCCTGGCATGGGTCATGCTCCATTCCTCTTGCGTTGAGTGAGATCACGCTTCGTCCAAACCCGCCGTCGAGCGGTTTGACCGACGGATCATAACGGAGAGAGTCCATGCAAAAACGAATGTTAATAGTGAAGGCCTCGGCCGCCGTTGTAGTGGGCGCGCTTGCGCTGGCCGGCTGCACCGCAACCACCAACAACGGGAACCCAGTCGGCTCAACGCCCGGCAGCAACGTATCGAAACGGCAGGAGATCAATTCCGGCGTCGACGCGACGCTGTCGCGCCTGTATGCGCAAGTGCCGGGTTCTCGGGAGTTGGTCCAGAAGGCGCATGGGGTTCTGGTATTCCCGAAGGTGCTGCAAGCTGGCTTTGTCGTTGGGGGGCAATACGGCGACGGCGCACTACGGGTGGGCGGTCAGACCGTCGGGTACTACAACACCGTGTCGGGATCGTTCGGACTGCAGGCCGGGGCGCAATCGAAGGCCATCGTCTTTCTCTTCATGACGGAAGACGCACTGAACTCGTTCCGCTCGCGTGACGGCTGGTCGGTCGGCGGCGATGCTTCGGTCGCTGTGTTGAAGATGGGCGCGAACGGCGCCATCGACACGACGACGGCCACGAAGCCTGTCGAAGTCATCATCATGACGAACGCCGGCCTAATGGGCGATCTCTCGCTCGAAGGCACGAAGATCTCGCGGCTCAAGATCTAGCGTATCTGCCCTTGCGGCGCGGCGCCCATCGTCGCCGCGCCGGTCCTTCCTTGCGCTTGCGTGCCTCATCGCCCTGGGCTGCCAAACAACGCCCGCGCGATTGAGTTCGCAGGCGTTACGTCCAGCCTCAGCCGTGAGACGCACCGTCTCCCGAGATCGAATCCACGACCTTGAAGCGCGAGCGCTTCTGTGCCCGGATGACGGCCTGGTACGCCGCCACATACTGGCGCGCCATATGGTGCGACGTGAAGCGTTCCTCGAAGCGCTGCCGCACCCCTGCCCGGGGCAGCGTATGCAGGCGATTCACGGCGGCCACGGCACTGATTTCGTCCTCGACGATGAATCCTGAGACGCCCTCGTCGATGACCTCGGGCACCGAACCGCGATTGAACGCGATGACGGGCGTACCGCATGCCATCGCCTCGATCATGACGAGCCCGAACGGCTCGGGCCAGTCGACGGGAAACAGCAGCGCATGGGCGCCCGAGAGGAACTCGGCCTTATGTTCATCGGCGATTTCACCGATAAACTCGACGTGCGGTAAATCGAACAACGGCTTGATCTCGCGTTCGAAATACTCGCGGTCGGCGGCATCGATCTTCGCCGCGACGCGAATCGGCAATCCGCAATGGGCGGCGATGCGAATGGCCGTATCGACGCGCTTTTCCGGCGAGATGCGCCCGAGGAAAGCCAAATACTTCTGCTCGCCCGGTTGCGGCGTATAGAGGGCCTCGGGCAGCCCGTGGTAGACCGTCGACAGCCATTTTGCCTGCGGCATCGGATGCCGCTGGGCGTTCGAGATAGAAATGACGGGCGCCGTGTCGAACGTATCGAACACGGGCTGCTGTTCGGGCAGGTCGAGCCGGCCGTGCAGCGTCGTGACGAACGGCGTCTCCTGGCGCTTGAACAGCGAAAAAGAGTAGTAGTCCATGTGAAAGTGCAGGACGTCGAACTCTTCGGCACGGCGCCGCACGATCTCCATCAGCAGCATGTGCGGGGCGATGCGGTCGCGGATCGCCGGGTCGAGCCGCAGCGCGCGCGGCCACACGGGCTCCAGCTTGGCGCGGGTTTTCGAGTCGCCGCTCGCGAACAGGGTCACGTCATGGCCGAGATCCACGAGCGCCTCGGTAATGTACGAGACGACGCGCTCCGTGCCGCCATAGAGTTTGGGGGGCACCGATTCCGTCAGCGGCGCGATTTGCGCAATTTTCATTCGATCGACTCCATGCAGGCGGACTTCGGTATGCGCTCGGCGCATGCCCAGTCCGGCCGGTTACTCGACGGCACCGCCTCCGCTCGCGCAAAGCGAACGGAATGCGGTACCCGTGGCTTTATTATTCGGTACGGTGCCCCCGCCCTCACGCATCGCTTTCACTTCTTGCGCGCTGTTACAGCCGCGAAACACGAAGCTGGCTTGGGACGCTTGCCGGCCAGCCCCGGTGCGTTGCCTAGGGCTCCGTCAGCGCCCTCGCAAATCGGTGAGGAAGGTATCGCGCCACACACCGAGGTCGTTTCGGCGCAGCACCGCCATGTTGGCTTCATGGCGTTGCTTGCGCTCGGCGAGCGGCATCGAGAGCGCGCGCTCGAGCGCTTCCGACATGCCGACGATGTCATGCGGATTGACGATCAGGGCGGCGGACAGCTCGGCTGCAGCGCCGGCGAATTCGGATAACACGAGCACGCCGGGATCATCGGGGTTTTGGGCGGCGATGTACTCTTTCGCGACGAGATTCATGCCGTCGCGCAGCGGGGTGACGAAGCCGACCTGCGACTCGCGGCAAATCGACATCAGTTGCGAGCGGGCGAAACGCTGATTGAGGTAGCGAATCGGCGTGTAATCGAGCCCGGAGTACCGGCCGTTGATGCGGCCGGCCTCGTATTCGAGGTTCTCCCGGATGCGCTGATAGCTTTCGACGTCTGCGCGAGTCGGCGGTGCCACTTGAACGAACGTGACATTCTCGCGCCACTGCGGCGCATGTTCGAGCAACCGCTCGAACGCGCGGAAGCGCTCGATGAGCCCCTTCGAATAATCGAGGCGGTCGACGCTCATGACGAGTTTGCGCCCCTCCAGGCTGTGCTTGAGCTCCAGCACTTTCTGGCGGCTCTCGTTGCGCGCCGCTTCGCTCGCGATCTCGTCCGGAAACACGCCGATCCGGTAGACGCCCGAGCGAAGGGTCCGCCCGTAGGCCCGCACCTCACCGTTGTCTAGGACCGTGCCGCCGGCATAGCGGACGATGTAGTCGTGAAATGCCAAGCGATCGCTGTCGGTTTGGAAGCCCACCAGATCGTAGCAACAGAGCGATTTGACGAGATCTTGATGCGGCGGCACATTTAGGAGGACCTGCGGCGACGGAAAGGGCGTATGCAGGAAGAAGCCGATGCGGTTGGTCACGCCCTCGCGCCGCAGGGCCTCGGCGAATGGGATCAGATGATAGTCATGGACCCAGACGATATCGTCGGGCGCCATGAGATCGATGAGCTTGTGGGCTAGCCAGGCGTTCACGCGGCGGTAGCCCGCGTACTCTTCGCGCTCATAGACCACTAGATCGTTGCGGTAATGAAGGACCGGCCAGAGCGTCGCATTCGAAAAGCCGCGATAGTATTGATCGTAGTCCCGCCGTGTGAGGCCCACCGTTGCGAACGTGACGGCGCCCTCCTCCTTGAGCGTCGGCCCGGCGTTGGCCACGGCTTCGCTCACGACGTCGCCGTTCCAGCCGAACCAGATGCCGCCCGTATCCTTGAGTGCGCTGAAAACGCCGACGGCGAGTCCGCCGGCCGAACCCTTGGTCTCGGTCGGCGTTGCAACGCGGTTCGATACGGCGATTAGTCGGCCCATGGTGTTTGAGGTGCGGTCAGGCGGTCAGGCGTTGTAGCGCTCACTCGCCTTTGCAAGGGAAGGCCTTCTCGAGGCCGAGGGACACCGCCGTGCTGGCGTTGTAGTCCGCGGCATCGCGATTGTCGGCCACGTATCGGCGCACCGCATCGACGAGACGTTGCTGGTCCACCTTTTCAGGCAGGCAGAAATATTGACCCACGCGCGGGCCCGTCGTTCCGCCGATGGCGTCGATCGTGTTGTAGACGCCGTCGGCGGCCCCCTTGATATAAGCCACGCAGGCAGCCCGCGAGAGCGCGTCGGTCTGGCTGCACAGCTTGTGCAGATCGCCCGCTGTGAACTTGCCGCTCCCGAGCGTCGTTACCGCCATTGCGGCAACCGGCATGGCCAACGTGCCGACGCATATCAAAGCCCGCAACATAGTCTTCCTTTTCTCCGAGCGGTGAACGGGTACTGCACGATCGCCCCGGCCAAAAAGAAAGCCCACCGAGGCTAAAAAACGATCATTTTGCACTGTTTTGAGCCGGAGGAGTCACCGCCGATGCGCCCGATGCTTCGCGAGCATACATGTCTTGCAGGCCTTCGGTGACATCCTTAGCGTGATAGCGCTTCGCGAAATCGAGCGCCGTCAAGCCTAGCTGGTTCTTTATGCGGGAATCTGCACCCGCATCGAGCAGCACCTTGACGGTCGAGATGTGGTTGCCGCGCGCCGCCATCATCAGCGGGGTGGTCCCGTTCGGCGAGCCGGCGTCGATATACGCCGAGCTGTCGAGCAAGAGCTTCACGATATCGTCATGCCCGTTCGCGGCCGCGTAATGAAGCGGCGCCCAGCCCTTCTTGTTGACTTCGGCGCCCTTGTCGATCAAGGCCTTCACGAGATCGGTGTCGCCGTTCAGTGCCGCGAGCATCATCGCGTTTTCGCCGGCTGGATCGAGCTTTTCGATGTCGGTCTTGGCGTCGGCCATCAACGCTTTGGCGACCTTATCCGATTTCTCCCGGGCGGCAAGCACGATGAGCGGCATGCCTTGGTTATCGGTGGCGTTCGGATCGGCACCCTGGGCAAGGGCTTTTTTCACCGCGCCGACGTCGTCGAACTTGACGGCCTTGACGAGCGAGTCGATATCGGCCGCGTGAGCCACCAGGGCGAGCGAGGCGAGCGCGCCCGCGCAGACAAGCGCGAGGCGATGCAGCATGCGGTGCGTGAATGAGGGGAGTAACGGCAGGGACGGGTGCGACGGGTGGGTGAGCGTATTCAAGCGGTTTTCCTTGGGGTAGCTTTATTGTGTCGTATCGGCGTTTCTAGTTCGGCTCAAACGCCATGCGGCGCCGGAATGCGAAACAGTCGGAAGAAATTTTGCGTCGTCGCGGCGCCGAGTTCGGCCTCCGACACGCCCCGCGCCTGAGCAATGAAACGTCCGACATAACTCACGTACGCAGGTTCATTGAGTTTTCCGCGATATGGGACGGGCGCGAGATAAGGCGAATCGGTCTCGATCAGCAACCGCTCGAGCGGTACCTGCCGCGCGACCTCTTGCACGTCCGTCGCGCTCTTGAATGTGACGATACCTGAAAGAGAAATGTAAAAATTCTGAGCCAGCGCACGTTCGGCCACAGGCCAAGGCTCGGTAAAGCAGTGCATGACGCCGCCCGGCACCTGTGCGTCTTCCTCCGCCATGATGCGCAGCGTGTCGTCGGCCGAGGCACGCGTATGCACGATGAGCGGCTTCATCAATACCTTCGCCGCCCGGATGTGCGTGCGAAAGCGCTCGCGCTGCCATTCGAGATCGGCGATCGAACGGCCTTCGAGACGGTAATAGTCGAGTCCCGTTTCACCGATCGCGACGACCTTTGGGTGTGCTGCCAGCTCGATGAGCTCCGCCACGGTGGGTTCGCGGGCCTCTTCGTGATCGGGATGCACGCCCACCGACGCGTAGACGTTTTCGTAATTCGACGCGACCTCTAGGACGCTGGGCAGGGTTTCGAAATCGACGCTCACGCACAGCGCGTGCGTCACGTCGTGCGAGCGCATGTTCTCGAGTACCTCGGGCAGGCGCTCGATGAGCCCTTCGAAATTGATATGGCAATGGGAATCGACAAACATCGTGGGGTCCGGTTCAACCTCAAACTCAAACGAACAAATCTCGGTAGCCGAGGAACAGCGCTTCGAAGACTAGCCGCGCATTGAGCGGATGGTTTTCGACCGCTCGCTCCCGTGTCACCGTCCTCATGAATCGAGCAAATGCGTTGGCATCGATCAGGGCGGCGCATCGGGCCAGTTCGCGTTGCGCTCCCGGAAAGTATCGCGGCCGCTGTGCCGCACGCTCGGCAATGAGATCGTAAAGCCAGCGTTGCAGCCAACCGAGCACGATCGGTACCGGCAGCTTTTGCAGCGCCTCTGCGCAGGCGAATGCATCGCACTGCGGCCCCGCCGCCAACTGCTTCAACGTGAAATCGCGTAGCGCGCGGTTTTCGTCCGCAGCCAGCGCCAATGCGGACAACGGGGCACCGCCCGCCTCGGCCAGCAGCGCGCCGGCATCGGCCACGCCTTGTTGGGCAAGCCAGGCGCGCGCTTGATCGGGCAATGGCGTCGACATCGGCCATTGCCGGCAGCGGCTGATGATTGTCGGCAGCAAGCGGTCGACGCGCGCCGAGACCAGTAGAAATACAACGCCGGCCGGCGGTTCTTCGAGCGTTTTGAGCAGTGCGTTGGCCGACGCCGCATTCAGGGCATCGGCGGGATAGACGAGCACGACCCGCGCGCCTCCGCGGTGAGCGCCGACGCCGCAAAAATCGAGCAGTCCACGCACCTGTTCGATCTTGATCTCCTTGCTGAGCGTGCGCGTTTTCTTGCCTTCGTCGCCGTCGGCCTTTTCCTCGGAACCGCCCGCTTGCGCGCCGAGCGCTTCGCCCGCGAGCGCCTCGGGCAAGAGCGCTCGATAGTCGGGATGATTGCCCTGTACGAACCAGTGGCAGGCGGGGCACTGGCTGCACGGCTCGCCATTCGGCGTGGGCGCTTCGCACAGCATGCCCTGCGCCAGATGCTGAGCGAAGCGCAGCTTGCCGATGCCCGCCTGCCCATGAAGAAGCAACGCGTGCGGCCATTGGCTGCGCAGGCGTTGTAGGCGATCCCAGTCGTCGTGCTGCCACGGGTAAATCATCGTCGAGCCTTCATGCCTTCATGCGGATGGATGGCGTCGCCGCCGGGTTGCCTTGTCTTGCGTCCTGTTCAATTCGATCGATCAAAGGCGATCGACCGTATCGGCGAGCATCTTGCGGATGCCCTCGATGGACTCGGATGCGTCGACGATCGCAAAGCGATGAGAGGCTTCCTTGGCGCGGCGCAGATATTCTGCGCGCGTGCGCCCGAAAAACGCTTCGGTTTCGCTTTCGAACTTGTCGGGCGAGCGAGCCGCGCCGCGCCGCGCGCTGGCCGTTTCGGGCGGTAAGTCGAACAACACCGTGAGGTCGGGCCCGAAGCCTCCTTGGACCCAGCGTTCCAGCGCTTCGAGCTTGTCGCGCGGCAGCCCCCGCCCGCCGCCCTGATAGGCGAACGTGGCATCGGTAAAACGGTCGCACAGCACCCAATCGCCGCGCGCGAGCGCGGGTTCGATGACTTGCGCGAGATGCTCGCGCCGCGCCGCGAACATCAGCAGCGCCTCCGTCTCGAGATCCATGCGTTCATGCAGCAGCAACTCGCGCAGCGCCTCGCCGAGCGGCGTACCGCCGGGCTCGCGCGTCGTCACGACGGCGCGGCCCATGGGCGCCACCTTCGCTTCCAGCCGCTCGCGAAACCAGGGCAGATGCGTGGTCTTGCCTGCGCCGTCGATGCCTTCGAACGTGATGAACTTGCCACGCGCCATTTATTGCTGCCCTCGAATGTATTTGTCGACTGCCCGGTTGTGATCGCCGAGCGTATCGGAAAAGACGCTGCTGCCGTCGCCGCGCGACACGAAATAAAGTGCGCTGGTGGGCGCGGGGTTCAGCGCCGCCTGCAGCGCGGCCACGCCCGGCAGGGCGATCGGCGTGGGCGGCAGACCACGCCGCACGTAGGTGTTGTACGGCGTATCCGACTGCAGATCGCGCTTGCGCAAGTGCCCGTCGTAGTGCTCGCCCAAGCCGTAGATGACGGACGGATCGGTTTGCAACGGCATGCCGATGCGCAGCCGGTTCACGAAGACGGCCGATACCAGGGGGCGATCGCCGGCCCGGCCGGTTTCCTTTTCGATCAGCGACGCCATGGTGAGCGCCTCGTACGGCGTGCGATACGGTAAACCCGGCGCGCGCGCCGCCCATGCGGCGCTCAGCCGTTGCTGCATCGCCCGATAGGCCCGGCGGTAGACGTTCAGGTCACTCGCGCCCTTGTCGAACAGATACGTATCGGGGAAGAACAGCCCTTCCGCGTTTGTCGCCTGGGCGCCGCTTGCGCCTACGGCCGCCAGCAGTGCGGCATCGCTCATGCCCGCCGTGTCGTGTCTGAGCGCGGGACTGGCGTCGATTTCCGCCCGCATTCGCTTGAAGGTCCAGCCTTCGATGACCGTCACAACCGATTCGTTGACGTCGCCGAGCGCGAGCTTTTGCAGTACCTGATAGGGTGTCACCCCGCTTTTAAACTCGTAGTTACCCGATTTGAGCCGGCTCTCGAGCCCGAGCAGGCGCGTCATAAGGATGAACGGCTCGGCCTCGACCGGCACGCCGCCGCGAGCCAGCTGCGCGGCCACGCCGCGCACGGTGCTGCGGGGCTGAATCGTCACATCGAGCGGGGAGCCCGACAGCGCCAACGGGCGAGTCGCCCAGTAATAACCGCCCGCGGTAGCCAGCGCGGCAAACAAGACGGCGACGACTGCCACGAACGCGAGGCATTTCTTCAACAAGGACATGCGGCGACAAGGCTCGGAAGGACCCCATATAATACTTGTTCATCTAAGCCGAAGTCAGGATTGACTCATCACGCATTCCATGAACTCACCGATCGCCCCCGTCTCCTCTCCCGCCGCGCCGGCCCATGCACCCGCGCAGCCCGCTGCCGCCGAGTTCGAATCGGTGCTTGGGCGCGGCGCGTTCATGGTGCTCGATCAATTCGGCGTTATCGACGTCGCAGGCGACGATGCCGCCAATTTTCTCCATGGACAGCTTACGAACGACGTCCAGCATTTGGACGCTGCAAGCGCCCGCTTGGCCGGCTACTGTTCGCCCAAGGGCCGATTGCTCGCTTCGATGCTGGTCTGGCGGGCGGCCGAAGCGGTCCGTCTGCTCGTGTCGAAGGACCTTGCCGCATCGGTACAAAGACGGTTGTCGATGTTTGTTTTGCGCGCGAAGGCGAAGCTCGCGGACGTGACGGATTCGATTGCGGTCGTCGGCTTTGCCGGGGACGTGCGAGCGCCGCTCTCGCGGGTGTTCGACGCGCTACCCGACGGCGTTCATGTCCAGGTTGCGGGGGCCGCGGGCTCGCTGATCCGCGTGCCCGACGCGCAAGGACGCACACGATACCTGTGGGTTGGGCCGAAGGCGCTCGTGCACGAGCGCTTGGCCGTGCTGGAAAACGAGCTTGCGCGCGTGTCGCCCACTGTTTGGGACTGGCTCGACATTCAAGCAGGCGAGCCGCGCATTACACAGGGTGTGCTCGAGCAGTTCGTGCCGCAGATGGTCAACTTCGACGTGATCGGCGGCGTGAATTTTCGCAAGGGGTGCTACCCGGGCCAAGAGATCGTCGCGCGCAGTCAATATCGCGGGACGATCAAGCGGCGCACGGCGATGGCGCATGTCGCGGTCGCTCGGGCGTCGGCAGATGGCGTGGCCGCGGACGATGCGGCCGTGCCCGAGGTGCGCCCCGGCGTGGAACTCTTCCATTCCGACGATCGGACCCAGCCGTGCGGCATGATCGTGAATGCGGCGGCGGCGCCTCAAGGCGGCTTCGATCTATTGGTCGAAATCAAGCTGGCCGCGCTGGAGACTGGCACCGTTCACGTTGGCACAGTCGACGGCCCTTCGCTCGCGTTCCGGCCGCTGCCTTACGCCCTGCCGAGCGAAGCTTGAGCTGCTTTGAGCCTCGTTGCGAGCGTGCTCTCTACGGCTCGATGTTCGCTGCGTCGATTTGGATGCGCCCTCTGTTCGCCGCGAGCGTACGGCGCCGAGCTAACGTGGTGCCACGCAGGTCCCGACCGCTTCTGCCTGAGTGGGCTGCCTCAGTCCAAACCCTGCCATGTGCCTGATCATATTCGACTGGCGGCCTGATGCCGCAACGGGCTCACTGCTGACGGTTGCCGCCAACCGCGACGAATTCTTCGCGCGCGCCAGCGCCCCGCTCGATTGGTGGACCGATGCGCCGAACGTACTTGCCGGACGCGATCTCGTCGGCGGGGGCACCTGGCTTGGGCTTTCGCGCGACGGCCGCTTCGCCGCACTGACCAACTACCGCGACCCGCGAGCGTTTCGCCGCGATGCGCCGACCCGCGGCGCGCTCGTGGCGGATTACCTTACGGAACCCGCGATCGCCCCGCTGGACTACTTGTACCGCGTCGCCGAGCAAGGCGCGGCTTATAACGGCTTTAACCTGATTGCAGGAGATCTCTCGCGGCGCGAACTGGGCTGGTACTGCAATCGGGCTGACACGCCGCCTTGCCTCTTGCCCTCGGGGGTCCACGGTATCTCCAACGCCGTGCTCGATACGCCGTGGCCCAAGCTCGTGCGCAAACGCGCGGAACTGGCGGCGCTCGTCGAGCGCGATGACGCCGCGCCCCTCGATCGCCTCGTGGAAATAATGCGCGACCCGCGCGTCGCGCCTGACGACGCATTGCCCTCCACCGGGATCGGGCTCGAACGGGAGCGAGCGTTGTCGGCAGCCTTCATCGACATGCCCGACTACGGCACGCGCGGCACCACAGCCCTGCGCATCGCGGCGATGCGCGCCTCGCTCAGCGTCGAGATCGTCGAGCGCAGCGACGACGACGGCTCGCACGCCCTAACGCGCCAGGGCGGCTACGAGCGCCGCTTCGCATTCGATATCGTCTCTTAGCGCCTATTTCCATCGAGCCGTCGCATCATCTCGATGTGCTCGACGCCCGCCTCGTAGAACGGCTCTCCCACCGTCGCGAACGCGTGCCGGAGATAGAAAGGGATGGCGTCTCGTTGCGCATAAAGCCTCACACAGGCATCTCCTCGCTGCAGGGCATACGCAATGAGCCTGCGCAGAACCAACGATCCGATGCCCCCGCGCCGCGCGCAAGCCAGCACGGCCAGCCTTCCGATGGCGCCGTCGGGCAGCAAGCGAGCGGCCGCGATCGCACCGTCCCGCCTGTAGGCCACTACGTGTATCGCATCGAGGTCGGCTTCGTCCGATACAGGGGCGGCGACCCCCAGCTCGCGCACGAAGACCGCTTCACGAATGGCCGCGGCATCCGGGCCGAGGTGGCGCCAATCCCCCGCTTCGACGGTTACGTCCTGCATCGCATTTTCCTCTTTCGTTTCCAAGCCGGCGAATGCGAATCCGGCGCGCGATCGACATCGGCAGCGCGGGGCTACGGCCTCGTGTCAAGCACTGGCTTGCGGCGGCGCCGAGGGATCGCTCGGTGCGCGCATCTGCTCGATGTCCTCATGGCGTGCGCGCACGCTTTCCATGATGGCCGGATGCGTCACGACATAGAAGCGACCGGTGCGCACCGCATCGAAGGTTGCCTCGGCGATGTCGGCCGGGCCAAGCCGGCCCGCACGCACCGCCTTGCGCAACGCTCTGCCGGCCAGCAACTGCGACGCAGATGGCGGCGCCTCGTTGCGCCAGCGAGCGGGCCGCCCGCGCTCGGCCTCGGCGATGCCGGTGGGCGCGAACGCCGGGCACAGCAGCGAGCAACCGACCGGTGCACCGGCGCGGCGCAGATCGTGATAAAGCGTTTCGGTCAGCGCGACGACGGCATGCTTCGATGCGTTGTAGACGCCCATCGCCGGCGGCGAGACCAATCCCGCTACCGAGGCCGTGTTGACGATGTGCGCCTGCTCGTTCTGCCGCAACATGATCGGCGTGAATACGCGCACCCCGTGGGCAACGCCCATTAGATTGACCCCGAACACCCACGACCAATCGTTCGCGCTCATCTCCCAGATGAACCCGCTCGCCCCGACGCCCGCGTTGTTGAACAGCAGGTGCACTTTGCCGTAGGCATCGAGCGTGCGTTGAGCGAGCGCTTCCACCGCCGCACCCTCCGATACGTCGGTCGGCACGGCGATGACATCGGCACCCGTCGCGGCAAGCGACTGTGCGACCGCGCCCAGTGCGTCACCGTCGATGTCGGCCAGCACGAGCTTCATTCCGAGCTGCGCGCCTTTTTGCGCAAACGCGCGGCCAAACCCGCTGGCAGCGCCGGTGATGACGGCCACCCTATCCGCGAATTGTTCCATCCATTCTCCTCTGGTCCAGCGGGGCGGGACTCGATCGTCAGGCGATCTTGACGATTTGCTTGCCGAAATTCTTGCCTTGCAGCAGCCCGATCAGCGCATCCGGCGCGTGCTCGAGCCCATCGACGATACTTTCGCGGTAGCGCAGCTTCTTTTGCGATACCAGCGTGGTCAAGGTGCCGAGCGCTTCGGGCCAGAGATCGAGGTGCTCCGTGACGATGAAGCCCTGCACGAGCAGACGCATCGTCAAAATGATCGACGGCTGCTTGAGCGGTACCGGCTGTCCGTCGTAGCCCGCGATCATGCCGCAAACGGCGATGCGGCCGAACGGGTTCATCCGCGCAAGCGTCGCATCGAGCCCTTCGCCGCCGACGTTTTCGAAGCAACCGTCGACCCCGTTGGGCGTGGCCGCTTTCAAATCGTTAAAGAGGTTGCCCGCTTTGTAGTCGACGCAGGCGTCGAAACCAAGCTCCTCGACGACGTATCGGCATTTGTCGGGTCCGCCCGCGATACCGACGGCGCGGCACCCGGCAAGCTTGGCCAACTGTCCCACGACACTGCCGACGGCCCCGCTCGCCGCACTGACCACGACCGTTTCGGCCGCGCGCGGCGCGATAATTTTGTTCAATCCGTACCACGCCGTCACGCCCGGCATGCCCGCTACGCCAAGATAGGCGCTGAGCGGCACGCGTGAATCGTCGATCTTGCGTACGCCGGTGCCGTCCGAGCTGCCATAGTCTTGCCAGCCGAACATGCCTGTCACCTTGTCGCCGACGGCAAATGCGCGGTGTTTCGACTCGACGACTTCGCCGACGGTGCCGCCCACCATGACATCGCCGATTGCGAGCGGTTCGGCGTACGACTTCGCATCGTTCATGCGGCCGCGCATGTACGGGTCGATCGACAAGTAGAGATTTCGCACACGAAATTGCCCCTCGGCCAAGGCTGCAAGCGGGGCCTGTTCGAGCTTGAAGTTTTCCGGCGAGAGAGGCCCTTGCGGGCGCGAAGCAAGCAAGATTCGACGGTTCATCTGGGTCATGGCGATGCCTCCTTCCGATTCGCGGTGGGCGGGAAAACGACGACGACACATGCGCAGCGAGCCGGGGCGATCAGCCGTCGCTAGGGCCAGGTTTGGCACCTGCCGGCGGGCGCCGGCGCTGCTCGGCGACATCGCGTCCCACCGCGAGCCGCCGCATGTATTTGAACGTGCCGAGCGCCTTGGCGACAAAGTGACCGCTACTGTCGCGCACTTCACCTTCGCAGTACGCCATAGTGCTCGATCGATGCAGCACACGGCCGAATGCACGTAGCTCGCCGCGGCCCGGCTGCATGAAGGTGACTTTCATTTCGACGGTGACCACGCCCACCCCGTCTCCCGCCAGGCTACGCGCGGCGGTGGCTAGCGCGACGTCGGCCAGCGTCATCGTCACGCCGCCGTGGGCCACATCCCAGGTGTTCATCTGCGCGCCGGTCAGCGTGAGCGCCACTTCGCTTTCGCCGTTGGACGCGGCGATCGCCCGAACGCCGAGATGATCGACGAATGGGCTCTCGATCGTGCGCTCGGGCGGCGGCGGTGCATGGCCCGTAGACGGAGGCTGTCGTTCGGATGTCATGCGGCTACTTTCGTCAGAGCACGTAGTCGACACAGGCGCGCGACTCACGCACGGCGGTGACGAACGCCTTGAGTGCCTCGTGCGTCGGATGCACCTGATAAGCATCGAGTGCGGTTTTGTCGGCAAAATCGGAAACGAGCACCACGTCATAGGTCGAATCGAGTCCCGGCTGAGCGATGCCAACCTCGACATGCAAGATGCCGGGCACGATATCGCGACAGCCTTCGAGTCGCACCTTCAGCTTTTGCGCATTCTCGGCTCGGCTCGCACCCTCGGCCGTTTCTTTCAATTTCCACATGACGATGTGACGAATCACTTCTCGACCTCCCGGACAGAATCGTTGCCTTAAAGTTGGCGGTAGCGAGGGATGATACTCGCTTCACTCGGGCTCGGCAGGCGGCCCAACGACCAACGGCCGACGAGCGGCTGGATGGCTAGCCGCCGCCGAGCGCAAGGAATAGATCGATTCGGTTTTCCAGGCGCGCGAGCCGATTCTCCCCCTCCTTCCGAGCCGCGGCGCGTTCGATCCCTTGAGCATCGATCCACGGCGCGGCGTCCGTCGCCCCTAATTCGAACCGGGTACGCGCAAGCGCGGCGGCGATCCCCGCCTCGCTCCGTGAGCGCTTGCGCGCTACGGCCTGCTCGTCGAGTTGCCGTTTGGCCGCGAGCGCGTTTTCGACGTCGGCCAGCGCGCGAAAAAGCGTCTGCCGGAACTCGATCGAGGCTTCATTGAAGTCGCTTTCGGCGAGTGCCGCGTTCAACCGCACCGTATTCCATTGCACGAACGGCAACGCGAGCGCTGCGCCGATCGAAGCCACTGGGTTTTGCAGTGTCCGTATCAGGGCGTCGCTGCTCGTGCCGAATTCACCCGTCAAGGAGAACGCTGGGTAAATACTCGCACGGGCGAAATCCACATGGGCCCAGCGGGCACGCAACCTTAGTTCGGCCGCGCGCAGATCAGGCCGATGAGCGAGCGCGAGGGCCGGCATGTGTATCTTCACGTGGGGGACAGCCGAGGAACGCAGATCGGAGGGCTCCGCACCGCGCTGCTCGGGCGAGCCGCCAAGCAGCAGCGCCAATGCGTTTCGCTTCGACTCGCGCCGTTGCAGCCATTGGCTTTGCTCGGCGCGGATCTGCGCTAGCTGCTGCCGCGCTTGCGCGACATCGAGCAGCGAGGCTGTGCCTGCCGCCAACCGGGCCTCGGCAATGGCCAACGTGCGTTCGATATCGGCGATAGCCGCCGCTTCGAGCGAGATCGATTCGTTCAAGAATCCGATTTGCCAATAGAGCTTAGCGGTCGTGCCGATCAAAGCGAACTCGGCAGCCCCGCGATCGGTTTCGCTCGCCTGCGCTCGCCAGGCGGCCGCGTCGCGTTGCGCAGCAAGCCTGCCCCATAGATCGACTTCGTACGATACCGTGCCATTGGCGCCGCTCAATGAACCGACACGGTCGCCTTCGAACTGATACGTCGCATTCGCGGTTGCGGTGACGGCACCCTGGACACCGGTTTTCGCGCCGACGAGCTCGGCCTCGAGCCGCGCACGATGTAGGCGGACGGCGGCGACGGCGAGATCGATATTGTTGGCGCGCGCCTTATCGATAAGCGCGTCGAGCGAAGGGTCGCCGAAAGCTTGCCACCAGCGGCCGGTGGCCGGTTCATCCGACGACGCAGCCGCCGCCGGCATCTCCAGCGGCGAGCCAGATGGGGCAGACGCCATACCGGGCGCCGCCATCCATTGCAACGGCAAGTCAGGCAGCGGCAAAGCGCCGTGGCGACTCGGGGAAAGGCATCCGGCCAAGAGCGGTATCGTCACGGCCAAGCAACGCAGAATGAGCGTCTTCATCATGCCTCCCGATTCAATCGCGCGCGAGCGCTTCGACGGGATCGAGCCGCGCCGCATTGCGCGCGGGCATGAAGCCGAACGCGACGCCGATCACCGTCGAGCAAGCGACGGCCGACATCAGCGAAGCGGGTGAAAAGATCATGTTCCATTGGTGGACGAACGCCGAGAATACGAAGCTCGCGCCGAAAGACAACGCAATGCCGATGGCGCCGCCGAGCAGACAAACCAGCACCGCTTCGACGAGAAATTGCAGCATCACGTCGCCGCGCCGAGCGCCGACGGCCATCCGAATGCCGATTTCCCGCGTACGCTCCGTGACGGACACGAGCATGATGTTCATCACGCCGATACCGCCGACGACCAGCGAGACCACGGCGATGAGCGAGAGCAGCAGCGTCAGCGTCCGCCCCGTGGATTCGACGGTCTTGACGACGCTGTCCATGTTGTAGGTGAAGAAATCCTTGCGGCCGTGCCGGCGCGAGAGCAATGTTTCGATGCCTTGCTCGGCCGCCTCGCCCGGCTGGCCCGCCTTGATACGCACCGTGATGCCGTCGAGCCGTCGGGCGCCGAATAATCGCGCGCTCGCCGTGGTGTACGGCACCCACACGGTCAGGTCGCTCATGCCGCCTCCCCACATGGCGCGTTTCTCGGCCGTTACACCAATGACGGTGCACGGAACGTTGCCGATGAGGATCGTTTTGCCGATCGCGTCGGATTCCGTGCCGAACAGCTTGCGGCGCGTATTGGCGTCGATGACCACGACTTGAGCGTAACGGCGGACCGTCTCGGCGCCGAAAGGGATGCCTTCGGCGAGAGACAGCCCGCGCACGTCGAAGAAATGCTCTCCGACGCCGCTGATCGTGGCTTGTACGTCGACATTGCCGCGGCGCACGGTCGCCGTTCGAAAGACACGCGGCGTGGTCTTATCGATGTACGGTTCGCGGGCGAGCGCTTCCGCGTCGGCGGGAACGAGCGTTTGGATTTTGTCGGCATCGCTATCGCCCCAATCTCGGCCAGGGTAGACATCGATGGTATTCGTACCCATCGCGCCGATTTCGTCGAGCATGTAGCGTTTCGCCCCCTCCCCGATCGCCACGATCGACACAACCGACATGATGCCGATTACGATCCCGAGCATCGTCAGCAGGGTCCGTAGCCGATGCGCCGTCAGCGCAGCCCATGCCATCGCCAGCGCTTGAGCCACGCGCGCCGGCGCCAGCATCGGGCGGCTGATCGGACGGCTGGCCACGGGCGGTACTGCGGGTGGTGCGAGCGGCGAGGCCGGCGCTGCATCGGCGCACGCCGCGCCGCGCCCCCGGAGCCGATCGCCGACGATCGCGCCGTCGCGCATGTCGACGATGCGGTGAGCATGCGCCGCCACCTGTTCGTCGTGCGTCACGACGACGACCGTGCGGCCGGCTGCGCAGAGCGCCCCGAGAATACGCATGACCTCGCGGCCGCTCTTGCTGTCGAGGGCGCCTGTCGGCTCGTCGGCGAGGATTACGTCGGCCCCGTTCATCAGCGCGCGCGCAATGCTGACACGCTGCTGCTGCCCGCCCGAAAGCTGATTAGGGCGATGGCCGGCGCGCTCGGCCAGCCCCAGTTGCGCGAGCAGGACATGCGCACGCGCGGCGCGCGTCTGCCGCGCGACCCCAGCATAGACAGACGGCACCTGGACGTTATCGGACGCTGTCAGATGCGGTAGCAAATGGTAGCGCTGAAAGATGAATCCGAAGCGCTCGCGGCGCAAACGCGCGAGCTCGTCCGGTTCCAATGCACCGACATCGACGCCGCCCACGCGGTAGCAGCCCGAGCTCGGCCGATCGAGGCAGCCGAGCAGGTTCATCAGCGTCGATTTTCCCGAACCCGACGCGCCCATGATCGCAATGAATTCGCCGGCTTCGATGGTCAAGTCGATATCGCGCAGGACGGCGATGTCCTTCTCGCCCGCCGCGTATCGGCGCGTGATGCCTACGAGTTCCAACAAGGGCCCGGCCATCGTCAGCTTCCCTGCGCGGGGTCGGGCTTCGCGCCGTCGTGGACGGCCTCGCCTACGATGACACGCTCACCTTCACTCAGCCCCGACAGCACCTGCGCCTTGACCTGATTGTTCAAGCCCACGCGCACCTGGCGCGACTCGATGCGCCCGCCGTCAGCGAGCACGCGCACGGCGACGGTGCTGTCCGCGGACTTCGCTCCGAGCGCCGAGGCTGGCACGACGAGCGCCTGTTTTGCCGTGCCCTGCACGATCGAGACCTGCGCCGTCATCGAGATGCGTAGCCGGTGTCCCGGATTGGGCACCTCGAACAGGGCGTTATAGAACACAGCCGTGCCCGCTCGCGATGCGCTCCCGGCCGTGCTGCCCGTGCCCGTAGCCGACTGCTCGGCGAACTCTTGCGGTGCCGGTTCGATCGCGCGGACGGTGCCTTCGTAGCGTGTTTCGGGCGCGCCGAGAACGGTGAAATGCACGCGCTGACCGGGCGCGACGCGAAGCACGTCGGCCTCGGACACCTGCGCCTTGATCGTCATCGTGTCGAGGTCGGCCAGTTTGAGAATGACGGGTGCCTGCTGCTCGGCGATGACGGTCTGGCCTTCCCGGGTCACGATGGCGACGACCTCGCCGGACATCGGGGCGGCGATGCGCGTGTAGCCCGCGTTCGCGTTCGCTTTATCGACTTCGACGCGCGCTTGCTTGCCGCGCGCATCGAGCTCCGCGAGGTTGGCGCGCTCGACTTGCAGCGCCGCTTGGGCGCGCTCTAGCGCTTCACGCGACGTCGCCTCGCGCTCCCACAGCTGTCGCTCGCGCGCCGCGGCAAGCGACGCCTGCTGCAAGCGTGCTTGCGCCGCGCGGCGCCGCGCCTCGAGCGCCAGCGCGTTCGCCTGCGCCTGCCTAAGCGCATGCTCGAGCAGCGTCGGATCGATTTCAGCGAGGTGCTGGCCCACCTTCACCTGATCGCCGAGCTCGACGGCGACCGATT
>Ga0157370_10000912_pt1 | contig 37486 bp, 39 predicted proteins | sample C35metaG_FD_113463 | JGI IMG/M metagenome (GOLD analysis project Ga0157370, IMG submission 113463) | Corn rhizosphere microbial communities from Kellogg Biological Station, Michigan, USA - C3-5 metaG | ecosystem: Host-associated > Plants > Roots > Rhizosphere > Soil | place: USA: Michigan... | reverse complement strand
CGGCGACAGGTAGCCGCGGTCGAACTGCATGCCTTCCACGACGTCCAGCTCGTCGGCCAGCGACTTGCCGTCTTCCACCGTGATCACGCCTTCCTTGCCGACCTTGTCCATGGCTTCAGCGATGCGCTGGCCGATGGATTCGTCGCTGTTGGCCGAGATGGCGCCAACTTGAGCGATTTCCTTGCTGGTGGTCGTCGGCTTGCTGATCTTCTTCAGCTCTTCGACGGCAGCGCCGACAGCCTTGTCGATGCCGCGCTTCAGGTCCATCGGGTTCATGCCGGCGGCAACGTACTTCATGCCTTCGCGCACGATCGACTGGGCCAGCACCGTTGCGGTGGTGGTGCCGTCACCGGCGTTATCGCTGGTCTTGGAAGCAACTTCCTTGACCATTTGCGCACCCATGTTCTGCAGCTTGTCCTTCAGCTCGATTTCCTTGGCGACCGACACACCGTCCTTGGTCACGGTCGGGCCACCGAAGCTGCGCTCCAGCACCACGTTACGGCCCTTGGGGCCCAGGGTCACCTTGACTGCGTTGGCGAGAATGTTCACGCCTTCGACCATCTTGGCACGTGCGGCGTCGCCGAACACTACGTCTTTAGCTGCCATCTTGAGAATCTCCGAGATCTTTGGATGTTGCCTACACCGGGGAAATCCGCCGGGCAGACAATGAGGATTGGTTTACTGGTAAGCCGATGCGACCGAGCGCCCGCTTACTTCGCCACCACGGCCATGATGTCTTCTTCGCGCATGACCAGGACTTCCTGACCATCCACCTTGACGCCTTGGCCGGCGTACTTGCCGAACAGCACGCGGTCGCCGACCTTCACGTCCAGCGCGATCGCATTGCCCTTGTCGTCTTTCTTGCCCGGACCGACGGCCAGCACTTCGCCTTGATCCGGCTTTTCAGCGGCGGCGTCAGGGATGACGATGCCCGAAGCGGTCTTCGTTTCGTTGTCCAGGCGCTTCACGATCACGCGATCATGCAAGGGACGCAGGTTCATACAAACTCCTCAATGCAAAGTGAGTGTTTATTCACAAAACGCGCCGCAGGACGCGGCGCATCGGGAAAGCATCGGGGGTGGAGGCTTTGTTAGCACTCCTGCCCGGCGAGTGCTAATTATAGGGACGGGGTATTACGATTTCAAGAACGGGCGCAGGGGAAGTTGTGGAGATGTTGTCGAGATTCACTCAACGCTGAACTTTGTTCACTCAACTCTGAACTCCTCAACCCGCAATAAGCGGCGGCTAAGCACACGAAATCTGGCCTAGATCGCCGAGCCGGTTGTGCGACCCATGCGGCGCATTGGCCTACATCTAGTAGAAACGGCAACACCTGCTACTATTTGTGGTGTACGTAGCGCCCTTCAGGCATCTCTGCGGGTTGCGCTGCACGTGACCAAGCGGCCCTCAGGCGCAAACGCGAGTCATCGCGGGCGCGTCTCCGGCGGAATCAGCGGCAACCAAGCCTCGCATGAGGCGCATTGCAAGGCGTTCGCCGGCAGGTCTATGGATTCGCCTTCTTCCCCGAGCAACGTTGGGAAGGCGAGTAAGAAACGTGCAGGGCAGCCCGGAGGCAGGGAAGCGGGTGCGCGGACGAAGCCGCGTGACGAAAATACGACAAGTTCGTGTCGCTTCTGGTTCTCACAACAAGTTTGTGCCGGGTGGCTGGCCGCCCTCGCAATCTTGGCAGGTTTTGATGGAACAGGAGCACTTGAAATGAGACGTATTCGCATTTGCGGCGCAGCGGAAACGTGTGTCGACCTTCAGGCATCTCTGCGGGTTGCGCTGCACGTGACCAAGCGGCAAACTGGCGCAAACGCGAGTCATCGCGGGCGCGTCTCCGGCGGAATCAGCGGCAACCAAGCCTCGCATGAGGCGCATTGCAAGGCGTTCGCCGGCAGGGCTCTCATGCGCGTCGGGTCGGGGAAGGCAACCCCGACGCGGAAACCTGTGAATGACTACAAACGCGTACCACCAAGCTCTCTCCAGAGCCGCTCTTGAGGATGCATGGCTCAGGCTCTACCGCAAAACCAAGCCCTCCTCGCGCAACACGACTGGAGTCGATGACGTTTCGATAAACGACTTCGAACGCGATGCGAAGCTGCACCTGTCGAGGCTCAACAAAGATGTCCGTCAGGGCACCTTCCAGCTTTCGGCCCTTAAACCTTTCCTTATTCCAAAGCAGAACGGCAAGGACCGCCTCATCTGCGTACCCACTGTTCGAGATCGCATCGTCCAACGAGCCCTCCTCGACTTCCTAGCTAAGAAGTACGGCAAGGTACTAGCGAACGAAATCAGCTATGGCTTCGTTCAGCACCGCTCGGTCAAGCGGGCGGCTGAGGCAGCCATCTCTCTACGCACAAAATTTCAATGGGTCTTTAAGACCGATATCACGTCGTTCTTTGACCGCATTCGCCGGCCTCACCTAACCGAAGCAATGCGTTGTTTGGTTAAAGAAAGAACGCTACACCCGATACTGGACCAAGTCATTGCCAGTGAGATTTCATCGACCTCGCACGGCAACGAACAGCGCATTCGCAAACTTGGCATACGAAACGGTCTCGGAGTACGGCAAGGTATGCCGCTATCTCCGTTCTTCGCCAACGTAGTCCTCATCGAGTTCGATAGAGAAGTCGTTCAAAAGAAGTGGAGGGCTGTTCGATATGCAGACGACCTAATCTTTTTCGGCCACACGCAATCCGAGTGTCGCGAGATCGCTGAGCAGTGCAAGCATATGCTGGGGAAGCTTGGGTTGGAGATTCCCGATATCGGTCCAGATTCAAAGTCTTCGTTACACGCCCCCCATGAAGCCGTCGAATTCTTAGGCTTAAGCCTCGAACCAACAGCGAGCGGCTACGCGCTTTCGCTATCAACCAAACAACGCCAACGCATTCGCGAGGAGATGCTGGCTTTGGGCTCCATAGACGAGTTGGTCAGCCGACGACTGGGGCTGTCAGATCTGGGGCGCGTTATCGCTGCGAAGAAAGCGGGTTACCTAGCTGCATACGACGTATGCAGTAACCTCGCGGAACTGGAACATACCTTGAACGATATTACATACAAGATACTGCGCAGGATATATGTTGATGGCCTGCACATTGACCTAACGAAGCTCAGCCCAGCAGCTCGGCGATTCCTCTCTATTTGACGAGACAGCTGCCTGCAACGAGCATAGAAGCAAGCGTTGCCCATAACCATGCCCGGTGCGACTCGACACGTAGTGCTCGCGAGCGTGATTTACCAAGGTCAACCGCCGGCAGATTGCCAATGCTAGGGCGTTCTTGGACTCGCGCGGGACCAACATCTCATTCTTCGACTCCAGTACCGTAGCGGCGTGGGGTTAGTCAAGGCCATCTATCTGTGCGGTAGACGTCCTGAAACTATCGAACAAGCGCCTGGATTTCTACCGAGCGCCGAGGCACCCAGTGTTTCTAGCGTTTCAGTTTTGACCGAAGTATCGCTATACAGGCACTCTCACCCGCATCAAAAAAAACGTGTCACTCGATCAGACTCTCAATCCCCTCGTTGACGCTCCCACGATCAAACGAAAGTACTTAGCCGAAGCCGGTCTTCACCTGTTTTCACCGGGACCCGTTTTGTTCCGACCTTCCGATATCTATCGGTTTGGCGACCACCCACAATTCCGAACAATGCTGGAGGGAACGAATGTTTACCTCATCTGCCGCCGTCGACGCATCGCTATTGACCCTCATTCTATTCAGGTAAAAGGCGGCGGGATTTATGGCAACTTTGTAGTGCACGGCGACAGCTACCATCAGTGGGAAACGGAGCGCTTCTCGTGCACGCCCGAGATGCTGCGGCATAAGAAACGGGGGTCACAGTTCGTTGCGGCGCAATCGATGGATGCTTTCGGTCACGCAATAGTGGCGATAGATCAGCATAACGAAAAGACTTTTATTCCGAGCTGCGCCTTAGTCGCTCGCGGCAAACACTCCCTTGGCGAAAGGACCAAGCTAGAGGTTCTTTACGTTGGGCAGACGTTTGGAAAAGAAGGCAACCGCCTGTCGGTAGATCGACTCAGCCGACACACCACCCTACAGCGAATCCTCGCAGAGGTCTCAGATGAGACGGGGCAGGATGAAATCCTGCTATTGGGACTTCAGTACAGCAATTCCAAAAATCTGCTTTCCTCCGCTGGTGGCGCCTGGGTTGAGCCATCCGCATCCTCGGACGAAGAACAGGTGCACCTGATGAAAGCCAGCCAGCAAACTTTCCGTCGCAAAGATCGAATTCTGTTGGCGGAGGCCGCATTGATCAACCACTTCAAGCCACGCCACAACATCATGCACCGCGATTCCTTCAGTCGCAGCAACACCCGAAAGCTAAAGACGCTTCAGTCGCTATTGAAGGAAGATTTCTCAGCGCTGATCGTGGAGATCAATACCTCCAATATCAGCTCCAAGCTTTGGTCGGCACACGCCCCACGCGGAGCTATGTCTACCTACTTCACTTCCCAGCGAATCGAAGAAATGCGTGTCAACTCGCTGAAACCAGAAAACGGTTTGAGCCAAACGGAATTCGATGAATGGGTCAAAGACAACACTCACGCCCACATCGCCAAGTTTTCTCTCTATGAGCCGGCGGAGCGAGAAACTTTCCTGCACGGGTTGCTCTGGTCTCTTTGACTGCTATATGCCATTACTGATCCTCTGCGGTGAAACTTGTTGCAGGGACAGAATGATCACACACTGCCAAGAGCTGTGATCACGAGCGGACAACGGATCGTCGTGTTCTTTGACCCAGTGCAGGTTTTCGTCGAGGGTGCAGTCGAAGACGTCAAGATCTGTCATCTCTGGGCCTGTGTTATCGCCGCCGAGGGCGCCCTTCATCGACGAAACACCTCACCATTGCGCCCATCGCGATGTCATAGACCGCAGAGAGCCTCGTTGTCAGCTCCACATGATCGACGTGAGCCTTTGTTGTCGCGGCTGCACCTTTGTCTCAGATTGCTGGCGCGGCAATACCCGTCCGCCGCTGCCGTGTCGCACCTAGCAGGTTGTTGAGATGGCTAGACTGCGGCCGCTCGAAAAGCGAATCGAGCAACGCTTGGGATGATCAGGCCGCGACGGATTTGTGAAAGGCTCGCGACGATAAACGAGGAATAAAAAATCATCGACTACAACATCAAATTAAAAATAGGCCATTTCGACCTATTTAAATAAATTAGACCCTGTGCAGAGATCGTATACCCGTTATCCAATCGCAATAAAATTCAAATAATTCTTGAAAACAGCGAGAGTATTTCTTAGTCTCATCGGAGACCACTTTCGCCGTTTTCCTATGAGTCCGTTCTCAATAGCTCTGCGAACGTTGCGCGCGCGGTTCGAACTCGCGCAGGGCGAGTTCGCAACCCGATTGGGCTACCGCCAGGCGTACGTCTCAGCTCTCGAATGCGGGACGAAGCTTCCCAAGGAGGCGGAGCTAGTGCGCAAGATCGTCGACGCCTTGGATCTGGACTCGTCGGACGAGGCAAGCTTGCAGGAAGCCTTTGAGGCGTCACGACACTTCAACCTTCCCCCACCAGGTGCACCGGCGGCAGCATATAGGCTGTGTGCCCAGTTCTCCGAAATTCTCCCGACACTCTCGCCAGCCGAATCAAAGGCCTTGTCGGCGATGCTGGATGTCTTCCAACGCAGCAAGCGCATCCCCGGTTGTAGGGGCCCCGTGTCGACCGGTGCGGAGGAGAAACCAATGTAGAAAATAAAAACGCCACCTAGATCCCAGAGGACTAGGCGGCGTGGAGATATCTTTCGATACCTACCTGTTGGCCCAGTCAGTATCGGACGCACTATCCCACCTGTCAAGTCCTCTTCAAGCCTTCCCTCTAGGGAAGAGGGAACCCCTTTGCTTGGAGAAGCCTCATGCCTGCCGCTAGAAAGGTTGTCACCCGTTCGCCTCATCGACGAGTGGGTCTGATCGCATGTCCGTGGTTCCAGCCAAACGTCATCGAGTACGAGAGCTTGCTTGAGCGCGACTTCGTACGTCTTGCTCTTCTGGATCCGGAAAATTCTTCGATTTCCCACCAACCTTTTTCTCTGGATCTTGGAGAACTCGGCAACTATGTGCCGGACTTCCTCCTCATGGGACGCCACCGGCGGCTCGTCGTTGAAGTGAAGCCAGAAGAACATACCAGGAGCGCTCGGAACAAGCCCCGATTGGCTCGCGCACAAGGGTTGCTGCGAGAACAGGGCTTTCACTTCATGGTCGCCACGGACAAGCTCGTGCATCAAGGCAAACGCCACGTGCGTGCATCGGTCTTACTGAGGCACGCAAGAAGTCGACTCCCGTCTGAGCTAACGAGTCGAGTCATCATGATTGCATCTGCCTTTCCAAAGGGCATCCAAATTCGCAAGCTGGCTGCCGAGGCCCAGACATCAATCCAGACGGTGTTGCACCTAGTTGGGCGCCGGCATTTGCGGATCAACAGTGCCCTCCACTTCGACGACAACCAATTGGTTTACCCGAGCGGAGGCGACGATGTCCGTCTACACACTTGATACCGACCTCGTCGTACAAAACGGAGATGCGCAATGGCGACTTCATCGGGTACTGAATGCTCAACATGTAGTACTCGAAAACCAGGCTACTGGCGGCTGGCGCGAAATGAAGATAAGCAAGCTTGCCAGTGATATCGCCTGCGGCAAGCTGAGCGTAGTTAGGGCAAACGATGCCGGTGTAACCGAGTGCCATCAAGCCAATAGCAACTCGGTGATGTGCACTGCCACTTTGGCACCGAAGTACAAAGCCCAATTTGAACGAACGTATGACTACGTTCGGCAAATGCGCAAGCGTGGCATCAGCAAAGGGCAACGCACCCGAATCGCCGAAGCGATTGCTTCGGTCGCCATAACTCTTGGTGACACGCAACCACCCAAGTCCTCGACGGTCATGGATTGGATGCGTGATTACGAAGCGGCTGGCCAAAATCCAACCGTTTTGCTGTCTCGCAACGTAAGACGGCGTGCGCCAAGACGGCTGCAGTCGGTCGTTTTGACAGCGGTGACCAAAGTGCTGAAGCGCTACTACTTCATCCGCAACGGATGCACTTTGCGCGAGGCACATGACAAGGTTCTCCGTGAACTGGAACGGGCGGCGCAGAACAACGCAGGCGCGGAGGCCCGTGAGTCGGTGAGCTTGTCCACCGTTCGACGAATCGCATATGAGACAACGCCTTTCGATCGAGACAGAGCTCGCTTGGGGCCGGGGCAGGCCCGCGCCAAATGGCGATTTTCCAAGCCAGGAGGCTACGCCACTCGTCCGCTTGAGCGAGTCGAGATGGATCACACCATCTTGGATATCGTCGTCCTTGACGACGTACTGGGCATACCGCTAGGCCGGCCCGTCATCACCCTTGCCGTCTGTAGCTTCAGCGGCTACATCCTCGGCTTCTTCATTTCATTTGAAGGCGAAACCATTGGTCGCGTTGTGCAGAGCATCAAGGTAGCCGTGCAACCCAAGGACGTTATCACCGCCGGCCAAGGGCTCGCCACCCCCTGGTACGCCATGGGAACGTGGGAAGCGGCCGTACTCGACAATTCTCTGGCGTTTCATGCCGGGCAAGTGCGCCATGTCGCAAGCGAACTTTGCATGGATGTCGAGTACTGCCCGGTACGCATGCCCTGGTTCAAGCCATGCGTGGAACGGCATCTTGGCGAGCTCACCCGACAACTACCCGCCGCCGGGCGTCCCAAGAAGCCAGGCTCCGGACCCGATCCGATCGATCCGAACAAGAGTGCGTGCATCACCTTCAGTGATCTGTGCACAGGCGTCCTCAAATGGGTGGTCGATGTTCATCCGTTTGAGATCAACGAACGGAAACTCGCACGACCGATCGATCTCTTTCTCGAAGGGCTCGATGCCTGTCCCGCACCGACCCTTATCGAGGATGCAACGAGTCTCGACGTCATCGCGGGTCTGCACGCTTCTGCCACGGTCGATCACAGCGGCCTCGTTCACAAGTGGATTCGATACACCAACGATGATCTTGCGTGGATGCGCAAAGAGGTAGGCGCAAAGTTCAAGACGACGATCAAGTACAACCCATATGACCTTGGCAGCGTTTTTGTCTTGCATCCTCGCAGCGGCATGTGGGTGCAGGTGGAAGCGCGCGATCACGAATATGCCTCCGGCCTCACTGCAACGCAGCACAAGCTCATACGGAATGCGGCAACCGACAAGCTGACGGAAAAGAATGCCGAAACTGTCCTCAGGCGAACTCGCCTAGAGCTGCAAGACCATTGGGCACGGGCCATAAGGGGTGGACGCAAACTAAAGCGTGGCTCCCGGGAGCTAGCTCTATTTCAAGGAGTAAGTTCTCTGTCGCGAATCAACGCACCACAGTTGAACGCAGGCGTGCGAGCTACGGCCCTGGCAGCCGATACCGACTCAATGGAACCCAGCATCGGCTCGATCCCGACCTTCGACGTGTTCATGAGGGACGAGCGATGAGCTACAGCGCAAAAGCGATACAAGTGGGCAAGAACATCGACCAGATTCGGGTGAATCACCTGGCGTTCAAGGAGACGTTGGAGGGTATCGGTCGCGTCATTCAGTTGGGGAACAGTCTCCAGCATCCGTTTGGCGCTTGCGTGATTGCACCCGGTGGCGCTGGCAAATCCCTCTTAATCGAATCCGTCCGACGCAACATCTGCAATTGGCCCTTTCTGCGACCACACAGCGTGCTCGTCGCGTCCCTGAAAGAGGCTCCAACGGTTGGCCAAATCCAGGAGGACCTGCTGGCGGACTTCAACTATGCCATCCCTCCAAGAGCTGGAACGAAGACCAACGCGGCGCACTTCGGCATGCTGGTTCGGGCAATCGAGCAGCACGACATCCAGCTGATCGCCCTCGACGAGTATCAGCATGTCTTCCGTGCTGATAAGAATGGCGTTGCTCACTCCGGTATTAACGACTGGGTCAAACGCCTGATGACGCAAACATGTCGGCCTGTTGTGTTGGTCGGCACAGAGTTGCTTGACAACTTTGAACACGGAGACTCCCAGGTCACGACGCGCGTTTCGTCTATCTTCCGCCTGCCCGTTTTCTCAAACGACGAAAACTGGCGAGGCGTGATTGCCAGCTACGTAGCTGCCGCCAAAGACGTGGACTTATCCGAGCTGCCGGCGTACGCAACCCTGATCTTCAAGGCGACCAAAGGCGTCATGCGAACGCTGAAGGCGCTCGTCATGGAGGTGGCAATGATTGCGGTGGACGCCAACGACACCAAAGTGGAGCGAAAGCACCTCTGCCTGGCGTTCCAACGCCTAGTCGGACCGGCCTCGACCCGGGACAACCCGTTCGTATGATGCTGCGCACGGAAATCACACCGTTTCCGCGGCAGGACGAAATTGCCCCGGACGAGGATGGCGTTGGATTTGCTTTGCGTATGGCCACGGCCAACGGACTCTCCTTCCGCGAGTTGGCGGTGCACTTAGCGTCCCCAGGGCACCTCTATCTTCCTGCGCACGCGAGCAACACCATCGCCTTCATGTTCGGATGCACTCCGTCGCGGCTGAAGAATGCCTTCGTGGTACGGCAGTGTCACCGCGGAACGCAGACAGCGGATTTTCTTGGCCACCGCTTTCTGCGGCCCTATCACTTGAGGCAAGGCAGTCCGCAAGTGTGTCCGGCGTGCCTCGCGGAATACCGTATCGCTCGGGCCATATGGTCGGTTTGCCTCGTCACGAGCTGTCCTCTGCACGGCAACCGACTCCTGGATCGATGTCAATGCGGTCGCCTGACACGCTGGCGCCGACCCGCGCTCGACATCTGCGAGTGCGGGCGAGGTCTGACCACAGCTGACCAGAGAGTCTCCCGAGCTGATCCACGTGAACTCGCCGTGAGCTGCCAGGTTGCATCTCTGTTGGAGCCGCCACCCAATCAGATCGGCCCGCGTCTGGCGAAACTGCTGCCCTGTGGCGTTGAGGGCCTTTCCGTCGATGCCTTCCTGAGGTTGTTTTGGATCTTTGGCATCGTTGGACCCGGCCAGCCAAAGGATCACCCAGGATGCGCGAGTCGTTGTTTGCCAACGGCTGAAGCCGCAGACGTCGTCTGCCGCGCTTTTGATCGGCTCGTCCCGGTCGTCGCGAACCGGCCATCAAAGGAGCCGCTACGCGTTCCGATGCCTGCGCTACAGGCTCTCTACGACGAATGTACCTCGACCGCGGATGTGCGATTCATCAGATGCCTGATCGCGCGCTTACAAAAACGCTTCCCCTCTCCGCAGTTGTATCGCCTGGCCTGCATTGACCCACAGCTTTCCCTGTTTGGAGTCGCCGATGAACCATAGGTCTAACATCATGATCGCCCCGGATCCGTTGCCCGACGAGTCTGCAGCGTCTTGGATCCAGCGAACTTGTCAGTTGCACGGAGTGACATACAAGGACCTAGCCGCATCCCTCGGCATGAAGCGATGCGCTGATCCAGATTTAACCGCCACTCGAAAACACCTGTGTCGGATCGCCGAGGGAACAGGGATACCGTTCAAGGTTATAGAACCTCTCGCCGATTCATTCAAAGCCGCTCGCATTCGGCCGTCCATAAAGCAGTTGCTCAATTTTGACGGAAAGAACCCCACCTATCGAATCTGTCCGAAGTGTTTTGGCACCGATCGGATTCCGTATCTGCGTACGTCGTGGCGGGTAAAGGAATGGAAGATTTGTCCGGACCATCGCGTCAAGATGTTGGAGCGCTGTCCTGCCTGCAAGGCAAAGATCCGCGCTACCGAGCCGTGCCTCGGCATGTCTGGCGAAAAGGTGCTTGGTATTGACCACTGCACAGCGTGCCGTAAACCGCTGGCTACCCCGTCAGAAAATTACCCCGAAGTGTGGCTTTCTCCCACCAGATTGCGCATTCAACAGACATTCCTCTCGGCGGCGCAAAGAGGAGTGTTTGGTATGAAGGGGTATCCCGACGGTTTGAGCGTGGAGTTTCTGCTATGGCTCAAGGCCAACCCTGATGTGGTCAGACGGCTCGTGTTTGCATCGTTGGCAGAGTATTCGAGAGATGAACGCAAGCACTATGGCGTCGACAGTCTGGTCAGCGCCTACTGCCTGGAACGATCATTCAAGATAGACCTGACGATGCTGCTCAAGCGGCCACGGAAGCGACGCAACCCGGAGTGGGACAGGTGGGTCGAGAAGTGTACTGAGGCCAGTCTCAAAGGACGTCAATGGGCGCCGCCCCCCAAGCCGGTCGAACGCACAGTGAAATACAGTGCACTTCACCCGCTGAGAACGCCAAAGGTGAAGGACGGTAACCAGCTAGACCAGAAGTCAAAGCCGAAAGCACAGCGACGCTCCAAGTAACTAACGCCTGTGGAGAGAGCCATGTCAACAGACGAGAAGACCGGTTCTGCGGCCGAGATCGCGTTCATGGCCGGCCTGACTACAAAACAAGTCCATAGCCTTGTTCGCATTGGTGCGCTGCCAGCAGCGCTAGTTGCGGGCCCTCGAAATGGGCGCTTCGCGCCACTGGCGGCCGTCTTTGCAGCCTTCTATTTCCAGACACACGAAGAACTGACTCCTGTAGCGCGAAAACGTGCCATCGCCATGTTGTGCACGAGGGTACTGGAGCACCCCGATTGCCGGATATTCCTGGCTCTGAATGGGCGGTTGCGAAAGACGGAGTTTGACTGGTCCACGCCCCTTGGTTGCGTCACGATAACGCTGACGGCATATGTGCATACTGCCATCAAGCGCGCGGTGCAAGCTCGCCGGGCGGTGCGCCGTATCGTGGAAGACCCAGGAATCCTAAGCGGCACGGCATGCTTCAAGGGGACACGGCTACCGATCGGAAATGCTCTTGCCGCAGTGGCTGACGGCACTTCCTTCGCAACGCTACGCGCTGCCTATCCATTCCTCTCACCATCATTGCTCGATGACGCTGACGTCTATGTAAGGATTCGTCCTTCAGCTGGCCGGATACGGCAGGCTGGCTAGGCTTTCCATCAGTTGAAGCCAGTACGCAGCAGCGTAGTGACGACGAGCAAGAATTCTCAATAGCGTCAGAGTGGAACAGCACAGGCGACGCTTACATTTCTATCATGCGTGAATACCAACCCCAGACCGTCCAAGTCCTCGCTGCGTGTACCTGCGATCGCTGTAAGCGCCGGCTTACCCCTAATGATAATGAGTGGCAGGAACGCCTATCGTTTGATCACGACTGCGGCTTCGATTCTGTCTTTGGCGACCGCAACACGGTCAGCCTTGATTTGTGCCAGCACTGCATGCGGGAAGTACTGGGCCGGTGGTTGCGGATCACATCAGGTCCAGCCAAGGACGGCTCGTTCTTCTCTGGTTAGAGAACACAGCCGTCACATCGAGACTCCACAGAAGAGCTCGGCACGCGGTCCCCACCCGTCTGCCTCCATCTGGAGAGCCAAATCCACGCCTGAAATCCGCCGGACAGCCGATGCTGCGACAAACTGGGCGCTTAGCGCGAGATCAATGACATCGATACGGCTCAACTGCGTTTCCCTGTAACGATCAGCCACATAGTTGGGAAATCTACTTAGAAAATACGAGAGCAGGGAGTCGTCCCGATGACGACACCGCGATGTCATGTCCTCGCATAGCTCGTTGAGGTCGTGGCCATATGATCTTAGGTTCTTCTCCGCAATCCCTAGATCTAACAGCGTCCCCTTCATCGCCAACTCGACGGTAAGGCAGATAGGCTGAAGAACTGGGCTACTGATTGCACCGGACTGAGAAAGGCTCTCGGCGACCAGCTTCAACTGCTCTGCGGCAAGCGCCCAATAGGCGACTGCTTCGCACTCCCGCTCAGATTTGACCTGATCGATTCCATAGACCATGTCATACATATCTGCGAAGGCGAAGGCCGACCTATCGGCAATAAGCCGATCTTGGCGGCACCACGCAGCCCATTCTTCGTGGGTGGAGAAGCCCAGTCCTCTGTCGACTGAGAGATGGCAGGCCCCGTACGCTACACCAACAGTCACCTTTCTTACCCGATCAAGCGACGCAACGATCCCCGTACCCATGCCTGGCCAGGTGTAGTTGACCTCCGGAATCAGCCGAGCGTAGGCGTCACAAATTTCCTCAACCAGAGGATTCCCGCCCATGCTCATGGCAAACCTTTCGCCAAGAATTTCTGCTGCGGCTCCCAGTGGCCTGGCATGAAATGGGACTCCCGCCACGGCGTACTGTTCATCCAGCTTGAGAAGGTCGCTGTCGGTGAAGTTGGACACATTCCCTCGTGCAGTGGTCATTTACGCGGCGCGATACGTTTAGTCCCGCTTTTACGCGGACCTTCTTGCGCTACGAAGCCTCAATCCCCTTGGTGAGCTCCTGAATCAGAGTCGTTAGATACTGCGCATCATAAACAGCGTTTTGCGCAGGATTCTCGCCGACTGCGCCATACATCTTGACTATTCCATTTCCAACGGCAGCCTTAACGATATCGACTGCTGCCTGTTGGCAGGCATTATGATTCAACGACATATAACTCTCCTTGAACGTGGACCGCCATATATTCATGCACACACCAAAATAGAAACCCCACTCTGGGAGGGCACCCAAGGCTGGGCGGCAAGCATATTTTCTCCCAGCGTGGCAGATCAACCTTAATGCTGACTAGACTGCACTGCTGATTATTCGTTCACTAGCAACCTGAAGGGAAATAATGTTGACCACCGTTTCCACAATGGATGTGGCACGACGCAAACGCGTCTTGGGAAGATGTCTGTGCTTAGCCGGCGCCCTCGGAATAGCTTTCTTCATCTATCAGACGCCGGAGAATCCAGATTCAATTTTCGCGACCGTTTGGTGGGCCAGCGGAACAATGGTCTCGACAATTATTGCCTTCGCCGGGCTTCCTGGCTTATTCGCTGGCGGGCTCAAATCTTCCCATCTGAAAATCATCGATCTGATTTGGGTTCTTGGCTCAGCAGTCGCCATCGTCTTCGCCGTCACACAGGTATCGCAATTTTCGGCGGATGAAACGAGGTCACGCATTTCCAAGAACATCGAGACGGCTCGAACATCCGCGAAAGAGAATGCCGCGGTCGCTTACCAGCAGCAGTGTGCTCAACCGTCAGGGCTGACTGGGGATCAATGCGAGAGCCTTCGTCGCATCGGCATTTCACTGTCAGTCGGTGGATACCTATCTTCCGCTACTGTAGAGGCACTGTGCCCCCTTCCTATCAATCCATCCAATCCACCGCGCGCTTTCGGGCCCGCGTTGGCCGAAGCCTGTATACAGGCGGCCTACGTGGCGAGGGCTGCGGAAGAGCCTGTAATGAAAGACCAGACCAATGTGGACGAATGGAAGTTCAACTCGCGGCTTTGGCCACTTTTTATGATCTCGCTTGTAGCGCTGCGGGTTATGAAAAGTGTGGCGGAAGTCTTCTGGAAGGTATCGTAGCGACACACGCGCTACCGAGTCACTTTGGTCAACGACAACAGAATAGGCATCGAAAATGACCGGTCAGTCCAGTAGCATCGCATCGCTTGTCGGTGGCTTCTTGTCGTGGATAGTGCGCGAGCACTGCGCGCGTAACCCAGAAGCAGTGGCCAAGGCCTGGGAGCAGATGAATGCTGAGGCCCCAACCTTGGCAGATGCCGGTCGTATGTTCGCAGCCTATGGCGTGGATTTCACCATTGCGGAATTGCGATACATCGCACAACACCCAGAAGCCCTGCGGTTGGCAAGAAATGCTGCTGCTGGACGCCAGTACTTGGATTTCGGTGAATCAACTGGTTTCCGCGCAGAGAAGACGTTTGTACCACCCGCGCCGCAATCGGTTCGCCCCATGGTAATGCCAATGATATTGACGGTGCTTGGCCTAGTGCTCGCACTTATAGGGGTGCTAGCCGGCAACCTCAAGGGGGCGACTATCCTGGGTGTGCTGGCGATAGTGCTGCTGCTCGTCACCCTTGTCGAGTTTTCGGAAATGCGGGACCGCCACCGCGCGCGCCGAGCCATCGAGCAAAGCGCTGGTGCTAACCAGCCCGGACCGCAACCGGTACTGCTGGTAGCTTGTCAGGATTGATGCGGGCAAACGTCTCGGAAGAAACGCCCACTGGCCGTACGAGTCGCGTAGTCAGGGCTTCGCGGGAAGCATGGGAATCCTGGAAGCGATGGGCAGCTCACCAGCAAAATCAGATGGACAAAGCTGGAGCGGGTTACTGCGGCGCCGACGTGTCCGGCCTGACCCGTACGGACAAAAGCTCTGTCTTCGCTGCCCTGGGCTTCGTCTTAGCTTGCAGCTCGACGCAGTAACCATGTTTCGACATGACTCCTGCCCCATGGGCATGGTGCCCGTGACCACTGATGACGCAACAGCCAACTACGAGGACCCGCTATGGACGTTGCCGTTGTGATCGTTGAGCAGATTGATGCCAACGGTGCATTGCGTACTTTCCGCATGCAGGCCGGAGCCGGCGAGCGTCTCACCGTTGCATTCGCCGACGAGTACGACGACGAGCGAAGCGGGCCGTTTCATTTCCTTAATGATCGCCACGAACGCCAATTTCAGAAGGCATTCGCCGAGTGCAAGGTTAGGAAGGTTTCCGAGGCGCGCTTCAGCAGCAGCAACGGGAATTTTCGTTTCCTGACTTCATGGGCAGGCATTCCTACCGAGCGACAGCGACTTAGCTATTACGCACTGTGCTTGCCAGAACATGCGCTTCCAGTGCGCGTGACGTTCACCGATCCGCGCAGCGGGCGAGAGTACAAGAAGGCCGTCGTGCGGGATGGCCTCCGGAGGCGGTTCGTTCTGTACCTAGAGTGCAGATCGTCACACGGTTCGTTCGATTTCACCCTGGATGTTGAGTTTCGGGCTAATGAGGGTGATTTCCAGTCCTTCACTTTTCGCGATGAGATGACGTCACCATATGGTGCTCATCTGGAGGCCTACGAATATGTCCTGCCGCCACACGAGAAGGTGGTTGTTCAACAGTTCTTTTCAACGGAGATTTCGATGGGCGATCAATACAACGTCTCGGGCCAGATCGGTGTCGTTGGGCCAAATGCCAAAGCTGACAACAACACCTTCAATCAAGCGTGGCAGCAGGCGGCAGCCAGCATTGATATGCAGGCCCTCGCCTCTGAGCTTGCGTCTCTCAGGTCTTCCATGCGTAAGGAAGCAACCGATGTAGAGCACGATCAGGCGATCGCATGCATAGGCGCTGCAGAGAATGCTGCGAAGAAGCAAGATGGTGCGAGCGCGATAGGCCATCTGAAGGCGGCTGGGAAATGGGCGTTCGACGTCGCAACGAAGATCGGCACGACTGTCGCAGCAAAGGCGATTGAGAGCGCCATGCAGCAGTAGCACAACGGGCTGACAGACGAGACCCCAAGGCAGGGCTCCTGTTTGCGCTCATCGCACTGAAAAGCGAGGGGATTTTTCGATGTGCGGCGCAAGCAACGCGATCGTGCACCGGAGAGGCCTTATGGAGGCGTTCGCTTGACGAACAAAAAGAGACAGAGCAATCCCGTGCTTGACGGTCTACCACGCTCGATGTACGATTTTCATACAATCCATCGTTTAATTTTCGAACAAGGACTCGTATGAATGCAGATGAACTTAAGTCAGCCATCGAGACGTGTCTGCGGGAGTTCTGGGACACCCACTCGTTAGCCGTGGACGAAGCATCCGAGACTGTTGATGGTTTGATCGATCCACTTGACTCGCTCACCGCAGTAGACGCACTCATCGAACTGGAAAAAATTGTCGGCATGGAGCTTCCAGAAGGGCGCGTGATACGGCGAGGCGGATACGACAGCAAGGAACAGTTCATCGAAGATCTCACCAGACGAGTGTTGGAGTACGTGGTGGAGCAAACCAAATGACTCCCGCCTCAGACCCTGCCAAGCAACGGGAAGCGATGGCAGCACGACTGAAAGACGCTAGAGAGTATCTGGGGCTGTCACAGGACGATGTTGCGACAGCGCTTGGCATCTCTCGCCCGGCCGTCACAAACATTGAATCCGGCAATCGCAAGGTGGAGGCCGTCGAACTTGATCAGTTGGCAAAACTCTACGGTCGACCCGTGAGTTACTTTTTGTCGGGAGAGAACGAGGAGATGGAGGGAAAGGTTGCATTCTATGCACGGACCTTCAAGGATCTGTCGGAAAAGGACTTGGACGAAGTAGCTCGGTTCGCCGAGTTCCTTCGCGCCAGTGGAACAGGCAAGAAGGGCACGACAAGGAAGCCAAAATGATCGCCCGCGGGGTCGCTCTCAAGGTTGCTCGCCTCGCCGCCGAAGTATTGGCGAATCCACACACGCGTGCTCGCTTGGCCGACGGATACACCCGGGTTGATCCAGTCGCGATTGCAGAGGATCAGGGCATCGACGTAATGGTACGCCCCCTCGATAAATTGCTCGGAGCGTTCCTTCGCGAGGATAGGGTCGGCATCTTACTGAACCAACTGAGACCGGCAGGCATGTTTCACATGACCTGCGCTCATGAATTGGGGCACTACTTCCTGGGGCATGGGAGCAACACGGACGATCAGCTTGACTATCGGTCCGGGGCAAGCGAGGTCGAGCTTGAGGCAGATCAGTTCGCGTATTCGTTGATGGCACCGCTCTCTTTGGTTGTGAAGGTGCTGAAGGCCCAACAATGGAATTGGGTGTCGGTTCGCGACCCTGCGACCCTTTATCAGCTGTCTCTACGCCTTGGCCTCAGCTATTCCGCGATGGTGTGGTCGCTGTTCCGGCTCGGAAAACTTGATGCAGGAACAGCCAAATCACTGGCACGCATCGCGCCGGCCAGCCTCAAACGATCGCTTGCCCCCCCAGGCACAACTTTGGAGGCTAGCCAGGATGTCTGGCGGATTGGCCCCCACGATAAAGACTCGATACTTGAGCCTCGCCCAGGCGACCACATCGTAATGGAACTTCCCAGCCATACGGCCAGCGGCTATCTATGGTCGGTCACGGACGCACAAAACGCGGGCTACACGCTCAAGCCCCTTCTCATCGATAGCCGGACACTGCCCGCTACGGATGCAGGTCAAGATGTCCCTGTTGGAAACAGTGCGCCTATCAATTACTCGCTGGCGTTTCCACAGGATGCAGCCACCGCGCCGGTGACAGTTGAGTTCGACGAAGTACAGCCTTGGAGTGGAGCTCGCCGACAGTCGGCTGCTGGCAGTGCAGCCTTCTCGCTCCGCACTCAATTAGAGGGAGTGGAGATGGGACTCAGTGCTTCTACGCGTCAACGCTTGGTCGACGGGGCGAAAACGCAATGACCGTGATTTCTAGTGTCGACCTTGCGGCGACGTGGGGACCTACGCGCGCGCAAGGAGATCGGCCTACCTGCCTTGCTTTCGTCGCTTCAGAACTCAATCGCAATCTGAGTGGCTTCAACTCAGCATTGAGCGCTGAGTACATCTACCGTGTCGCCGCGCGTAAATCCGTGACATGGACCGCTGGAGCTGGCCTGCACATGGCGCATTTGTCCGAGGCGCTCGTCCAGCATGGGCAGCCCGCCGATGTGGACTGTCCGTATCTCGCACATGAGCCCATGGAGACGCCACCGGATGTACCGAACTTGCCGGAATCAGCGAAGCTTTATACGGCCACCGTTCAGTTAGTTTCCACGGCGCCGCAGATCATCGAAGCCGAGCTTCAACAAGGAAAACCTGTAGGTTTGATTCTCAAGCTCACGGACACTTTTCTGAAGCCGATACAGGGACAGATCGATTTCTCGCACATGCTCCTGAGTATCAATATGCACCATGCCGTGGTCGCAACGGGCCTCGGGAAACATTGTCACACTGGCGAGCCCCACTTCCGCATTCGGAACACTTGGGGCGAAACTTGGGGCGACCAAGGCTGCGCCTGGCTTCCCCATTCGTATGTGCAGTCTCACGCCGTAACGGCATTCAAGGTATAGCGATGGCGAAGCTTCTCCTCGGTGACCGCATCGTTCCGGTGTGGATCGACGCCCTAAATTATCTCGAAGGCAACGATCGTGAAGGCCGAAACCTGGTGCTGGAAATTGAAGATCCTACGCGGATCACCGCAGCTGACCGCACCGTCATCGCAGTTGTGGATGCAGCATTAAGGCAGCGCTCGCAAGACGCCCATCAACCCGACTTGAGCATCAATACAGTTGCGGCGACCATTTTTCCGCAATCAATGTATCAACGTCATGGACGCCCGGCGCTCTACGATGCTTTCGTGAAAAAGATGGCCAAGGCGCAGAAGGACAATACATGGGGTACGTACGCGCTTCGGATTATGAGGCGCCGCGCGAAAGATCCAACGAAGTGGGTCGTGCCCATTGAGCAAGTCATCGACAAGCTGACAAGAGCTACGACGGGAGGCCACCCGTACCAAGCCGTTTATGAACTTGGCGTGGTCGAACCATCGGAAGACCTTGATCCCGCTGATGCGTTCGGCTGCGAAGTTCCGACCTTCGACGTGAAATTGGATGGCAAGCTGGTGCGCAACATGCCCTGCCTGAGCCACCTCAGTTTCAAGCTAACCAACCGGGATCAGGTCGATCTGACCGCCGTCTATCGGTATCACTACTACTGCCAGCGGGGCCTCGGCAACTTGATTGGCCTATCGCAGTTGCTTCAGTTCGTGGCCAAAGAAAGTAAGCTCAAGGTAGGTTCACTTACCTGCATCTCGACCCAAGCAGCCCTAGATCTTGGGAGCTGGTGCAAGTCCATTCCCGCCGCCAAGCAGGTCTTAAAGGCCGTACAGGCTGCGGCAACTTAAAACAGGGCCGCTTGATTTATCGAACGCGTGCGTTTGCGAACATCGACCCCATGGAGGCGGCTGATGCCGTCACGGAACTCCGTTACACCGCCATAGCTTGGATGCCGAACGCTTTGAACCTCGACGCCGAACTTCGCCGCATAGGAAGCGGCATCCTGCCCAATGGACACGATGCGACGGATGCCAAGCCAGCGGATCAAAGACGCATTCAGCTCGTCCACCTCGCGCAGTTCTCTGCTGGTGAACTTGCGGTTGGTAAAGGGGGCGCCAGCCTCATGAGGATGGAGAGGAAAGACATTCCACAACAATGGGGGTTTATCCAGCAGGGACAGAACCGCCCAGATCTCGGCTGCGGTCCGCTCGGCGACCGCCGGCCCCACCGTCGTCCGTAGCGACTCGGTCCCTGGATAGATCTGGCTCATCGCCGGAAGGTGTCGTTCATCAGTGAGAGCCAAACCAGTTCGGCGCCCCCCTCGATAACCTAGGTCTCGTCCCATCCAGATGGTATCGATGCCCAGGCGCTCTGCAGCCATGAGAAGCGTACGAAGATTGCGGCGGCGCACTGCCGGCGCATCGCCTTGATCATAAACCTCGCAGGTGTCGGCATAGGGATTGAATACGTTGGGAAGGCGAACAGCGGCCAGAGCACGAACGAATGTTGTGGGGGTCATAGTTTCGAGGCCGCAGGCGGCTTGTAAGTTAGCGAGCGCCGCCGCAGATCGGCGATCACGGTCCCACCCTTGTTTTCAAATAAGAGACGGAAAACGCGGAAGCCTTCCAAGATAGCTCGCTCCCATTGCCACAAGGGGAGCTCGGCGACTTCGAACCCCGAGACCATCCCGCGCACCGTCTTCAGCAGAGCATAGTCAAGGCGTCCTGTCTCGACGGCAGCATAATGCTTCGGTGACTGACGCGCCGAATGGTTGAAGATCCAAGTAGCGATGCCTTCTTCGATGATGATGGCACGAGCTCCATCTTCGTTTTCATCGATCCGCGGGTCAGATTTTCGTTTGAGTTTTAGCAATGCCCGAATCACAGGCGACCATCCCAAATGCACCGCGTAAGCTAGGTGGAAAACATCGTGAAACCGATATCCATCTGGCCGATGGCTGTTGTCCGTAAGGGGATCTCCAATATTCACCCCCTTCATCTGTTGAACAACCACGATTCGGCTGCCAATTTTTCTCTGGGTGAACACCACTTCCATTGTCGTGGGAAGTTGCTCATGTGGCTCGCCATATGTCGGAAGACTTACATGGCGTGGGTTGTCCCCCGCCCAGCGATCAACAATTTTTTTCAAATTTTCTTGGGCGACGAGCTCAAGCCGGAGGCCGTGCGTTGCGCTCACGAGCGCTAGCTCTCCGAGCAAACGTCCAAACGTCTGGTCACGGTCAAACCCTTTGCCCGCCAACACGGTACGTAAATCATGGACAACGATTTCACCGCTGTCCTTGGCCAGCATTCTGAGCGGTGCATCCTGTTGACGAGACAGTTCCAAGTGATGCTGCGCAGCAATGCCATCCAAGGACCTAAAGGTTAGACCAGCCGGCGGCGCTTTTGGCTGCTCGTCGAAGTGCTGACGCAGGAACTGCAGTCCCGCCTTCGCAAGGTCCTCCACATCCAACCCAGATAGGGCGGCCATGTTCACGAGGTACCACAGCGCGTCGCCGAGCTCCTCGCCGACAACCTGCGCTTGGGGCGGCGTGAGCTGATCCCTCTTGCCCTTTTTCAGCGCAGACAATAGCCCACCGACTTCACCAAAAAGACCAAATCCGAGCTTGCGGTAGTGGTCGCCACGCTCACTGGTCTTGAATCGATCGGTGCGGGACGCTTGCCGGTAGTAGTCAAGAATTGTAAGCGCGGGGGACAAGGGAGCCCCGGCATGCACCGTTCCGGAACGACTACGCACATTGCGAGGGGCGCGCTTCGAGGTCGTCATAGGCCCAAACGCATTTGAAGGCTCAAGTGCCAAATAGAGATTGCTGCAAGGGGCTATCAGTTGAGACCCCCTCTGTACAAGTGGCCGTGTGCCGGGGCTTGCTGAGTAGCGCGCCGGTGTGGGCATCCCCCCTGAGTTCGATTCGGAGCCGCTTGGCACAAGCAACGATTGTTCTCTTGTCACCCACCTGAGCGCCCAAAGCGAGAGCCCGACGCTGAACGCTCACGGTCACATCATAGTGAGGATACATCGTCTGGTCCTGGAACCACTCTTTGCGAAGCCCCAACTCTGCAGCGAAAGCGTGCAGTTCAGCTACCGAATCAGCGACCAAGTGGCACCAGCTACGTCCGCGCCACGACAGCCGAGAGTGATCGACGTAAACGGTCATGAGAGTTTGCAAAATTTCGCGCATGATACTCGCAAATGCCGTCGAGCTGCGTCAATCCTGAGGATGACGCCGCCAAATTGGGCAATGGATGAACCTTATGACCGAAACCATAGGCAACTGCCTCTAAACGTTTAGCGGCGTTGTAGCACGCTCCACCACGATCATGAGGGCCTGGGTTTCGCTCAGCCGACGCTAGCTCACGAGCGAGCCGTGACGCCAAGATGCTCGACTATGTTGTCTGATCGGCTTTCCCATAGAGCGGCTGCCCAAATTTGACCTCCTGCTCGATCCTCTTCCAGACAGTCGAAGACAGGGAAGGACTCTCCTCACGGAACTGCGCCCAAGCCTCTTCGATTTTCGCCAGTTGAGAAGCAACCTCCGGCCCATCTGGCTGAGTCATCAGTAACTCGATGCGATGCTTCAGGTTGGCAAATCGGGCACCGGCAAGCCTGTGCTTTTCCCCTAGCTCACCATACCTAAGAAATGTCTGAAGCCCGGTCAAGACCGCAGCCAAAACGCTGAGCAACCCCACCATGATTTGAAGCTTGACATCGGCCGACTTTCCCAATGAGGAGAAGACCGCTGTTCCGACAATCGTGCTGAGCGCAATCGCTGGCAGGCCAAGCCATAGGTGAAACCTCTCGAACCTTCGAGCGCACTCATAGTGTCCGAGCTGTACTCGGTGGCTTCTGAACCGCCATTGCTCGATCAGTTCTGAAACTGTCATACCCGATGGCCTCCCCGCCTATGTCTAATGCGCCCCAGTGCACTCAGGGTCGCTCTTCGTCCCCACCCCGGGCAACGAACTCTTGATGGAGATCATAGACGATTGCCAAGAACAGTTCGGATAACAACCATCTGTTCTGCGACGCTTGCGGTCAGCAGTCTTAAAGGCGGTAGACAAGGTCTTGAAACGCTACTACTTCGTTCGCGACGGATGCACGTTGCGTGACCTCCCTGTTGATACGCCTCTTCATCGCCCGCAGCGCTTGCAGCTCCAACTCGCTCGGACGCAGCTCTTTGCACGCTGGCAATCGAGCCAGGACTCTCCGCCAACGTAGCGCGTTCGCATAGACACCACGAAAAACATGTGCCGTAGGGTCTGACCTTGAGGTCTCTTCAGTCTTTGCCTTCAAGAACTGCTCAGTTGCGCTGGGGTACTCTGTGAACGTTATATTCAGCATCTGCCCCGCAAGCTGCAGGCGCGCGTCACCGATGGACTCCATCGCTGCAATGGCGGCGATGAATTGGCACAAAGTGGGGCCATGGTGAGTTAGGGCGAGGAGTCGTCTCGCCGCCTTCAGCCAACTGTCCGATTCATGAGCGGCGAATACCGCACCATCCAGCCCAACAGGTGCACGCCTAGACGTGCATAGCGCCAACAAGCCCGTGATTGATGAGAAATTCGTGACGGGGCGAACCAGCCATTCAGACAACACGCGGAAGAACTCTGTTGAATGCTCGGCAAGCCCTCCAAAGGTCGCTTTGAAAATTTCCACGGCATCGCTCTCTAGTGAGCAGAGATCGAGCAAGCTCTCCACAGCATAGGGCCGAAGCTCATCGCGGAACATCAGGCTTTCAATCCCTTGATCAATCTGGGCACGTGCTTGCTCGTTCTGAACGCCGATGGTCACCAAGCCGTTGAGAATACGTTGCAGCGATTCTGGGGCGACACCCTTTAGGTGGCAAAGCGAATTGGCGATCGCTGCTACAGCTTGGGAGTTGGCAGAGTCGACAGCGCTCAATAGGTACCCAACCGTCGTTGGCGAAAGAGAGGCAATACACGTCATTGCCGACCACGCTGCATGGCCAAATTCGTCCGTTTTCCCGAGAAGAAAATCCGCTAGAGGCTTCTCACACGGAGCTAGCTCGGCTTGGACCACCGGCACCTCTACCGGCAAGGCATGTAGCAGATGAATAAGAAGCTGGCTATCCGTGCAGTGTCCCGTCATTAGCCCAGTCAAATGCTGCGCGGCGATTTGTGGAGCGGCGGACGAAAATGCAACTGCCCAGACTCTCTGCGACGCATCTCCTCGACGTGGGTCCGCCCTGAGACCCTCTCCAATCTCCGCACCGAGGTCGGTACGCGCAGCAATGTGAAGGGCCAGCTGTTGGGATGATGCGTGCCAGTACGACTCTCCTAGCGTTTCGGCAAAATCCAGGAGGGAGAATGCGTCGTCCAACGAGAACGCAGACAACTTGCCGATGGCGGGCAGCAGCCAGTGACAAGCTGTTCTCGCCTGTTCGTTCGACAGTTTCGATAGAACGGACAGCAGGTTGAAGGTAGCAGGATGCTCAGCGGCAACCCGAGTCCATATTTCGTCGTTGTTACTCTTCAGAAGCGGGCGCATCAGCGCCTCATATTGATCCCAGTGCCCCTCTCTCAATGCAAGGATCGCTTCGCGAAGTTGTTCCTCCGTCATAGCCTATTCACCGCTCCCACATCGGCTTGACTACCTTGTTGGCGATCAACCCTTGCAGGGCACAAAGCGCCTCGTGAATCTTGGCAGTGACCTCACGAATCTCAGCCACCCGCACTGGCTCAACTGTCGTCTTGAGGGTGCCTCTGGCTGACATGAAAGCGATGCTAACGTCCCCCTGCTCGTCCTGGGATAGAGCGTTGTGTGCATACTTGTTGCGCCCGCCCTGTGCCGCTTTTATCTTCTTGATAACGCTCTCGTAGTCATTCAGTTGCGGGAATTGCTCCACGAGTTGCCCGCAAAGGGCGCCAATCACGTCCACTCGCTGCTGGAAATTGCTGTGGGCTACCATAGTGAGTGCACGCGGATCCGTCGGCGAGTCGTAGCCTGCAAGCTTCGATATTGCGACCGCACTCATCGATTCCAGGGAACCCCAAACGCAGACCATTCGCCCCAGCTCCAACAAGTATTCATCTGGAACCGGCCAATTGGGATTGAATTCGCCGCGCCTAACAGTCTTTTGTGTGGTCATCGTTCATTTACCAGTTTTCCTGATTGAGCAGGATAGGCTGCTGCCCCTCATCCCCCACAGCACCAACGGCGGCTGAATTACCGGAACAGCAGTGCTCCGATCTGTCGCGCAACCTTCGACGGCGCCGCTGAACCCGAACTAATTTCGCGCCATGAATAAACGTGTTGACCAGCAGACCCCGCTTGCTTGAAGTGGCGGCCGGTATCGTTTGTGATAATCACAGCTCCCTCTGCTAGCGCGACCAAGAAGGCATCCGTTCGATTTTTCGGGATCGCCTTGCCAGGCCTGTCGGTTACCTTGATCGACCGTAAGGTCTCAGTCATACCGTCACTGGCCCAGACACCGAAATCAAAGCCCGAGTAGCCGTGACCAGCCTCATCGAAACCGAAGATGCTTCGCTCGGTTGCGGCGGCGAGGAGTTGGCGGCACAGCTCTTTCTCGGCAGCCGAAACTCTCTCGCTTGCGATAGCCTGCTGGTATTCACTTGCCAGATCCGGCGTAACCGATACAACGTACTCACTACTGGCCAGAGCGGTGATCGGATTAATGCCTGCCCGAACCATTTCGGCTAGCGTATTGTTGTCGAAGTAGATGTTCACCACTCAGCTCCTTGAGAAGCTCGGCCAGCAAATTCTCAATCACCAACATAGCAGAGTCTTGGCGAACCAACCAAAGGCTCGCACACCGACAGCACATTAGAGTGAGCAACAACAGGATAGATACTCAAAATGATTAGTCAGTCCAGCGGGATCGCATCGCTTATAGGCGGATTCTTTTCATGGATAGTGCGCGAGCACTGCGCGCGGAACCCCGAGGCTGTAGCCAAGGCTTGGGAACAGATGAATGCCGAAGCTCCGACTCTGGCAGATGCCGGCCGTATGTTCGCGGCCTATGGTACGGATTTCTCGATCGCGGAATTGCACTACATCGCAAGGCATCCAGAGGCCCTGCGATTGGCGAGGCATGTTGCCGCTGGACGGCAATACCTAGATTTCGATGAGTCAGCTGGTTTCCGAGCGGAGAAGACTTTTGTGCCGCCGGCGCCGCGATCCGTTCGCCAAGTTGCAGTGCCGATGCTTTTCACCATATTTGGTCTGGCCATTGCTGTCCTAGCGCTGCTTACCGATAACTTCAAGTGGGCAGCTATCCTCGGTGCGCTGACGGTTGTGTTGCTACTGACTACGCTTGTCGAATTTGCAGAGATGCGCGGTCGCCATTGGGCACGCAAAGCAATCGAGCAAAGCACTAGTGCGAGCCAGCCAGAACCGCAACCGTTGCTGCCGGCAGCTATAGGCGATTCGGTCTCGCAAAACATCTAAAAAGAGCCGCTGCAAGGGAGAGGGAATGTCGATTATCCGTTGCAGATGAGCAGTGAGCTGCCGGCATAAGGCATCGAATACCAATATGAACTCCATCTCGACCACCTCCTACACCCCACCGTCGAGGGACCTCCCTGCGCACACCGTCTATCTGAGGCACGGCGAGCCAATGCCATTGCGTGTGGCCATTGAAATGATCTCGGCCAGCGAGGACCGGCAGTTTGTCGCGCTATGCATATCCCACTATTCGGGCTATGTAAGAGAGGCAGCTACTGCACGAGCGATTGATCTCGGCGGCAGCTCCTGCCTCGAACTGATCATTGAGCGTGTGAACGACTGGGTCCCGGAGGTTCGCAAAATCGCGCGACAAGGGCTGTTGGCACTTCTTGTCACAGTTCCACCTGAGCATTTTGTTTCGCTCCTTCCAAAAATTCGCAGCCTCGCAGCGGCTACGCGTACGGATCATCGGTCTTGGTTACTCGAGTTTGAACAGCAACTTGTCCAAGCAGGCGGTGCTACCGCGATCATCACCGCAATGGCTGGCGCTGATTTCCGACTCAGGCGTGCTGCATATTTTGTCGCACTAGACCATGAGCTCCTCCCAATCACTGAACTGGCAACCATCGGCCTCAAATCTGGCGACATCATGGTTGCAAGAAGGGCAGTGACGTTACTTGGCCGCATACCAAGCCGCGAGCATGCTTTGTGCACTGCGCTGGCAGCAGCCTCCCCCTTTGGCCCTGTTCGCCATGCGGCATTCATGCATGTGGCAGAGAATCAGTCGGGCGCTGATATTGAGCCGCTTCTATGGCCCGCGATCTTTGATGCCCAAGCGAGTTTGCGTTCCACGGCGGCGAGATTGCTACACGACAGGGGCCTAGACGTCATCTCGCATTGCGTCGCGATGCTGGAATCTGGGCAGTTGTCCGGCACGCAAATTCGAGCGGCCCTATCCCTCCTAGTAGAGAGGCGCGCGCCTGACGTTGGCGCGCGTCTGGCACAGTTCGCCAACGACAGACGCGCAGATATCCGTGCACATGCCATGGCATTGCAGGTCAAGGTTTCGCCGCCGCTGAGAGATGAAATCGCACTGCGCGCTCTGTTCGATCCAATACGGAGAGTTCGAAAAATGGGCGCCCGGTTATGCGCGCTAGGAGCGTTCGTGCCTTTTGAGCAAATTAAGACGCTGCTCGTTGAGCGCGGCGATTGCCATGCCGCAATGGCAGTTTGCGCGCGGAACGAGTGGGATAGCCTTGCTTGCATCGCGCTCATTGCGGCGCTCGGGCTGTCGTCGGGACATGACGATCAAACGCTCCGTGACGCATTGAAGAAATGGATTGGCAACCCCCGATCGTCGTGGACAAAGCCGAGCGTTTTGCATCAGGAGATCCTATCTGAGCCTGCAACCGCATCACGACTGCTCGATCTAGCTCAAGATTGCCGCACACAATTGCAGACGCGGCTACGCGAAAACGGTATCGAACTTTGAACCGCTCTGGACGACGTTGGCATCACCATGAACTCACCCATTTCAATGCGCTCAAGCGCTCAAGGGTGTGCATCTTCTCTTCAATATCAGAGACTCGCCTAAGGCTCCGATGCGAACGAGATGCACTCTTTTGCGAGCACTGACAAGCGCTTGCCTTGAAAGCACCTCAACAGCTCATTCTCCGCCGCACGCTGCGCCTCGCTGACGAAGTGGTTCACCACCGCTTCTACCGGGCACTGCGGATTGTCTTGGGCAGGCCCAAAAGCAAACGGACTGGCACTCGCGATCGCCGTATGAATGTCGCCCACCGTGAGCGCGTCGAGTCCGCAAGCGAGCGTCCAACCACCGCTGCGCCCGCCAGCGGAGGCAACGTAGCCCGCGTCACGCAGCGCCGCCATGGTCCGTCGCACTACGACCGGGTTGGTGTGCAGCATCTGTGAAATCGTTTCAGAGCTAGTAGAGCCACCGCGCAGATGCATGTGAATGAGTACATGCAACAGCCGGGCAAGGCGTACGTCTTGAGCCATATTCAGAGAGACTTCTATTTCGTAACTCTGTATATTACAGTATTGGCTCATGCACAACGAGACACTCATGACGACAGCTTCTCATCGCCTGGTCGATGCCAACGGAATCCACCTTAATCTGCTTGAACAAGGCCAGGGTCCGTTGGTCCTGCTCTGCCACGGATTTCCAGAGACCTCTCTCGCGTGGCGCTATCAGTTGCCGGCGCTTGCTGCAGCAGGCTACCGCGCCGTCGCTCCAGATCTGCGTGGCTATGGACGCAGTGAGCAGCCCGAGGCAGTCGACGCATACACGGCACTGCAAGTGGTCGGCGACTTGGTCGCGCTGCTCGATGCATTGGGAGAGCAGCAGGCCGTCGTTGTCGGCGGAGATTGGGGCGCGACGATTGCCTGGCAAGCAGCGCTTTTGAGACCGGACCGATTCCGAGCGGTGGCCGCACTGGGTGTACCCATGATGGGCCGCGCGCCCATGGCACCCAGCCGGCTTTTTCCCCAGACTCCAGACGCTTGGTTCTACACGCACTACTTTGCATCTCCAGGCGTGGCGGAGCGAGAGCTGGAGGCCGATGTGGCGACAACCCTGCGCAAGATCTACTTTGCGGCTTCAGGAAGTGCTGGGCCGCGCGACGATGTGCTCACACCGAATCCCTTCGGCATGCTTGCTCGCTCAGACGGACTGCTCACGGCATTGCCTGCCCCACAGGCCCTGCCGGACTGGCTCAGCGCCGTGGACTTTGAGCAACTTGTGCGCTCGTTTGAGAAAAGCGGTTTTCGCGGTGGGCTGAATTACTACCGCAACCTTGACCGCAATTGGGCAGCCGAGGCAGCTTTTGTCGGCCTGCAAGTCCATGTGCCCGCCATGTACTTGGTGGGCGAGAGCGATACCGGCCTCGCCATGCCGGGCATGCAGAACATCATCGATGCCATGCCGTCGTTGGTGCCTCAGCTGCGCGTGTCGCAGGTGGTACCCAAGGCGGGTCATTGGCTCCAGCAAGAAGCACCTGAAACGGTCAATCCGGCACTGATCGGTTTCTTGAAATCACTCTGATTCACGAAGGGTTGTCGCAACACGGTAGGCGCGTTCCGCTGATAAATTGGCCGACGCTGACCGCGGCAGGCCTCAACCCACACGGGTGTAGCCGAGTCCGACAGGTGGTTTCCACCATGAGCGTGCCCCTTGCGGTGGGGATGCAAGCCACCTTCGAATCGCGCGCTATGGGAAAAAGGTGCCTCGTGGGGGCGCTCCGGCCGTCGTCCCTAGCCGACGAACGGCGCCTTACGATACAGGAGCCCTAAGCCCAAAGATTCCTCCTTGTCATCCAGCGCTCGTCCGTGCTCTCAGAACCTTCCACGCGGGCGGATGGTCAATGCTCCGCAGAAACGCCTCAAGGTCGGGCTTGGACAGGGCAACGGTGGCAGTGCTATCCATCGGATGCAAAAGGAAAACTGGCTCCCGTGAAAGGTCCTCGTCGATGACGAGACAAACCTTACCGGCGGAATCGTTGACCAACGCGAGCGGGCTCAACGAGCCGGGACGAACACCGAGAACGGTCGCCAGTCGATCAGCGGACGCGAAGGAAAGGCGCTTGCTGCCGAAGGCTTCAGCGGCGGCGACGAGATCCAGTGATTTTTCTGGTGTCGTCACAACAAGGTAGTGCTGGCCCTTCTTATCCTGGAGCAGCAGATTCTTGCATCGCACACCGGTTAGCGAGAGTGTGAGCTCTGCCGACTCCGCCATATTGAGCACTTGCTCATGGTGCTCGCAGGCAAAGCGAACGCCTTGCTGCTCAAGCAATTCGAGAAGTTCTTCCTTTCCTAGCATGTTCTATGACCAACATATCGCAGACGGCGGGCCGGGCAGTCTTCGCGGCCCGCCGGTACCATCAACTAACGCTTTCTACATCTCGAATACCGGATACGAGGCCTTGTCGATTGCCAACAACGTTTCGTTCCGGGCCAGCAGGCCGGACTCATCAAGAATCGCCAGCAGCGGACGCCCCTCCGCAACAGACTGCCGTGCCAGCTTGCTCACGCGGGCATACCCGAGACTCGGTACGAGCGCGGTGGCAACCGCCATCGAGTCCATGAGATGCTGCTCATTGCGCGTAACGTCAGCGGTGATACCGGCGACACACTTCTGCGTGAACCGTTGAACACCGTTGGTCAGCAACGCGATGCTGTCGAACACGCGGGATGCCACCACGGGCTCGAAATGATTAATTTCCAGCTCACCATATTGGACGGCTTGTGCCACCGCAACGTCATTGCCGATCACGGCAAAACTCAACTGGATCATCGCCATCGGCAAAACGGGATTGACCTTCCCGGGCATGATCGATGAGCCCGCTTGTGCTTCTGGAAGACGGAGCTCGCTCAACCCGCCCACCGGCCCGGATGAGAGAACGGTCAAATCGGAGGCGACCTTTGCAAGAGATGCCGCGCAAGTACGAAGCTCACCCGAAACACGCGAGAACACATCCATGTTCTGCATCGCGTCGAATGAATTCGATGGCGCCATATAGTCCACGCCAGTAATGCTGGAAAGATGCTGGTAGACAGCCGACCGGTATCCCGCAGGCGCGCCAAAGCCAGTACCAATTGCAGTGCCCCCAAGCGGAAGCGTGCGTAGCTTGTCGCGCACGGCCATCAGTTCTTCCACTAGGCGCTGAGCTAAGGACGCATAGCCTCCAAAGAGCTGCCCAAGCCGCATCGGCTGCGCATCTTGCAGGCAGGTGCGGCCGAGGTGGAGAACATCAGCAAACTCCGTAGCTTTGCTGTCAAACTGCGCTGCCAACTTTCCCAGTTCCACGATCAGCGGTTCGAGCATGGCGTATGTCGCCACCTTCAGGGCGGCCGGATACACGTCATTCGTCGACTGCGAGCGGTTGACGTGGTCGTTCGGATGGATCACGTCGTACGACCCAGGGGCATGCCCCAGATGCTGCTGTGCTCGGTTTGCGATGACCTCGTTGAAATTCATGTTGGTCGAGGTGCCGCCCGAACCCTCCAACAGGTCCACGATGAGCGAATCGTCAAATTCGCCAGCGATAACTTCCTGACACGCGCGGACGATTGCATCGCACTGCTGAGCGGTCAGCACATCGTTGTCGCGATTCGCTAGCGCTGCAGCCCATTTGCATTGAGCAAAGGCCGCCCGGAACGCTGCATAGTGAGCGATGGTGAGCGGAGAGACGGTGAGATTGTCCACTCCTCGTACCGTATTGACGCCATACAGCTTGTCGCCGGGAATAGCGACCTCACCGACGTAGTCACGCTCTGAGCGTGCCTCTGCATGAGTAAGCCTATTCATGTGTGTTCCTTTCACCAACAGTAATCAGATGTTCAATATCCCCGCCTAAAGCTCTGAGCCTTGGAAGGAAAGAGGTTTCAATCACTTCGCGCGCGGTCTCGCACGCGTCGTCGAAGAAGGCGCTGTACTCGTCACGACGCGCCACCAGATATAGCGAACGTTCCAGCCCTAGATTTTCAACAACATGTGTAGCGATATGCCCGGCGTACGGCGCTGCCTGCAGCAGGCACATCGGAGACGTCACCGCCCACCCGATGCCTTCCGCCACCATAGAAGTCAGAGCATCTGCGTTGTCCAGCTCTAGGCGATTCGGCACGCGGACCTCAATTCGTCGCAAGTAGCGCTCGATCTGCATGCCAACTTGCGAGTTCCGGTTAAAGCGCACGATCGGAAGCATGTTGGCCAATGCGCGAATGTCGTCGATCGTTCGAACCGCCTTACGCATCTCCTTGGGTGTGATGACGAGGTACCGCTCGGAGAACAACCGATACCGCACCACGTCGTTTGCGTCCATCAACGGGTCACTCGTGACGATCAGATCCAGATCGCGGCGCAACAGTGCCTCGCCCTGCTGCGGGCTCAACCCAGTGCGGATCGACAATTGGGAGACCTTTCCCAGAAGCCGCTTTGTAAAGACCGATCCACAAGTGGCGGCAAACGAGTCGACCAATCCCATACGCAGGTCGGGCTTGATACCCTGCCCCGCTTCTACGACCTGGGCCTTCAGGTTCGCGATCTCCTCATTCAGCCTTGCGCCGCGGTTCTTCAACGCGATGCCGAACGGTGTCAGCGCCAGAGGACGGGTGGTCCGGTTCACCAGCACGACACCCAGTTCGTCCTCCAGCTGTCGAACGATCTGCGAGACCCCCGATTGAGAGATGCCCATCCGCGCTGCGGCTCCCGACATGCTGCCTTCTTCCGCGACAGCAACGAAAACCTGTACCGCGTGCATATCGATCGGCTTGTTTGACGACATAGTGGGCCTTCAATCGTTGTCCGTTGATGTCGCACAGACTACGTTAGATCGAGCGCGGCATCGAAGCTCCACGTACAGGTAGACCTGCAGTTCGTGGCGGTATCGCAGGCAGCAAGCGCATGCGCGCACACCAGGTTGACTGCCGCGCCGATCCGGTCATTGCATTTCGGCGAGCTTCATATTCGACGTCTCGGGTGCCCACAGGTACGAGGTGATCGCACCGATCAGCAAAACGACAACGCAAGCAGCGAGCGCAGCCTGAATCCCGAAGTTCTGAACAACGGTCGGCAGCAAAAACGTACTGACAGCCGAACCAAACCGACTTACTGCCACTGCGAAGCCAACACCGGTTCCGCGCAGATGCGTTGGGAACAGCTCCGGAGGATAGATGAACTCCAGATTTGCCGACGCCGACAAGATCAGCGCGAACAAGGCAAAGGAAACCACCACACCGGTCGAGCCAAGAACGCCTGCTGCCAGGACTGCCAGAACCCCGGCCCCCATCACGAACGTACCGATCAGGAAGGTTCGACGCAGAATTCTGTCGACGACAATCGTGCCGATCACAGCGCCAAGCAGCAGGAAGATGTTGTAGGCAAGGCCACCGAGATACTTATCGGAGACGTGAAGCGCCTCAAATATCTTCGGAAGGAATGTGCCGAGTGCAAAGTATGGAACGACCTGGCATGCATAAAAAATACCGCCAATTGCAGTGTTCTTTCGCCACTTCTTTGAGAAAAGCTCAGCCCATTCGCCGCCAGTTTTCCGCACTTGCGCTACGCTTGCCGGCAAGATGACTCCTTCCCCTAACTTAGCCAAAACAATCTTTTCTGCCTCTTCAACGCGTCCTTTTTTGATGAGCCAAAGTGGAGACTCAGGAACGCCGAGACGGAAAATGAAGATCATCGTGGCAGGGCCGGCGCTTACGATCAGCATGAACCGCCAAGCGTCGGGGCCAAGGTCTCGCAGGAAAAAACCTACGACATAGGAGAATGCGTAACCGGCAACCCAGGCGATTGCCATGATGCTCAGCAAGCGCCCTCTGAATCGGATCGGGGATAGTTCAGTCAGCAGCGCCTTGCTCACCACGTAGTCAAATCCGAGCACCGTTCCCAGCGCGAAGCGCAAGATCAAGAGTTGCCATGCGTCAGTGACGAAAAACTGCGACGCGGAGATGACAGCTGCAAACAGCATGTCATAGGCGAAAATCTTCCTCCGGCCAATACGATCCACGATCACGCCGGACACCAGACTGCCAAAGAAGAGACCGGCCAAGGCGGCCCCTCCCAACAGCCCCATCCAGATGGCATCAAGTTTCAATGGAATGGCGGCCAGCGCTACGGCGAGACCAATAATCCCAAGCTCAAAACCATCAGCGAATTGACCTCCGCATGCGGATGAACCGACATGCAGATGAAAACGCCTGAACGGCACGTTCTCAAATGGAACTGTCTTGATTGGGGCTGCTTGACTCACGTCATTGTCTCCGTTTCATTCCCCTGGAAAAGGTGTTTTCACGTCTTACGAACCCGTTAGGTCGGTAAGACGCGGGCTTTCCCAAGGTTCTAGTTATTGTGTCCGGCATATCTGCGCCGGCCTGAAACTAGTGTAGGAGGACAAATTCAATAAAACAGCACATCCATCCACAGTATCAATCAATCTAATACTACGCCGCATGGACGCTGAAGTTAAATGTCCGATCTTGTTGCGTGTGGAGACGAGGCCGGAATGCCCGCGGACCACCGCATCTTGGTCACGGTCGACAGGGCAAGAAGAGACTTATGACTGGCTTGATGTGAGGTCTAGTAGAGCACGTGCGCGGCGGCTGGCTTTCGGCATCCGATCAGCGGGAAAGCCGGTGTGCTACCCAATCACCATCAGAGATTTTCGCCGCACCTTGAACCGCGCAGGCGGCGACCGGATAGAAGCGGCATGTGATGAGTTCCCCGGCAACTAGAAGATTCACATCACGCCCAATGAAGAGCCCTTCCACACCTGGGTAAACCTCTTCGATCTCGTCCAGAATCGGCACGAGACCGCAGTCGATTTCGTACACCTCGCCCGGCACCGGGATGCCTGCGTCGTCGACGACGAGACCGGGATAGTGACCGAAGTCATAGAGTTTTCCACGTACCGAAGTGAACCCAACTAACCGGGGCTCTGTAAAGCCATGACTGGCAGCTACACGGCGGATGTCATTGGCTTCAGCGGCGCGCAAGGTGCCATATACGAAGACGTTCAGCATTGTCTGGAAATCCTTTCTTTTTCCCCCAGCATCAAGCACGAATGGCATGTCGCGCTGGAGTCCGGCATAGATGGGCGCAATGCTGCCGCAGCAGCATTGCGCCAAATGAGGTAGCGAGGTTCGCCAGTACTTAGAACTGGTGGAACATCTCCTGAATGCGCGACTGATCCTTGGTAACAGTTAGAGCGAGCATCAAGAGAATGCGGGCCTTCTGAGGGTTCAGACTGTCACCAAGAAGCCCCAGGTATGCGGGGTCCTTAGGCACAAAACCGCTACCCGTACGGGACGAACGAACCACCACGACGCCTTGTTCGATCGCCTTCTTGATCGAAGGCAGGACAAGAAGCGATTCGCTGCCCGCACCGACGCCGGCGACAACAATGCCCTTCGCACCGTGGGCCACCGCAGCGTCGTACATGAACCCAGCATCGTTCTGGTAGCCGTAGACGATATCCACCTCAGGCAGGGCATCCAGCTTCGAAACATCAAATGGTGTCGCTGTCGTATGTCGCTTCGTCACGCTGGTTTCAAAGTGCGGAACCTGGTCAATCAACGTGCCAAGGTAGCCTGCGTCCTGCCCCTTGAACGTATCGAGCGAATCAGCGTTGGTCTTCGTCGTATAGCGTGCGGACCCGATCCGATCGTTCAATACGATCATCACACCTCGGCCACGCGCGTCAGAGGACGCTGCAACGCTCACAGCCTGCAGAAGGTTGCTAGGGCCATCGGCGCTGATCGCCGTCGATGGTCGCATCGAGCCGGTCACCACCACGGGCTTGTCGCTCTTGACAACGAGATTGAGGAAATACGCCGTCTCCTCAAGCGTGTCAGTGCCGTGAGTAATCACGATACCGTTGACGTCCGGTTGCGCGAGAAGCTGGTTCACGCGTTTGGCGAGCTTCAGCAGAATCTCGTTGGTCATGTTGTCGCTACCAACATTCGAGACCTGCTCACCTGATACCTGCGCAACCTTTCCGAGTGACGGGACCGACTTTAAAAGCATGTCGGCCGTGAGCACGCCAGGCTTGTAGCCGGTGGTTTGTGTGTCACTACTTCCGGTACCGGCTATGGTGCCGCCTGTTGCCAGTACCGCAACGTGCGGTAGGGCCGCAGCCGTTTGCGCCTGCGTCATGACAGGTGACATCGAAAGTAGACAGAAGGCGAAGCCTGCGGAAAACAGGCTCTTCGTTTTGCTCACAAGAGCACGGTTGTCTCTCACAGCTGACTCCCACGAATTCAAAGATTAAAGGACGAATAGCGCGCCACAAGGACGGCAGTCGCGCACGGAGTCAGGTCTTAGCACGCGTGGGATCCTAAACGCGCGACGGACCAACGAATCACTCATGCTCGATGCGGACGAGTTTAGTGACGCGGTGGAGTCAGCAAACAGAGAGCTTGCGACTATTAGAAATTCTGATCGTGAGCCTCATCGGGCGTGAAGGTGTGAGCCAGCTCTGCAGAACATCTCCAAACATGGTTCAGAGACTGATCTTCTGCGCCGTAATCAAGCGATGGTGCCGGTCCTACCGGCTGCCGCCATACATGGCGGGGTTGCTGCCATGGCTTCGTAGGAGATCCTATTGTGTTTACCTCTATTCGTATCCGCATCGTGCTGACCTGCGTTGTCATCGTTGTCGGTGCACTGACTTTCGCTGGCGGCCTCAGCTATGTTGTCACCAAGTCGTACAACGACGAATCGACACGCCAGAATCTGCAGTCCATCGCGCGTGGCCACACCCAGGGCATCGACGACTGGATCGCCTCCAAGACCCAGATGATGGTCGCGCTGCAAGACGTGGCACTATGGTCCGATCCGATCCCGGTGCTCAAGACCATGCGTGACGCGGGTGGATTCGTTAAGGTGTACGTCGGCTACCCCGACAAGACGTACAAGTTCTCGAACCCCGAAGGCCTTCCACCCACCTACGACCCAACCGCACGCCCCTGGTACAAGCAGGCCATAGAGGCTGGTAAGCCTGTAGTGACGTCGCCCTCAGTGAGCGCTAGTACCGGCAAGCTGGTTGTGACGTTTGCCGTGCCTGTTATACGTGACGGCAGTCTCAAAGGCGTGATCGGCGGCGACGTGGCGATGGACAGCGTGATCGCCAACGTGAAGGCCATTCATCCGACACCGGCCAGCTTCGGCTTCCTCGTCAACGCGGCTGGCAAGATCGTCGCGCACCCGAATGACAAGCTCACGCTCAAGCCGGCGACCGATCTGTCGGCAGGCCTGAACGAAGCCACGCTGGCATCGCTGGCGCAGGCGGAGAAGCCGGTGGAAGTGTCGGTGGATGGCGCATCCAAACTGCTCTACCGCCAGGGCGTAAAGGGCACCGACTGGGGCCTGGTGGTGGCGCTGGACAAGTCCGACGCCACGGCCGGCATGCGTTCGCTGGTGATGACGTCGATTGGCGCGCTGGTGGGTGTTGCGATTGTTGCTGCGTTGATCGTCGGTGCGATGACCTCGCGTGCGTTCCGCCGCCTGTCGATGATCCGCGATGCGATGGACGACATCGGCTCGGGCAGCGGTGACCTCACCAAGCGTCTGCCCTCAGATGGCGAAGACGAAGTCGCGCAGATCGCCCGCTCGTTCAATACGTTTGCCGACAAGCTGACAGCGGTGATG
>Ga0157370_10000911_pt1 | contig 37505 bp, 34 predicted proteins | sample C35metaG_FD_113463 | JGI IMG/M metagenome (GOLD analysis project Ga0157370, IMG submission 113463) | Corn rhizosphere microbial communities from Kellogg Biological Station, Michigan, USA - C3-5 metaG | ecosystem: Host-associated > Plants > Roots > Rhizosphere > Soil | place: USA: Michigan... | reverse complement strand
CTACGGCCTGCTCCTGCGGGCGGATCTCATCATCATGGATGCCCGCACGGATGGCAGCCCGCCGGTGAAGGAAGATGCCAGCGGAACAAAAACGCTGAATCCCCATGTGAAATTGGTGCTGGCAGATGAGATGATACTTTACACCAAGGACGACAAGGGCCAGCGCCGCCCGACAGGCTTTCAGGGTGAGGACATGATGACGGCCCGGCTGGTGGAGGCGCTGGAGGGGCGCCCGCGCAAAATGCTGTTTCTGGCGGACAAGAGCCGGATCGATGGTGATGGGGAGAAATCTCCCTGGAAATCCCTGGAGCAAACGCTGCGTTTCCAAAACATCGAGCTTTCTGCCATCAATCTCTCGGGCCTGAGGGAAATCCCGAAGGATGCGGAAGGAATCGCCCTGGTGGCACCCAAGTATGATCTGACGGATGCCGAGCAGGCGGTATTGGAAAAATATTGGAACAGTCCCAAGGCCGCCATGCTGGTGCTGCTGAAGCCGGGAGATACCCCACCGAAGTTGCGGTCGTTTCTCCGGAGCTACGGCGTGACGCCGCGCAAGGACCGGATCATCGAAAAGCAGGGGGACCGCACCATTTCCTCGCAGACGCGCGGGATTTTCACGTATGGAGTGGATTTCACCAAGGATCTGGCGGGACAGGCGAACGTTTTTGAAGGTGCCAGTTCCTCTCTGGAAGTGCGTGAGGGGGCCGAAGATCTGCTCAGCCGCAAGGTGATGCCCGTCGGCCTGGTGCAGGTGGCGGATGGATTCTGGGGAGAAACCCATTTCGGCGATGGCAAGGAAACCTACGATGAAAAGGAAGACTCCCCGGGGCCATTGTTCCTGGCAGCAGGTGTGACGCGTGGTGCGGAAAATGATGACCGCTATGCGGCGGATGTTTCCCGGATGCTGGTGATGTCCACGGTGGATTTCCTGGACCCCGACAGACAACGTGCCGAGAACATTGACTTTCTGGCCTCTGGCGTGAACTGGCTGGTAGGGCGCCAATCCCTGGCCGGCATCGGCCCCCGTTCGCTGGGCACCTACAAGCTGCCGCTGCTGGATGTGCAGGTCTCCTTCATCAACCGCGTGAACCTGTTCTTCCTGCCTGCGGCCCTCCTGCTCATCGGTGCCTTTGTCTGGTCCTCACGCCGCGCCTGATTCCATGCGTTCCACGGTTTTCACACTCTTTCTAGCAGTCGTCGCCCTGCTCACCTGTGGTTTGGCAGGCTGGGCGCTCACGCGCGGAAATTTGGATAAATTTCTAGGCACGCCACCCACACAGTTGGGTGAGCGGCTTTACGATGACTTCAAGGCTGAACAGGTGAACCACATCCGTGTGGCGGCCAATGGGGGGAAGGTGAATTTTTATAAAACCGATGCAGGCTGGGTAGCCACCGAACCGTGGAAGGATCGTGTGGATCACCGGGCTGCGATCAGCATCATCCAGTTCACCCTGAGCATGCGGGTGGAGGACCGTGCTCCCATGGATGACATCAAGTTACGGAATGCGGGACTGCGCGATGGCTCCGTCCAGATCCTGCTGGAAGATGGCCAAGGTGCCCAACTGGCGAAGTATGCATTGGGCATGCAGGCTCCCTGGCAGGCAACGGTGGAAGGCCAGGATCAAGCGGTGCCTACCGTTTTCATCCGCCCCCGCGATGACAACCATCAGGACTACGTGTACAGCTGCACGGGTGACATCAATCCGCTTTTCAAGGACGGGCTGAAATTCCTACGCGATCACCACCCGCTCTATTTCAACCCGCTGGCGATTCAGAAACTCCGCATCCGCACCGAACAAGGTGAGCTCACGCTGGGGCATGAAACATCCAGGAATGCGTGGAGAATCATCAAGCCACTGGATCTCCCCACGTCTACCCCAGCCATCAAGTCCCTGCTCGACGGCCTTTTCCGCCTGCAGGCAGTGAAAGTGACGGATCGTGCGGAATCCCCCCTCCCTGCTGCCGGCACCACCAAGCCGATCCAAATCGCGTTTCAAAACTTCGGCTCTGACAAGGAATCCATGATGGAGATCTATCCGGCAGAGTCTGCGGATGCCCGGACGGTGATGGCCACGGTGAATGACCGCCCCAATGCTGTGTTCCATCTACCGCTGAAGCCGGAGGCGGATCTCGTCTCCCTCGCGGATCTGCCGCTGGCAGTGAATGACCTGCGTGACCGGAAGCTGACCAATCTCAACCGTCAGTCGTTGCGCGCTGTCTCCATCCGCCCATCCACCGGACCGGAAGTTCTCATTTCCCGCACCCCACCCCGGGAGTGGATGGCCACCATCAATGGCAAAACCGAACCGGCCAATGAGGAGCGCCTTTACGCCCTGCTCAAAACGGTGACGGAAGGGAAAGTGGTGGATTTCGAAACGGATGCGGCCTCGGATTTCTCCCCATGGGGGCTGGACAAGCCATTCCTGAAGCTGGTCTTCCTCGGTGCGGACAATCAAACACTGGAACTGGATTTCGGCCTGGATGGGCGTGGCGGTATTTTTGTAAACCGCCGGGGCAGCCCTTCGGTGATGCAGGTGGATAAGGAACTGCTGGCAGGTATTTCCGTGCGTCCGTATGAGTGGAAACACGCGCGTTTGTGGTCTGTCAGCCGGGTGGATCTGGTCGCCCTCGAGCGTCAGGCAGGCACTCGTCCTCCTTTGTTGCTGAAGTATGATTTCATCGGTGAGAAGTGGAGCGGCACCGTCCCGGAAGGCGAGAGCGTCCCCCCCACGGAGGATAATCTGGAATTCCGTGGCATGGAGAAGGATGTCAGCGAGATCGTGGATCAGGCACATGCCAACTACATGCTCACCACCTTGGAGGGACTGAAGGTTTTCCGCTGGTTGTCCCAGGATGATTCTGCCGCAGCTGCCGCGCTGGCCACGCCTTCCTTACGCTTGGCGGTGACGGAGAAAACCGTGGATGAAATGGGCGATTTCCAAGGTCTGCTGCGCCGTGAAATCCTGTTCTCACCCACCACTGCGGATGCCGATCCTGCCTATTACTATGGCAAGCTGAATAGCGAGCCGCATTACTTCCTACTGGATCGTGAGACATATCGGAAGATCTCGCTGGATCTGCTGGAAAAAAACTGAGGCATCCTTCATCGCCCAAGGGCGATTGATAAAAAAATCAAGATGTCGAAAGTTTTTGCACAGTAGCTGCGTAGGAATGACACGGAAAATGAAGGTGGAATGAATCCGCCTGTCCGTCCTGTCATGATCCCCCGTCTCTTTATTGCCAGTTTGATTTGCGCCTTGGGTGCGGGTTCCTGGCTTTATTTCAACAAGCACGAAAAGCAGCCGTCCCAGTTGGCAACAGAAGTTCCCGCTCTGCGGACTGAACGGCTGGAATTGAAGGCCACCCGTTTTCCCGTCATCTTGAAGACGGATGGGACGGTGCTGCCCCATCAGGCGATGATGCTCACTGCCCAAGTGCCGGGCACCGTGTGGCGGGTGAGTCCGGACTTTGAAACAGGAGCTTTTTTCAAGAAAAACGACATCCTGCTGGAATTGGACAGCAGTGACCTCCAGGCCGCGCTGACCAATGCGCAATCGAAACTGGCGAAGGCAGAGGCAGCATTTGCCCAAGAGGAGGCCAAGGCCGAGCAGGCCAAAATGAACTGGAAGGACCTGGGCTACGAAGATAAGCCCAGCCCGCTGGTGCTTCGAATCCCACAGCTCAAGGAAGCACAGGCGAATGTTCTCGCCGCCAAGTCGGACATCGGCCTGGCGATGCGGAATCTGGACCGGGCCAAGGTGCGGGCTCCCTTCGATGGACGCATCACCTCCCGCAATATCCAGCCGGGCCAAAGTATCGCAGCGAACACCGCCTTGGCGGAAATCTTTGCAACGGATTATGCAGAAGTGAGACTCCCTCTTTCTCCTGAACAAGCGAAATTTGTTAAACTCCCCACCCGCGAAAATGACATGCCAGTGGAGGTGACTCTATACGATGCTTTTGGCGACAGGGAGCAGGACAAGGTCCAGACGTGGCGGGCCCGCATTGTGCGTACGGAGGCGAGTGTGGACCAGGAAAAGCGGCAGCTTTTCGCCATCGCCCGGGTGGAGGACCCTTGCGGACTAACAAGTGATCGGACGGAACTCCGCCTCCGGCAACCCGTCCGTGCAGACATTCATGGCCTGATTCTGGACAGTGTTTATGTCATCCCCCGCAAGCTGGCGGATCAGGCCAACCGCGTTTACCGCATCAACAAGGAACTCATGACCCTCCAACCCATTGTGCTAGATCCGGTATGGAGCGGCGATGAGGAGTTGGTCATTCGCCATGGCGTGTGCTCGGGTGATTGGATCGCTTCCTCACAGCTTCCCAGAGCCCCTTCTGGCACTCCCGTGCAAGTGATTGAGCGCGGTGAACCGAAACTGGTGATCGCGAGCAGCCGGATGGATCATCAAAAGTAACGGAAATCCGCACTTTCTCCTTACCGGGAATGGGCTATGAATTTCATCAGTGAAATGGCCCTTGTTTTTTCTCCTCATGCTGGCATTCCCGCTCCATGCAGCTACGGATCCCGGCACTGCGGCCTTGGAATATCTGGGAAAGCTCCGTGAAAAAAAGGTAAGCACCGCCACCGGGAAAGATACGGCAATTTCTCCTGAAACCACGGACGACAAACGAAAGGAAATTTCCCGCACGCTCGAACGGTTGTCTCAGGAACTGGCAGAGGGCACACTGGAGCTGGGAGAAATCAAGCAGGAGGGTGGAACAGCAGGTGTGATTGTCCGGCAGATCGACGGGTTCGATGTGAATGCCATGCAGGTGATCGCTCTCGCCATGGTAAAGCGTGGCGACGACTGGCTGCCTGCACCCATCCCCGCTTCTTTTGACAATACCGGACTAGGCTATGACCCGGTGCTGGCACAAAAACTACCGGCACTGGAGGAGTGGATGTTGAGGCAAAGGGTGGTCGATTTACAAATACTGCGAGCGGAATCCACCCTCAGGATGCAACGCCAGATCGCGAAGAGCCTGCCCAAGGAAAAGCTGGCCGCCATGACACAGGACCAAGTCGTGGAGGGTTTCATGAAAGCGTGTGCCCTACAGGATCTATCAGTCGTTTTGGGATACCTGGGTGGGCTCAATCAAACACTGCCGGAAGATTGGTCTGTTCGATCCAACGGCGCTGCCAAAGCCATCTCGAAAAAGGAAAGTGAGGAAAGCCCATGGCATTTGCTGCTTTCACCGGATGTTTTCCGATTCCTCGCCCATACGGAGATGACGGATGATGAAGGCACTGTTTCCTTCGCGTGCCTGGATCCCACGGAAAAATCCACGACTTTCGTGATCCTTCATGTAGGCATTTCAAAATCGGATGAGGGACTCTGGCAGATCGATCTCCCTTCCGCCTTTTTCAATCGTGATAAGGAACTTCCGAGGGAGGAAGAAATCGAGGCGGAGATCCTCGACACCTTGCCGCACCAACTGCGCAAAAAATATCCATCGATGCCACAGGCCACGGCAGAGGAAGCGGGGGAAATGCTGCTGACCAAGCTTCGTGGAAATTCATTGAGCGATCTTTTGCCTCTCATCTCATGGGAGAATGCGGATGCCTCATCCGGCCTGAAAGGCATCATGCGGGCAGCGCAGACCTGGCGGGCACTGCATGACCCCGGCACTGTGGGTTGTCCTCTGAAAATGGCATTTCATGAGGAAGGCAATGAGGCGGCGGTGATCACCCAGTTTTTTTCAACCCGCGATCCTGAACGGACAGACCTGCGTGTGCTGCAGTTTCAAAAAAACGATAAGGGCTGGATGTGGACCCCACTGCCAGCCGCCGATCCTGCGCCTGATAGTGATGGTGAAAAAATCGCGAACTGGGTGAAGGACCAACGGCCCATCATGGCCAGCCAGTGGCAGGCGAAACTCCTGGCGGGCAGCAGTGAAATCAAAAGCCTAGTGGAAAATCATGCCGTCTCTCCAGAGGAAGCCCGCAAGACCCTAACCGAATGGATTTCCTCCACCCGGGAGGGCGATCTGGAAATGGCACTCGCGCTTACGGCTTGGATCAATGATGGCAGGGGTGCCTCACGGATGCTGAGAAACCTGGGCCACGAGATGGCAACGGCCCGCAAGGAAAAGGCCAGTGCGGAAATCGTGGAAATCTATCATTCGACGAACTGGGCAGCGGTGGGAGTGAAGACTTCCAGTGAGGACACCCCGGCGAACTTTCCTTTCTACCCCGTCATCCAAACGGACAAAGGCCCCCGCATTCTACTGGAAGTGGATCTTTTCGCCTCCCCGGCACGAGGCAGAGAGTTTTTGAATAAGGCATCCCTGGAGCGTTTACAATCGGTCTCCTCCCCTGCTCTGGCCGAGGATCTGGGTAAACTATTGGAAATGTACAGGAAGATGGTGGTGAAGTGAGGCCACTGCGAGGCCATCTCTGGCTGCATCACTTCTGCCAGATGGACTTGATTTCTGCAGGCGTCAGTTCCTTCCACTCACCGGAGGCCAGAGACACTCCATCCAGTTGACCGATTCGGACGCGGACCAGGCGCAATGTGGGAAAGCCGACAGCAGCCGTCATGCGCCGGACCTGGCGATTTTTACCTTCGATCAATTGCAGTTCCAGCCATGAGGTGGGGATTGACTCCCGGTGCCGGATCGGGGGCACACGCGGGCCGAATGGTGGCTCCATTTCCAAAAGACGGGCCTTACATGGGCGCGTGCGGTATCCCTTGATATCGATCCCGCCCCGCTGAAGCCTGGCCACCGCTTGAGGCGTCGGAATTCCTTCCACCTGCGCCAGATAAGTGCGCGGGTGCGCTGTCTTGGGATCCAGCAAACGGTTGTTGAATCCTGCTTCATCACTCAACAGCAGGAGCCCTTCGGAATCCATGTCCAGCCTTCCCACAGGATACACTTCTGGAGGAAGGCTGAATTCCGCCAAGGTTCTCTGCCCTGGCTGGTCCTGCGTAAACTGGCAGAGAACGTTGTAGGGCTTGTGAAAAGCGATGATCATGGACACTTACTTGCGGAAGATGAAAAACACCGCACCGCCCAGACAGACTGCTGCTCCCAGGTAGTTCCACGAGATCTTTTCCTTCATGAAAAAGATGGCGAAGGGAACGAACACAGCCAATGTGATTACCTCCTGCATGATCTTGAGTTGCGGCAGGGTAAACTGTTGGTGGCCGATGCGGTTGGCCGGAACCTGAAGAAGATATTCAAACAATGCGATGCCCCAGGAAATCAGCGCGGCGATCCACCAGGGCTTATCCTTCAAATCTTTCAAATGCGCATACCACGCGAAAGTCATGAACACATTCGACATCACCAAAAGTGCCACCATCCGTAAACCGATCATGGAAAGCACTTACTCCTCCTTTCTTCGCCCGGCAAGCGCTTCTGGATGGTAATCGCCAATCGCGACACTTGCCATGTTTGCGAGCGATCCCTTGAATATTTTCCAACTTCTCCACGTTAAAATCTCATGCGCCTCCCATTCTGTTTCCTTCTGATGCTTTTCCCTCTCCTGGCCTCCTGTGGCAATGGAGGTGCCCCTCAAGGCCCTTTCAACGGGTCCGGTAGAACCCATAAGAGCCAAGGCAATGCAGAAGTCCAGGGACCGGGCGCAGGCGATCTCATCCGCCAAAGTCGCCGGGACTACCATCGTGAGAAATATGACGATCGGCGCTACTACGGGAATTATTGACGCGCAGTAAGAAATTCCTCTCAATTCTGGAAAACGCGCATGAAGCGTTTGTGAAAAGGAGCTATCAGCGAAGGTACCCAGTTCCCCAGTTCCCAGAGAAAACGCGCGGTGAATGGGAAAATGATTCTCTTCTTCCGGCGCACCACTCCCAGCAGGAAGCCATGGGCTGCCTGATCCGTGGTGAGCATCTTTACCGGCAGATCACGGATCATGGTTTCCCGATCCACCCCCATGATGCGATCCTGCTGGAAGATGCTGCTGTTTACATAGCCAGGGCAGGCTACAGAGACGAGCACTCCATGGATCTTTGCTTCTGCGGCCAAGGAACGTGTTAGCTCAAAAACCGCAGCTTTGGAGGCAGTGTAGGCACAGGCTGTGGCATAGCCCGTCCCACTTGCGATGGATGAGGTATTGATGATATGGCCGAATCCTTGTTGGATCATCACCGGGTAAACGTGATGGATTCCGTGAACCACTCCCATAAGGTTGATGTCCAAAAGCCACTTCCACCGCTCAAAAGGAACCTTGTGGGCTTCACCGAGAAGAGTGACGCCAGCATTATTGAAAAGAAAATCAATTGGTTTTTCCAAGGATTGGATGCGTTTCACCACAGCGGCGTAGGCATCTGCATCCGTGACATCTAGGATATGGCTCTGCACCGTGCCGGGGCCGGAAGATTCGCTTTCCAAAAGCTCCAGCCCTTCCGGCATGTAGTCCAAGGCATGGACATGGGCCCCGGATGCGATAAGCCATTTGCATAAGGCCCGGCCAATGCCGGAACTGCCTCCGGTAACGATGGCTGTGCAGCCTGAAAAGGTACGGCGGAATGAGTTTGGAATCTTCATGATGTCCTGCGGAAATTCTTCAAAAGCCGCTGATGAACCAGCTCCGCGAACCACGGCATGCGGGGCGCAGCCCATTTCATCAGCATGGCGTAAGCGGGAAATGATGATTCATTTTTACCGGAATCAATCGCCTCCAGAATGTGCCGCGCGGCCACATCCGCCTCGATCATTCCGAAACCCAGGCTATGGATCAGACTCATGGTATCCTCGTAGGAAGTTTTACGGAAGCGGGCATGCTGATAGATGCCCGTTTTCACATAGCCCGGCGCGGAAATATGAACGAAGACACCATGTTCCTTCCCCTCATACCAGAGGCTGCGGTAGAGTCCCAGGAGGCCCGCCTTCATCGTGGCATAGGCGGTGGCTGTGGGATACCCGGCATAGCTGGCCAGTGAGGCCACCAATACAATACGGCCCTCCTTCGCTTCCACCATGTGCTTGTAGAAATGGTGCGTCCACTGAACGGCAGAGAGCAGATTCGTTTTATAAAGATCCTGCCAGTCTTCCAATTGTGTATCCTGCACTTCTCCAAACAAGGATACAGCCGCTGATAGATAGACTGAATGAACCGGCTTTCCTGCGGGAAACTCTTCATCCAGAAAAGCGGAGGATGCATTCATATCCGCCAGATCCAATGACTTCCAACGGGAGACGGCTCCCCTGCCCTCAATCTGGGCGGCCACTTCCGCCAAGCGCTCCTCATCCCGACCGATCAGCCAAATTTTCCGACCCGGTCTGGCAAGCTGAATCGCCAGCTCCCGACCAATCCCGGAACTGGCTCCCGTGATCACATGAGTCTCGAGGTGTCCCTGCTGCATCAGAAGTTTCTTGTGTAGGAAAAAACGAGGGCATTGTGACGGGCCCGGTACTCGCCGTTTGTCCCGATCTCAGAATCCGTGACAGTCCGGTCCGATAGTCCGAACTGATAGGTGAGAAACCAGGATTGCACATCACTCTTATGCCCGAAGCCTGCATTGAGCCAATGGCGATCCGCATCCGAAACACCGGGGGTGAAATATTTATCCGGCTGGGCGCTGGCATTGTAATCATAGCCGGCCGCAAAAACATAGCCATCCGGTGTGGTGTAGCTGGCCCCTACTTCATAGATGAAGGAAGACTCCCACTCGAAAGGAACTGCTGTCTCCCCGCCCACTGTATCGGATTTCAAATGCAAGGTGTTCAATGAATCCCAATCCAGCCATTCCACATCCGCCTCCAGATTCCATCCCTGCGCAGGACGGAAGGAATAGCCTACTGCGGCTCGGGCGGGAGTCATGAAATCCAATTGCCCACCACTGTCCGCCAGTAGATTGGAAGTAACGTCCCCGTCCAGATTGAAGGTGGACTTGGTACTGTAATTGGCACCGAAGGAATGCTTTTCCGACGGCTGCCAAAGCACACCAATGCTACCGGAGTAACCGATATCATTTCCATCAAAGCGGAGATAGTCATTATCCACAAATCCCAGCCCTTGCTCCAGCACGAGATTCGCATAATTCCCGGAAACGGAAACCCCTACCGAAAGTTCATTGGTCACCTTGTAAGCCAGCGCAGCAGTGGCACTGATATACATCAGCCGTGCTTCAGTAACAGCGGTGCGGAAGGGCGTATCCTGCCCCCACTCGGTTCCGAGACCGAAAGGGGAATTCAGGCCCGCTCCGAAACTCCATCTATCATTCAGCGGCTGCACATAGTAAAGATGTGGTGCGGCCTGGAGTTCTGTTTTTGCGTCGTAGCTTTCCCCACCGATGTTGGCCTGATTCCCGAGCACAATCGAATAAAACCCACCCTCAGCTGTAGCCTTTTTCACTTGGGTCATGCCTGCAGGATTATAAAACACAGAAGCAGGGCTATCTGCCGTGGCAACGAAGGCATTTCCTCTTGCAGTGGCAAATGCATCCTGATTCGGCAGATAGTAGCCCGCAGCAGAAACTGCACTCGGCAGAACAGCGACCAAAAGGCCCGGAATGAAACGGAGATTCATCATGGAAAATGGTGGGTTTACTTTAAACAAATCCCGTTAATAGTTTAATTCTGCTGAATGTCAGTCTAATTTTTCTATCTTTCCGGCATTTGACATTGCGTCTCCTTCCCCTGTCGGTTAGAACCGCGCATCATGTTCCCCCGGGCTTTATTTCGCCTATCCTCTCTCATATGGCTCACATCTGCTGCCTTTACGACCAGCGCCTGGTGCGGCCCTACCTTGGATGTAACGGATCAAAAAGGCCGCTCCATTGAAATCGAGTTGATTTCCGCCACAGCGCAATCCGTCACTTTCCGCCGTGCGGGCAAGGAATATACATTGCCCATCAGCCAGTTTGATACGGCCTCCCAGGAGCGCATCAGCAAGGAAGCTTCGACCCTCCCCGCTGCACCGCTGAAAATCAATGCGGACGTGGTGATAGGCAAACGCCGCCGCAAGGATGACAGTTATTACATGGTGAAACAGGATGTGAGTTGCACGGTGAAGCTGACCAATGCTGCTCCCACGGGCCAAACACCGACTCTCACCGGACGCATCATCTTTTTCGGCCAGAATCAACGCCAGTCGGAAATCTACACCGTCTTATCCACCCAGACCTTCACGACGCAGATCGATGCAGGAGAAACATTTCTCAAGGAAATGGAGGAATTTACGACCACTTACGACAGTGACAACAAGGGCTATGGGAATGTGGGTGGCTTCCAATACTTCGGCTATCTGTTGGTATTGCAGGACGCCAACGGCGAGATTGTCTTTGATCAGACTACCAGTGGCAGCATCCGCCAGACCTTGAACAACAAGCCCTCCCTCACGAAGGCCATTCTGGGCTACCCTCAGAATCAAAAGATCACCAGCAAACTGGAACCTGCCACCAGTTCCTGAACATGAAAATGCGACATCCGTTTCCAGATGCCGCGCTATGTGATGGGATAAAAGCCTTTTCTATCAGTGGGCCTCGATGTCGCTGAGGTAACGCTCAGCTTCCAATGCGGCTGCGCAGCCTTGGCCTGCAGCCGTAATGGCCTGACGATAATAGTGGTCTGCCACATCACCTGCAGCGAAGAGGCCGACAGTCTTGGTGGAAGTGCGGCCCGGATTTTGGAGAATGTAGCCATTCTCGTCCTTGTCCACCAGATCACCGAGGAAGCCACTGTTCGGCACGTGACCGATGGCTACGAAAACGCAGGCTACTTCCAGCTCGCTTTCATCGCCATTGATCAAATTTTTGAGCGTCACAGCACGGACTTCTCCCTTGTCGTCCGTAAGATATTCGCTGACGGTGGAGTTCCAGATTGGTTGAATCTTCGGGTTTCTCAAGGCGCGATCCGCCATGATCTTGGAGGCACGGAGTTCGTCACGGCGGTGGATGAGGTAAACCTTGCTGGCGAAGCGGGTGAGGAATTCAGCTTCTTCGCACGCGCTGTCTCCACCACCGATCACGCAGACCGGCACATCGCGATAGAAGGCACCATCGCAGGTGGCACAGGAGGTAAGACCACGACCGATGAGGGACTTTTCATTCTCCAGCCCGAGGTGGCGTGGTGCGGCTCCGGTGGCGATGATCACGGTCTTCGACTCGAAAGTTTCGCTACCAGCGGTGAGGAGGAAGGTGCCATCCTCACGCTTTTCCACGGAGTCCACACTGGCCCATGCGATGCGGGCGCCGAATTTCTCAGCCTGCGCCTGCATCTTCATCATGAGTTCCGGACCCATGATGCCGTCCGGATGGCCCGGAAAGTTCTCCACTTCGGTAGTTGTGGTGAGTTGGCCGCCTGGTTGCGTGCCGGACAACAACAAGGGAGTAAGGTTGGCACGGGCGGTGTAAATGGCAGCCGTGTAGCCGGCGCAGCCTGTTCCGATGATGATGACGTTTTCCATGGTAAATCTAGAATGGGGCGAGGGCAGTATCCAACCATACGGGACTGAGTCAACCCGCCGTTGTGGAGACTTCATGGTACCCTACAATCCGGCGATTCCCGCTGCGGTCAGGGTCCGCCTCAAGGTTTCCTTTCCTCCTGTGAGGATTGGATTTCCATGGCCGACGATGATACGGTCGAAATCCCAGTCCAATACACGGCTGATGGATCTGGAAAAGGCAGCACTGTCCGCAATGGCGGATTTAAAGGGCCTCGTGAAACCCGGATCATACTTCCCGCCCACGGATCCCAGCGAAAGCAGCAGCTTTTTCCACAGGCTGGCATGCCCGGTGAAATTGAACAGCAGATCTCCCACGATCAGCGTTCGTGATGGTTTGTGAAGCATGACGATTTCCCCGAAGGAAGGAGCACCATCGATCGGAAGAACCGAGATTTCCTCATTCCATTCCGGCGGCGGTGGAAGCAGTGAGCTAACAATGACTCCTGCCGGAGCCACAAAGCCGGGAGGCGTGAAATAACTGGCCACAGGAAACGCGTGGCTGCCTTCCACGGAAAAGGTGTCATGCCGCAGCAGCACATCCACCAGCCACTCCGGACTGCCCAATTCCCGGATGGCGGCAACATCCGCACTCGTGAATGGCGCCGTCGAGTGAATGATCAGCTTCCCGGATGCCAGACGGACAATCGTCACATTCCGCTGGATGTTTATTCCTAACGCCCTGAGTGGAAACGACATGGTCCAAACGTTGGCGGCAAAGGAAAACAAGGCGGTGGGAGGATTCACGCCAAAGGATACAACATTTCCTCAGGTTTGAAATGATTTCATCCACGCCCATGCGGGATTGTGAATGCTATCTATTCCTCCTCAGAATCCCATTGCTCAGAATCCTGGCCCGCAAGCCGCCACGGAAATCTCCGGTTAGAAAATCATTCATGCCGGGAGTGATGGCTTCATCCATCCAGTAGCACGGCTTGCACTCCTCGCTGGCCTTGAATTCCACGCCTTGGAAGCGAAAGCGTTTGCCCTGCCACTCTTTCAAATCGACTCCGGAAACGATGAGGTTTCTCCGGAAAAGAGAGGCTGATAGATCAGGCAGATTGAATTTTTCCTTTCCCTCCCTCACCACCGCTGCATCGAAAAAGGTGACCTGTCCCTTGAAGTCCGGCTTGAAGTTGTAATAGCGGTCTCCCACCAACCCTTTCCCTGCCACACATTCCACTTCGGAAAGCTCCTGAATCCCATGATTCAGGCGGCCCAGTCCATGGCGACCTTTGAAATCATTGCCTGGGGAAATGAAAATGTGCTGCAGCTCAGCCTGCCACTCGGGGATGATTTCCGTATCCATGGCCATGGCCCATTCATCGGGGGTGTTTGCATTTTCCAATGCCCGCAGGCTTACGGGCTCCAGCATGCGGCATTGATGATCCATGAGAATCCTGCGAGGGCTCTGGATATTCGCGTGATGCGCCGCCATGAGGATGGGCAGGGCTTCGCTTGCATACCAGGTGCACAGGGGTTCCGGCATGCCATCCTCCTCATTGCGATAGGCCAGAAAGCGTTCCCCTTCCCGCCTGCCATGGACAAGTGCGGCCAGTGTTTCGTGATCCAATCTGGGAAGATCGCAGGCTACCACCAGCCAATCCGCTGCCGGGTCCGTAAGCATTCCGGCCATCATCCCCGCCATGGGTCCCTGGCTCCCACCTTCGGGATCACGGATGACTTCCAACTCCGCCATATCTTCAAAGCCTGCGGGTAGTTCCTGCCCGGTGCGCAGGGATAGCGTTACCATTTCACAGCCCACCCCAGCTAACAGATCATAACAGCGCCGCGCCAATGAACGGCCATCTGCATGAAGCAGGGATGGCTTGTCCCGTCCCATGCGTGTACTGCGTCCACCTGCCAGAATCAATCCCCGGAGCCTCCTTTGCATGGCGCATCTTCCTGTGAAGGACGGGAAATCCCAAGCAGGAATTCAGGAATACTGGACGATGAATGCATGCAGCCCATGACGGACTTTCATTTTTTTCCCCGACGGAAACTTACGGAGAAACCGCAAGTCTCTCGGTCACGGTCTCTCCTTCGAAAATGAAGCCATTTTCCTTATAGGTCTTGAGCCGGAAATGCGTGGCAGTGGAGAGGATGCCATCCAGGGAACTGAGTTTTTCCGAAACAAAGCGGGCAACTTCCCGTAAATCCGTTCCTTCCACCACCACCATCAGATCATAACCGCCGCTGGCCAGGTAACAGGAAACCACTTGATCGAAGCGGGCAATCCGCATGGCCAGGCGATCAAAGCCACCACCGCGCTCTGGAGTCACCTTCACCTCAATGAAGGCGGATACCGCTGTGTCTCCTGCATGCTCCGGATTGATGACAGCGTGATAGCCCAGAATGGTCCCATCCGCTTCCCAGCCTGCGATTTTTCCGCTGACACCTTCCTGCGTCATGGACAGAAGTTCAGCGATTTCCTGATGGCTGATGCGGGCTTTGGAACGGAGAAGCTGGAGTAAAGGATCGGATGACATGGGAGTTTCTATCAGTGTTTGAAAATTACGGAAATCAATGGTGTCACACGCGTTTATTCATCGCCCAGGCTGATACCCACTGCCTTGGCAGCCTGCACCAGTTCGCCCGCTGGATCGACAAGACGGAGTTTATTCACCGCCTCCTGAATGGGCACGGAATCGACATGATAAGCCTGATAGCTGACCATGCGACCGAAAGCGCCTTCCTTGGCGAGCTTCACCGCCATGACGCCGAAACGCATGCCGAGGATGCGATCCAGCGCGGTGGGAGCACCGCCCCGCTGAAGATGGCCCAGAGTACAGGAACGTGTGTCCTTGCCTGTCAGTTTGGCAAGCTGGAGTGCCACCTGCTCACCGATGCCACCGAGGCGGACTTCTCCGCCTTCATTAGGATGAACGGTAACGATATCGCCCTCAGGCATTTTAGCGCCTTCCGCCACGACGATCAAACTACTGTGGTGGCCTTGGGCATCGCGCTGCTTGATACACTCCGCCACTTTTTCGAGGGAAAACGGGATTTCAGGGAGGAGAATGGCATTCGCCCCACCGGCGATGCCGCCCCAGAGAGCGATCCAGCCCGCATGGCGGCCCATCACTTCCAGCACCATCACCCGCTTGTGACTCTCTGCCGTGGTATGCAGGCGATCCAGCCCATCCACCACCGTGGTCACAGCACTATCGAAGCCGAAGGTCATGGCCGTGGCACTCAGGTCATTGTCAATCGTCTTCGGCACACCAATCACCGGCCATCCCTGGCCGTAAAGCTGGAGTGCGGTGGTAAGTGAGCCATCCCCACCTACGATGATGAGAGCGGAAATACCCAGCTGGTCCATGGTCCGCTTCGCCTTATCCACGATGTCTTGGGGAACTTCGGCAATGTCGCCCTTTCCGATCTTGGCACCGAAGTGGCCCTTGTTGGTGGTGCCCAGGATGGTGCCACCCATTTTCAGAATGCCGATGGTGTCCTTGGGTTTGAGGATCGTGTAATCCCCAGGAGGAAGCAGACCTTCAAAACCATCTCTAAAGCCAATCACCTCCCAGCCCAACTGATCCGCCGCACCGACGACGCCGTGAATCACTGCATTGAGGCCGGGGCAGTCGCCACCGCTGTTAAGAATACCAATTCGCATAAAGTTTGAGGTCTAGCCTGTTATCCGAGGGGAGGATTAACGCAACATCTTTTCAGCCAATCGAACGAGGATTTGAGTTTATTGCGGAATGGTCATCGGCAGGATTTCACGATTGCGATCCTGCAGGGGAGCGCCAGCTGCCAGCCATGGATCGTAGGCAGCCCAGCCTTGCTGGATCAGCCCCCGGGCGCGGTTGAAACGGTCCGGATTATTCAAAACAACCACGATCAAACGGCGAGGCGTCACTCCTTTGGAACCATCCGCCTTGGCACGAACCACAGGATCGCGATCCACGCAGATGGAGACACAGGGACCGGCACTGGAGGTGGTGCCAGTCTTCAGGCCGGAGATGCCAGGTTCACCGATCAGTTCATTGGTGTTTTTCACCTTGTAGGCCCGCTTGCCACTCAGGCCATTCACGACCACCTGGCGTTCCTTCTGGCGAACGATGAAGGTAATGGCATTTTTCCGCATGGCGTAAGCGGAAAGCCGCACCATATCAGCGGCCGTGGAATAGCCGGGACCTTTTTTCCCCGTATCCAGGCCATGAGGATTGTTGAACTGGGTATTGGTCGTGCCCACGGCCTTGGCCAGACGGTTCATTTCCTCCACGTAGACTCCCACCGGATCCCCACTGCCGCCACGGCGGGAAAGGATTTCCCGTCCGATGTGATCGGCGATGGTGAGGGCAGCGAGATTATCCGAACCAAGCAGTGCGGAATAAAGCGCATCCTTCAGGGTGATCGTTTCCCCCGGCTGCAGGTTCATGGGATTGGGGCCGCCCACCAGTTGAATGGTGGAGGGAGCAGTGATGGTGACATTGCCGATGTCATTTCCCGTAGCGGTGGCCCAGTCCACGGCCACGGCTGCCATGGCGATCTTGGTAAGGCTGGCTACGGGACGTTTCACCGCAGCATTTTGTGCTACGAGAATTTTCCCCGAGTAGGCTTCCACCACCATGACGCTTTCAGGAGCCTGCGCCCAGAGGCCACAGGGGAGAAAACAACCGAGGAGAGCGAGGGTTCTGAAAATCCGGAAATGCTTCATGGTCTTGACGGAGCGGAGACTATCGGGTCGCACTGGCAACTCAATGGCAAAGGCTGCACAAGGATTGCGCCCGAAGTCAACGGGGAGTAATGAACAAAGCATGTGGGAACAATTTCAAACAGCCGCCATCTGGCATGAAGTGGGAACGGGAGTAGCTTGGCTGGTGACGGGCTGCCTCATGATCGCCGGGCTGGCAGGCTGTGTGCTGCCGATGCTTCCCGGCCATGTGATCATTTTCATCGGCGCAGTGGCACACTGGGTGATGCTGCGCGAGGCATCCGGGCTGAAATGGTGGTCTTTCCTTGTCCTGGCCGCGCTGGCTGGCATTTCACAAGTCTTTGAGATGGTGAGCGGGGCGGCCGGTGCAAAAAAATTCGGAGGCACGAAATGGGGTGCACTCGGCGCGCTCATCGGCAGCCTCGCAGGACTTTTTTTCCTACCCCTGGGGCTGCTGCTGGGGCCCCTGATCGGAGCCTTCACCTTTGAAATCCTCATTGCCCGCAAACACCCGAAACCTGCCGCCGTCTCCGGAGTAGGCTCCGTGGTGGGAACCCTCGCTGGCATGGGCTTCAATCTGGTGATGGGGGGCGTGATGGTCGTTTGGTTTCTGCTGGATGTCTTTTTGATTGGAAAGTGAATGAATTCCCCTCACCTTCCCGCCGCCGCTCCCCGGGCGATCGCAATTACGGTGCAAACTGGTAGTTGAGGAAAGTCCGGACACCATAGGGCAGCGTGCCTTGCGAAAGTGAGGGACGGTAGTCGCGAGGCTGCCGGACGGAAAGTGCAACAGAAAGATACCGCCGATGGTCCGCAAGGACACAGGTAAGGTTGAAATGGTGGAGTAAGAGCCCACCGCGAATCCGGGCAACCGGACGGCACGGCAAACCCCACGTGGTGCAAGACAGAACAGGAGAAGGGCTGCCCGCCCGTCAAACCTCCGGGTATTAGTCGCACTCTGTGAAAACAGGGCGCTCCGCTCCGGCGGGGTGAGAGAAATGGTCGCACAGTTCCGCGCAAGCGGGATGGACAGAATCCGGCTTACAGGGGAGCGGCACCTTTGTTCCCGCCATGAAAAAAGCGTCAGTCCATGGACGACGCTTTGAGGTTTGAGGTATTTTCCCAAGAATGGATTACTGGCCTGTCAGTTGGATTTTTTTGGAGAACTGGAAGGAGTTTTTCGCTAGGAACTCTGCCTTTTGAGTATCGTTGAACTTACGGCGGCGGAGTTGTTCCAAGCCACTATCAGACAACACGGTGACGGAAACCTCAATGGAGCTCACGTTCCCCGCTTGCAATTCCTCTGGTGTTACACCAGCGGCACCCGCAAAATCCGTGACGATGCCCGTGCCTTTGATGTGAAACTCCGAGGCCTTGCTGCTTTGCACATCTTCATTGATCGTGATGGGAACAATTTTCTTCTCGCCGGTGGAGGTTGAAACGGTGACACAGAAAGTCAGACTGAATTGATAGATGTTTTCACAAACATAGTTTTTCAATTCGGTAACCGTATCGGCAGAATAGCTCGCATTGAAGGTCTGCTCCAAATCTGTCGCACCAAAGATTTTCTCGTAGGTCTGGTCCGGATTCACCAACTTGCGGTAAAGGGCGAACGTGTAGAGATTTTCCTTGGTGCCGGTCTTGATCGGATCCTTGTAATCCAATCTGTAGGAGACGCAGGAAACATTCCCTCCCAAATCCTGGCTGGCTACTCCCAGTTGGCCGTCATAACGATCCGTTGCGCTGGTGTAGAAAACCAGTTCCGAGGCATTGGCACTCTGATTGGCCGCCGGGCCAACTTTGTCCGCCGCCTTGGCATAGAGCCATTCGAAGTTTCCCGTCTTGCGTAAAACCAGGGATTCCAGATCCCGGGAGAGGGTATCCACCATGACTTTCGCCTGACGCGCGGCACGCGTTTCCGAGCGGCTGCGGTTCCAAGTATCCAATGCCACGGAAGTGATGGAAACCAGAATGGTGACAATCAACGTCGTAATGGCCATGGCCACCATCAACTCCAGCAGGGTGAAGCCTTTCTTTCGGGGAAAAATTCTTTGGGTTTTCATGTTGAAGGTCAGCGAATGTTAGCGCTGTACGGAAAGATTTCTGGAAAGAACCGGATTCGAAAATTTGGGGAATTTCGATTTGAAGGCAGGCCCGGTGAGATAGGAAATGTTATTGGATGAAACGGAGTAAAACTCCGCATCGAAAAGAATCACCGCACTGTTGTAATCCGCCGAGGATTGGACCGTGTCTCCAGTATCCGGGTTCACAATGACTCCCGGCCTGCCGGGTTTGTATTCGGCAGTGGATTGTGGATCGACGGTTAGCTGGGTGCACTTCACCACATAAATTTTACCTTCTACTGCAGCCACATCATCTTGCAGATTAGGATCGTTCAAAGCTCTCATCATGGGCTGCACCACATAGTCCTGCCCAGGTATTCCCTTGATTGTTGGAACCGGTTGGGCGGAACCATCCGGCCGCTGGTTGGTAAGACTGCCGCGGTACTGATAAACCATCAGAGCATTCTCCGGCGTATTGGATTTTTGAATCTGCACAAAAGCTTTATCAAACGCAGAGGTATAGGTGTTTTTTTGGCCCTCCCGGAGATTGGTCATTTCCTGAATAACCGCATGGGTCAGCCTGTCAGCTTCCTGCCCGCTGAGCGCCTTTCTGATACCCAAAGCTGCCGGCCCAAAAACTCCGATAAAGGCAGTGAGCAGAACGGCCAGAACACCGATGGCGATCACTGTCTCCATCAGGGTAAAGCCACTTCTGCGGTAAATACGATGGGTTTTCATAAATGATTAGAAAGTTTTTTGCGTGGAGGGAATATTCAACTGATCAGGGCTTTTGATCAGGGAAGTGCGGCCATTCCGCCAGACGACGAAGCCTCCGAAATCGCGTTTCCCAGCAGCAGTCACAGAGGGTTTTGATGCCCCGGGCGGACGTGCTCCCTGCCCTACCACAAAACTGGCACCGGGCGTGGTGCAGATTCCTTCTGCATTGAATTCATAATAAACGTATTCACCCTGATAGGCAGTCTTGATCTCACCCCCGGACAAATTCTGGGTTTCCAATTCACCACCCGTCCCACTCTCAAGATCCTTCACACTTAAATCACGGCTGAAGAACACCCCATCCGGTAGAACAATGCCACGGTCCAGTTGAACCCAGGAATCGGGTTGCAACACACCCTCAGCATCCCGGTCCTGATACACAATGATGATGCGCTTGAGGTAGGTGGAAGCATTCGGATCACCCACATCCACCAGAAAGCGGGCTTTGCAGCCGTTACCAATGGCTGTGGTCCGAGCGGTATCGAAGTAAGCCTCCGCACTGGCCACTGCGGTAGAAACTCCTTTCCCTCCTGCAAGACCGCCGATGCCGATGGCTCCGACGGTCATGAGGATGGAAATGATGGCAATGACGATAAGAAGCTCCACAAGAGTGAAGCCGCCCCGTGCATGCCGCCGGTGAAAGGCTTGCTGCAGTTTGATTTGCATTGGGTTTTTGGAAATCGGGTTTTGAACTATTTGTGGAGAATTATTCCACGAGGCAAGCGCAAATGTCAATACATCGCAATTACGAAGTCTTCTTATTGGCTGGGAAATGTCCGGCATGTGGACCGGTTACCCAGTTCCATGCAGGGCGCACCATTTCCCGGATATCCTTGCGGGAGGCCTCCCAGCCCAGGACTTCCTTCGCATAGGCAGGATCCGCCACCAGCATGTCTGGATCTCCTTCACGACGTGGGCCATATTTGACCGGCACCGTTTTTCCGGTGACTTCTTCCACTGCGGAAATGATCTCTTTTACGGAAACTCCGACGCCGGTTCCCAGATTGCAGCGGATGGAATCTCCACCAGCCACCAGGTGGTCCAGAGCCAGACCGTGGGCGTCAGCCAGATCTTCCACGTGGATGTAATCACGGATGCACGTGCCATCCGGCGTATTGTAATCCGTGCCGAAAACCTCGATGTATTCGATCTCACCCGTCAGTGCCATCAGCACGCGTGGGATAAGGTGTGTTTCCGGATTGTGATCCTCCCCGATGAGGCCATCCAGCGAGCCACCACTGGCATTGAAATAGCGGAGGCACGCGCTGCGGAGGCCCCAGGCGTGGCCACAGTCCTTGAGCACCCATTCCACCATCAGCTTGCTGCGGCCATAGGGATTGATCGGGTCCTGCGTATTGGTCTCGGTGATCGGCAGCTTGTTCGGCACACCATAGGTGGCGCAGGTTGAGGAAAAGACGAAAACCTTGCAGCCGAACTCCTGCATCACCTGAAGCAGGGCGATCGGTTCTGCGGTATTGTTTTGATAATACTTGAGCGGGTCTGTGACCGACTCACCCACATAAGCGTAGGCAGCGAAGTGAATGACGGAGCCGAAGCCGTGTTTTTCGAAAAGGGAACGCACGAGAGCCTTGTCCCCCACTTCTCCGACTACGAGTTCTACAGCAGGATCAATGATCGACTGCTCATGGCCATAGACCAGATTGTCCAGTACCACGATTTTTCTGCCCTCCGCGGCAAGTTTGCGAACGGTGTGAGATCCGATATAACCAGCGCCGCCTGTGATGAGAATAGGTTTATCCATGGTGTGTCACAGATGAGAAAACCGAAGAATGAGGACGCCTGTCAACAGCAGTCATGAAACCTCGAAAGGATCACAGACTTGAAAGACAGGAATATCCATCAGGACCTGCCATCACATTCACAGGAAGCCGGTTGCACATCGTGCTTCTTTTGATATGAGGAAGGACCAACCAAATGAAAAAACGCTGGAGCATGGGAGTGATGATGGCGGCAGGGATACTTGCCACCGCCGGGTGCGAGAAAAAATCAACGTTCATCTCCTCCACACCACCCAAGGCGATCCCCGTCATTGAGCTCCCGCAACCCGCCACGCAGGAGCAGCGAAAAACCATCGCAGCCGCAGTCCATCCGTATCTGGATGCCCGCCTGGATCGTTATGATTTGACGGAGAAGCTTTATGATCTGAAGGAAAAGTCTACGGCTTCTCCAATGGATCCGCAGATTGCCATTGTTCAGGATCGCTTATCCATCCTGCGGGGCCGCGAAGCGAGGCAGGAACGCATCCTCAGGGCCCTGCCGGGAATCGATGGGACACCCTGGATTCCGGATGTCTGGGAATTAACCAGTTGCATCACTCAAGTGGAAACCTGCCTGGCAGAAATCTACGCGACCAATCACAGCAATCCTCCGAAATCTCCCACCGAGAAAGTGCCGCTCATCAATGCCATCGTGGCCAAACAGGATGCCGCTTTGAAACGAATCGAGGAGCTCAATGAAAAGCTGGGAAAAGCATTGGAGAACCCCTGAGCCGCGCCGTCTCCTTTTTCACCCCGCTTAAAGAATGATTTCGAATATTTCCAACTGTGCTTACGTTACAGCATCATGACAACAAACCTACTTCGCCCGGTGATGGCTGCACTGGGGATCGCGGCAGCATCCGTTTCCCTGACTTCATGTTACTATGATCCTGCTTACGGGGGCGGCCCGGCATACGGGGGCGGTGGTTACTACAGCGGTGGTGGTTACAGCTCCACCTCCGTCTTTATCAGCACAGGAAATTCGCGTTGGGGCTATGATCCTTACTGTCACAGCTATTACGATTACAGCCGCCGCGCATATTACGATCCCTATCGTTACGGCTACTATCCGGTGGGCTACCGTCCTCCAATTGTCTATGGTGTTCCCCATCCTTATGGCTGGCGCCCCGGCTACTGCCCGCCACCTACCCGTGTAACCAACATCACGCTCACGAATTACCAAAACCGTGGTGATGCCTACCGGCGCATGAATTATTCCTGGGCGCGACAGGTGCAGCAGCGGGAAGATGGCCGCCGCTTCACCCCCCCCACCCGATCCGACAACAGTATCCGCCCAGACTTCCGTAATAACACACGTCCCGATTTCCGTAACAACACACGTCCCGATTTCCGGAACGACGCACGCCCGGATTTCCGAAGGGAGGGCCCATCCAACAATGGACGCCCTAATTTCGACAGAGGCAGTGGTTTCCAGAATCCTGACCGCCAGCAGAACCCAAGGGGCAATCGATCAGAAGGCGGCAATAACGGAAGATTCAATCCAGGCAATCAGCCACGGGAAACCAATCGACCTCAATTCGATGGCTTCACCCGCCAGCGTCAACCGGACAGCCATCAAGGCCAGTTCCGCTCACGTGAGGGTGGCGGAGAGCGTAGATTCCAACCTCAACAGCAGCTTGAGCAACAACGCTCCCGGCCCCAACGCGAAGGACGTGGCAAGGATGGTAATGATGGAAAGAAAAATGATCGTGACTGGGGCTCCCGCGGTCCCATCTAGTCTGGATTTCTAACCTTCCCGGCGCTGGCGCTCTTTCTTGAGAGACGCCAGCGTCATGGTAGGCCTTAGCAGCCAGCGGCCATACAGCCATCCGGCGAGGCCTCCTCCGACATGGCAGGCGTGCCCCATTTCAAACCAATTCCCCAGCCCCCGGGCGACCATGTGTTGTCCGAGGGAGGAAAATCCAGGAACATGTAATCTTGGATCGATGAGAGCGAGCAGCAGTTCGGAGATTAAAATCCCCATCCCCAGACTGCGCGCCGTCACCGGAATGGGAAACATCCGCGAATCTGGGGAAATCGTGGTGAGCAGTAGAATCAGCGCGGCACATCCCCCTGAGAAGCCCACCAAAAGGGAGTAAGTGGTCACGCCTAACAAAAGATGCATCCATCCCCCGCAGAAAATGCCAGCGAGGGAAATGAAAAGCAGTTTCTTCGGTCCCAGTTGCCATTCCAGCTTGGCACCTATCAGCAACACGCAGATGGAATTGACTGCCACGTGGCCCCAACTGCCGTGGAGAAAGGCGTAAGTGATCAATTGCCACAGTTTCCAATGGCGCACGCTGTCTAACTGAAGACCCAGCAGTTCATAAATGCCGAACTGGCGATCATATCCCCCACCCCAGGAAATGCCTCCATGAATCGCCAAAAGCACCGCCACCAGTGCCCATGACAGACGCGCCCGGCGCAGTGGGAAAACCATCGAGCGGAAAAAATGAGACAGTGCGGCCATGAGGGACGCGGGCTGATCAGGGATGGCGGAATGGATGCCCCATTTGGTGGCGGCGTTTATTCCACCACTTGGGCACGTGGTTCCCGGCGGGCGGTATCTTCAGCACCCGCGGTGGTTACGAAAGGGCCACCCTCCAGTGGAGCGATGCCGGTGAACGCCACATCCGGCATATCGGTAGGACGCCCGGCCAAGGGGAAATCCTTGCGCAGGGGGAAGTAAGGATAGCCTTCCCACATCAGGATCCGCTTGAGATTGGGGTGTCCGGTGAAGGGGATGCCCATCATGTCCCAGACTTCCCTTTCATGCCAGTCGGCCCCTTTCCAAAGATTCACCACCGAAGGCACTTCCTCGTCTTCGGAAACCTTTGCCTTCACCCGCAGGTGCTTGGAGTCATTCACCGTGGCCACTTCATAGACCATCTCGAAACGAGGATCGTCCCCGAAGTGATCGATGCTGGAAATATCCAGAATCATCTCATACCCCAGATGATGGCGGCACTTTGCCAGCACTTCATAGAGAGCGCCCAGTTCCACCTGAACAGTATGTTCCTCACGGAAAAGCACTGTTTCCAGAATGCGGGCTCCGAATTGCTCACGGAGAAAGAGGACATCGGCTTCGGCTGACATGATGAAGAAAAAGCTGTGGTTTTTTGATCCGGAAAAAATCAGGCGACTTCGTCGATGAAAGTGCGCTTTTGCTCCTGCGTGGAGGCTTCACCCTCGATCTTCGCCTGGAGTTTCATGAGTCCCTCAATGAGAGCTTCCGGCCGTGGTGGGCAACCGGAAATATAAACATCCACGGGGATCAGACGATCAATTCCCTGAAGCACGGCATAACTGCGATACATGCCGCCACTGGAGGCACATGCACCCATGGCGATGCACCATTTGGGCTCCGGCATCTGATCCCACACCCGCTTCACGGCCAGGGCCATCTTATAGGTCACGGTGCCTGCCACGATCATCACATCGCTCTGGCGGGGGGAAAACCGCATCACTTCCGCACCAAACCGGGAAATGTCAAAACGGCTGGAAGCTGTGGCCATCAGCTCGATCGCGCAACAGGCCAAGCCCATCGGCATCGGCCACAGCGAGTTTTTCCGCATCCAGTTGATCGCCGCATCCACGCGGGTGAAGATCACGTTTCCTTCGATTTTCGAATCGTAGGCGGCATGGGATACAATGGGATCTGGGCTGGACATGGGAGTGCAGTGCTGAGGGAACACTGCCAGTTGCGAGGCGCGGCCTCAAGTTGATTGTGAAAGTTTTCACAAGCGGGCAATCTGACGATGGCTTTCTTCTGATTTCAAAATAGACTCTCGCCCAGAGGCAGGAGCTGTTGTCAAAAAATGTCCGTCATCCGCACAAGATTCGCCCCCAGTCCTACGGGAAAGCTCCATCTGGGCCATATTCTGGCGGCGCAGGTGGCACGCTCATTGGCCAAGCCGGAGGGGATGTTTTTACTCCGTCACGAGGACATCGATGGCACGCGGGTGCGGGAGGAATACTATCAGGGAATCGAGGACGATCTCCGCTGGCTGGGGCTGGTGTGGGATGGCATCCCCCTGCGGCAGACCACCCGCATCCCGGCCTATGAGGAGGCATTTCAAAAATTGCTCACCATGAAGGCCCTCTACCCGTGCTTCTGCACACGGCGTGAGATCCAGGAAGAACAGGCCCGTATGGCAAATGCGCCCCATGGATCACAGGCACTCTACCCCGGCACTTGCCGAAAACTCACGGCCACGGAACGTCAGGAAAAAATCGCTGCAGGCATTCCCCACGCATGGAGGCTGGATGCCGCGCACGCTTCCCACCTCACCGGCCCCCTCACCTTTTATGATCTGCGACATGGACTGATCCCGGTAGATGCCCATCTGCTGGGAGATGTGGTGCTGGCTCGGAAAGACATCGGCATCGCCTATCACCTCGCCGTGGTGGTGGACGATGCCTATCAGGAAATCACACACGTCACCCGTGGCGAAGATCTGCTCGAGTCCACCCACGTGCATCGGCTTTTACAAACGCTGCTGGATCTATCAGAGCCAATATATCTCCACCACCCTCTTCTGTTGGACGAGCATGGCAAGCGCCTGGCCAAACGTGACGAAGCCATGTCCATCCAATCCCTCCGGGAAAAAGGCATGTCCCCGGAAGCCGTTCTACAGATGCTGCCTGCAAGCGCCTTAAAAGGCGAAGGCCGTTTAACTCATTCAAGTTAAACGGCCTTCATTGGTTGCGGGAGTAGGATTTGAACCTACGACCTTCAGGTTATGAGCCTGACGAGCTACCTGGCTGCTCCATCCCGCGATTTTAACCATCGCGCCTTTCAGCGCGGGGGCGGGACAATGGACCGGGTAAATGGGATTGGGCAAGAGCTTTTTTTGCATTGGTCCGCTTTTTATGATCTTTTGGCGGGGCGATGCTTTCCGATACTTTGCTGACAAAGCTGCCTCTTGCCGAATGGCTGGAGAAATCCCGTACCCATCTAGAGCGTGCACAGCATTACACACGGGCCACACGGGAGCGGAGGGATCGTGGATTACCGCATCCGGTGGAGGATTTCCTGTTTCAATATTATCCTTACCCGATCTCCTTGCTGGAAAATTGGCAGCCGGGAGTGGGCGTGGGGCTGGAGTGGCCGGAATTTCCCGCCCCGGAGGTGAAATTTTCCCTGCGTTATTATACCCATACGGATGGTTTACTGTATGCCGATGCGGAGAAGCTGACGGAAAAGGAACGGGAGCGGCTGAGGTGGATTCATGATCTGCTGGTAGCTACTGCCGGGCGTGCAGGAAACTTCGCCTGCCATGGACTGCATGAATGGGCGATGGTTTATAAGGGGAAACAGGTGCGGCATGAGAAAACAACGCCGCTGCGCCTGCCCCAGGCAGAAATCGATGGCCTGGTGGAATCCCGCGCGATCTGCTGCTCACATCACGATGCGTTCCGCTTTTTCGCGCAGGAAGCCCGCCCGATGAATCGCTTGCAGCCTTCTCTGGAACGCCGTGAGGAGTTGGAGCAACCGGGGTGCGTGCATGCGAATATGGATCTTTATAAATGGGCGGCCAAGGCCATGCCGTGGGCTGGCTCCACCCTGCTGCTGGAGACCTTCGAGCTATCGTTGAAACTGCGGGAGCTGGACATGCGGGCCAGCCCTTATGACCTGAGCGGATGGGGCCATGGCGCGCTGAAGATCGAGACAGCAGAAGGCCGGAAGCAATATGAGGTGGAGCAGCGCGAACTGGCTGGAATGGCGGCGGTCTTAAGAAGCCGATTGGTGGAACAGATCAGGAAGGTATGGTAGCTGGAAAAGGATCACCCCGCATACAGCTACGACAACTCCCCTAACAAATCACGATCCGCGATGCGACCCAGCAACTCCAGTTCATCGGCCAGAGCCTGGCTGGCGGAGATGCCTGTTTCTTCATTCATTCCACATGGGGTGCATGAAGCGAAGCCTGGGTAACCGGGCCGGGCGGAGGGATCGTTTCCGGGGTGCGCGAGCGTGAGGACCGGCCGCTCCCCCCGTGCACCCGGCGTGAGAATGAGTGGATGCATCCAGCAGGAAACAGGCTTCCACCACCAAGGATGCAGCCCCTTATCCATGGCGAGGCGTTGGAGAACACAACGGTGGCCGGAATCGAGGAAAACGCAGCGGGTTTTAGGAAAATGGGATGGAAAGCCGATGGGAAGATCGCTTTCAGCCACGGGCAGTGTGACGGACGTACCGCGTGCTCCCATGGGAGTGAGGTATTCTTTTTCCTCCCAGCCATAAGCGGCCAACTGTTCGCGGTGATTTTCTATCACCTCGGTGATAACAGCCATTTCATCCGCCTCCAGATAGACGCCATCGTGGCAACAGGCGGCCTTGCACTTGGCGAGCTGGCACACCTTCATTTTCTGATCGAATGAAGGATGATCCAGTGCAGCCTCACGGATCTGGGTGGCCAGCTCCGCGGAGCTTGCGTGAAAGGAGATGAGTTGTTCCATCAGAGGTGGTGATAGGGAACAAGGAGGGGCGGTCGCCGAACCGCCTCGGTTCATCTTGTTAGCGAATGCTGCGCCTTCGTAGAATTTTAGGTTAGGGCGGTTCGGCGACCGCCCCTCCTTGGGCACCTTACAGAATGCTGCCAGGGCCGTAGGCTGCGGCAGCCGGGCTGGCGGTTTCCAGTTCCTTCACAGCGGCGGCAAAGGTGGCGATCTGTGCTTTGGCAGCACCTGATTCGCGATCGCCACGGGCGAGGATGGCATCCAGGGCCTCGCGCGTAAGGCCGAGACGGGAATCCTCCGCCAGACGTTCGACGAGGTTGTTGCGATCGATTTTTCCGGTGCGGAGATCGGCCACGGTGGCCACCGCGTGTTCCTTGATCGCCTTGTGGGCCGTTTCACGACCCACGCCAGCCTTCACGGCTTCCATCATGATGGTGGTCGTCATCAGGAAGGGCAGGTAGTGGGCGGTTTCGGCATCGATCACTGCCTCGTAGGCATCCATCTGATCAAGCACGGTCAGGAAGGTTTCGAACATTCCATCAATCGCGTAGAAGGAATCCGGCAGGAAAATACGGCGCACCACGGAGCAGGAGACATCTCCCTCATTCCATTGGTCACCCGCGAGACCGGCGGCCATGGCGAGATAGCCCTTGAGAATGACGTGGAAACCATTCACGCGCTCACAGGAGCGGGAATTCATCTTGTGCGGCATGGCGCTGGAACCTGTCTGGCCGGGAGCAAAGCCCTCGCTGGCAGTCTCGTGGCCAGCCATCAGGCGCAGGGTCTTGCAGAAGGAGGAAGGCCCGGAACAGAGATCCGTAAGTGCGGCGACAACCCGGAAATCCAGCGACCGCGGGTAAACCTGGCCGACATTGGTCCACACCGCAGGCATGCCGAGATGGGTGACGATGCGTTTTTCCAGTTCCGCCACCTTGTCCGCATCCCCTTCAAAGAGGGAAAGTTGGTCCATCTGGGTGCCTACGGCTCCCTTGAGGCCACGCACGGCGTAGCCGGCGATGACAGCATCCAGAGCCTGTAGGGCGCTGAGCAGTTCCTCACCAAACATGGCCACACGCTTGCCAAGCGTCGTCGGCTGGGCGGCCACGTTGTGGGTGCGGGCGGTGAGGATAAGATCGGACCATTGTTCCGAGCGCTCGCGGAAACGGCGAAGCGCGGAAACCGTTTTGTCGCGAATGATGAGAAGGGAGCGGTAAACCTGGAGCTGCTCCACGTTTTCCGTGAGATCACGGGAGGTCATGCCCTTATGGATCTGCTCGTGACCGGCCAGATCATTGAATTCCTCAATGCGCGCCTTCACATCGTGACGGGTGATCTTTTCCCGGGCCATGATGGAGGCAGGGTCCACGCTGTTTTTCGCCGCCTCGTAGGCCACAATCGCTTCCTGCGGCACATCGAGGCCCAGATCGCGCTGGGCTTTCATCACAGCGATCCAGAATTCGCGCTCCAGCACGATACGACCCTCGGCGGACCAGATGGATTGAATGGCGGGCGAGGCGTAGCGTTCGGCAAGGACGTTTGGAATCACGCGAGGAGAGTGAAGGCGGGTGCGGGAAGATTCAAAGAATAAAATGGCCTCCTCTTCCCCTGCATCCATTCATTTAAAAAGCTGGAGACAGATCATAGACGGATGCACGGGCATGTTGCGTTATGCAGTGGATCAGATTCTATCTGCTTGATCCGTTCTTTTGGCTCATGCACCCTCCAAGGCCTGTCCATCGGCTGCCTCACCCATAAATCTTTTCCATGTTGAAATGCTTAAAATATGACAGCCCCCGGGTGGTATGTCCACCGGGAGACCTTCTGACTCCAAATGATACGCCTCATATCATTGTAGCGTCTCTCATGCGCACAGGCACGCATTTGGTGATCGATTTGCTGCTCAACAATTTTCCCCAATACCGTAATCAGACTCTTTATACGGATCTGGATCGCTACATTGGAAACGGAGGAAACATCGTGGACGTGGAAGCCAGTGGAGGCATGATCCATAAAACCCATTTCCCTCAATACCCTCACTGCCTCGATAAAAAGAAAGCCTACATCGAGTTTTTCAAAGATAAAAAAGTGATCATTACGGATCGCAATAAAGAAAATACCCGCCGATCCTTGGGCAACTTTGGTGAGTTGGGAAAAAGAAAATTGGCTCGTTTCGATTTTCACTATGAAGAATTCCAACAATTCTGGCATTCCCACCCAAAGGTTCTGTGCTTACGCTACGAGGATTTGATCCAGCCTGAAAAGATGCCAAAAATCCTGGAGTCCATCTGCTCCTTTCTGGAATTACCTTATCCTGATGAGCCATGCTATGCCCGACAGAAGAAAGACCGGTATCGCATCCTTTTTGATAAAGCCCTGACGCGCCTGTTTGGAGCAAAAGCGCCTATTATCAATACTGGCATTCAGCTTAACAAAGCCCACACAAAATTCGTCTTATCTATTTGGGGGCTTCTCCTTTGTCCTTTATTAAAAAAAACAAGTGAGTATCTGGATTACTAGGCTGAAACGGATGAGGAAGGCCGGTTGACTACTCCGGACCGCCTCATCCCTATCAGGTCAAGGTCAGGATCAACCACCCATTGGTTCAAGGCATTCTACTGCTCTATCAAATTCCCATCCAGATCATAACTGAGGACCTCCAGCAGTTCGTTGGTCTCCTGATCGTAGCGGCCGATTTTCCTGGTGGCTCCATCGTAAAGTACGCGTTCTCCGTTGATGCCGTAGTAACTGATTTCGCTTAAGTTTCCCCGGGCATCGTAGTCCATGGTTTGTTTGGCAAAGCCTTCGTCTGCGAGCATGGGCTTGCCATACCCGTCTTCATAGGAAATGGAGATGAGCTGGTTTCGCTCGTCGAACTTTCGAAGGATCTTGTGGACCTGGTTTTCCGATTCGAGGGCAGGTTTTCCATCCTTGGAGAAATACGAGGTGCTGATGACGTTTCCCGAGGAATCGTAGGCAGATTCGCTTCGGTGATAACCGGCAGAAGTGTCTACGGGTTCACCATGGAGTCCGAACCAGGCACTGCTGAGGACTTGGCCGAAGGCATCGTAGGTTTGCTGAAACATGTGGGATTCATTGATCAGCACTGGTTCGCCCTCGTTACCGAAGTAGCGTTCCTCCAGTTCATTTCCCATCGCATCGAATTTCTGCACCACCTTGTGATTACCGGAAGATGAGAGCGAAGGTTTCCCCTCCGTGTCGAAGTACGATTCCTCCAGTATGTTTCCCCGTTCATCGCAGATCTGGGTAATCTGGTGGGCAAGGATGGTTCCATGCAGCACCGGCTCATCCTGAATGCCGTAATAAAAGCGGTCTTTCAGGAAACCATGGGCATCATATTCAGCCTTATAGAAATGAAAGCCATTGGAGCTCAGGACCGGCTTCCCATCCACATCGTAGTAGCGGCACTCGATCTCATTTCCAAATGGATCCAGCTTGCTCACTGATTTATGATAGAGTCCATCCAGCGTATTCATGGGCTTCAAGGCAGCATCGAAGAAGGCGGTGGAAATTTTTCTACCACGTTCATCGTATGTCATCTTAGTCATGGCGTAGCCACTATCCTTGAGGGCAAGGGGCTGGCCCTTCCCATCCAGATAGGTAATCGTCTCGATATTACCAGCGGCATCATAAGTATTCCGAAACTGATGATAGGTGTAGCCCTTCATCGGCGTGGATTTCCCCGACGCATCCGTGTATTTTTCCGAAAGGAGGTGCCCGGCATCGTCATAGGTCCACTCGTAGCGCTGGACCATGGTGGCCAGGCGGTTCACCGGCTCACCCCGTACGCCATAGTAGCTCTCACTGGTTTCGCGTCCCCGTGAATCAAAGGTCTGAAGCAGGCGGTGATAGCCATCGGAACGGATGCATTTCCTGCCTTCCGCATTGGTGTACTCCTCCTGCAGGACATTTCCCTGCGCATCATATTCGATTGTCCGCGTCTGGTAGCCATCCTTGCGGAGGTTCACCGGCTTGCCATTCACATCGAAAAAGGACTCCTTGGAGGTGTAGCCTGCCTTGTTGTATTCCCACTTCACTTTGTGATAGCCATCTTTTGGCTCATAGGTGGGTTGATCATTGACATCGAAGATTCGCTTCTCCGATTGCTGCCCGCGGGAATTGTAAACGTAGCTGACGCGGTGGACGCGGGTTTCCTTATCCAACACCGGCTCCTCCTCCCTGCCCCAATAGGAAATCTCCAGCAGGCTGCCCTTTTCATCAAAGGACTGCTTGTAAATGTGATAGCCTGCATTTCCCAACACCGGCTCGCGCTTGGTCCCCAGATAGGCCCACCGGGAAATGTTACCGCGATTGTCATACGTGACGACGGCGGAGAAGATCCCATTCACATCCAGGCATGGCTGGCCATCCGTGCCGTAGGATTCCCAAGCGATACAACGGTTCTGCCGATCAAATTTCGCCACTGTCCGGTGAACAGCCTCCTTGCTCAAAATCGGCTGATCCTTGGTGCCGAAGCAGCTCGTTTCCACGATATTTCCCCGGTCATCGTATTGGTAGTCCTGGCGATGCCAGAAATACTGGGTGTGCAGCATAGGCTCCCCAGTGGCGCCAAAGAGGCGGCTGCGGGTGAGCATTCCACGCTCATTCAACTCTGAAACCATCTTGTGGAAGCCATCGGTAGAAACGACCGGCGCGCCCTTATCATCAAAGCACGACACCTCATTTTCGCGCCCGTACTGATCATAGCCGTAGCGGAACTCATGCACGCCGAAGCCGGGAACGAGGACCGGTTTATCCTGCGTATCGAAATATTTCTTCCCCCAGCACTGTCCATCAGGAGTGTAGTAGGCATGGAAAATGGAAAAGCCATCCTTCCGCATCACCGGCTTTCCATCCTTGTCGCGGAACACACGGCTCGTCACGTTGCCATGCGTATTATATTCAAGGGTCTCGATGGCATAGTCGAGTGGACCCGCCACCGGCTGGCCATTCCCATCCATGTAGGCAGAAGAAACGAGCCTCCCCTTTCCGTCGAACTCCTGCTTCAGCGCGGCCACGGAGCTGCCCACCTCCACGACCGGCTGGCCATCCAGTGTGAGGGAGGATTCTCCGATCACGCGGCCCCGCGCATCCCGCGTGTAGCGCACGGTGGCCTTCCCATCCTGATCCGCCGTGGGGCTGCCCCAGGCATTTCCATACGATTTTTCCACCACGAAGCCTGAGGAATCATAGACGATGGACCAGCGGGCGATCTCCGTTTTACCCGTATCCTCCTGCTTGCCCAGAGTGGATCCCGATCCACGCCGGCTCACCGAGCCGAAATCTGCCTTCATCGTTTGCGCCGCCTCCCCCGCCGCGCTCCGCAATTCCACGGATTTCTGATCCTGGCTGTAAACATGCTGCATCTGGCCTCTGCCGAATACATCGTAGAAACGATGCTGCGCCACTCCACCATCCTCGCGGTATTGAACCTCCACGGTGGAAACCTGTAACGGAAAGCCAAATTCCGCACCATCCACGTAGCTGGCATCCACATAGCCGATCTGGCCGGGGTAGCCCTTGGTATTCACCGCCGACATTTTCCTAACCTTGTGACGGGATTCCTCGATCTTCAGCGTGCAGAAGCGGTGGTGCACTGCATCCTCAGACACTTCTCCGATGCCTTCCGGCACCCCATAACGCAGGACGAACCCTTCATAGTAATGGACCTTCATCCGCACATAGTCCCAGTAAAAGAAGCCACCCACTGCCAGAGCGATGCCAGCCACACCCGTTAGAGCCTGCCGCACGCGCTTGCGCTTCTTTTCCCGCTGGGCAAAGGCATTGTAACCCAGCCCGGTGATGCCCGCCATGGCCTTCAGGAAAGCCACCGTCCAGCCATCCCCACCTTTCCGCAAATCCCCTGCGATGGGCTCCGTAGGCTGCGTGGTGATGTTTCCTTCCGCATCCACCTTGAAGCGCAGCGCCTCGGGAAAACATTCCTCCGCCTCCAGGCCGGGGGTATTGGATGCGGATGGCTCTCCATCCACGATCAGGGCGAGGATGCGATTCTCCCGGCCCAGTTTTTTGAAAATCCGCACCTCCTCATTCACCCAGCGCGATTGGGCGGAGCGCTTCGAGCAGAGGACGATCAGATAGCGGGAGGCCTTGAGAGCATCCTCGATGGTGCTGCCCAGATCCGAGGCCAGCGGAAGTTCATCGCGGTCCCGGAAGATCGGGAACAGCTTTTTCGGGATCAACCCATCGCGCCCGGGGCGACCACGGAGATCCTTTGGAATGGAGTAAGTCTCCAGTGCCTTGTGCAGCTTTTTCGCGACTGCCGCGTCCTTCGAGGAATAGGAAATAAATGCCCAGAATCGGTAATCCCCTGCAGGTTTCTCTAAGTCAGCCATAGCTGAGCGAATGGCCTATCATATCCCTTCCCCCGCCGCCAAGTGGGATCATTGGATTTGGAAACGAAGGCAAAATTTGGAATGAGATGGCGAGAATGTTAGAGACTTGTCACATTGTCCGATAACCATCCTTACAAAAATCCCGGCTGCATCTCAGTCCACCCACCGCACATTGTGAATGCCCGCATGGGATTTCAAAACTTCGTCGATCATTGCAATCGCCGCCTTGGAAATCCCCCTGCTCCGTCCTCCGAGAATGGAGGAAATCAATCCTGCAGAACGTTCCAAAGTCCCCCGCCATCCCTTGTCCGATAACCGTAGGGTGAATTCATAATTGGTACCATCCAGAACAAAGCAAAAATACCAGCCATTATAGTCTTGCCCCAGGCCAGCAGCGACTTCCACACCCCGCTGTTGAAGCGCATCCATCAGCCAGCGGGTGGCATCATCGCCGTAATTCCCGGGGCGGGCACATCGCGCCAGAGATTGTGAGGTGTTGAATACCTCACTATCGAACATAACATCAGTTTTCATCAGTTCACGAAACGGGAAAAGGGGCAGTTTGCCTTCTACGGAGGTATTCCGGGGGCTGGATCGCGATAAGTCTAAACCGTGGGGATTAATTTTCTTTGATGCAATTTGCACCATTGGAATTGTAGACGTAGACATGGGCATTATCAGCTTTCTTACTGCTGAGAGGATTTGGGTTTTTAAGCTAGAGAAAGGCAAAGAGTTATCGATAACCGACCTTACGAAAAGGGAAAATTGCACTCCATGCAGGGATTAAAAGGTTAATTGTTAACACACTTCTTTAGGGGTTTATCATTAATCAACCTAATAAAAAAAGACATAAAGCCTTATAATAAGATAAATTTACTTAAGACCAATGTTGGTAAAGGCGATATGGGTAAATGGTTATAATTCACTGTGCTTAAAATATCTTCCTGAACAACCCATCCTTGGAGATGAATCTCATCCTTTCAAACGATCCAAAATGGCCGTTTTGCTTAAATAGTCTTACGAAGGCTGATTTTCTGAGGACAATTACCCTTCAAGACCCCCTTTTTTGGACCTTTTTTGGAAAGAGATACTCCCCGGTTCATCCAGAAGAAATGCTTTAACCCACCATTCGGCTTGATCCTTGGGCTCTTAAAATGAAATCTCCCCCACTCATGTCTTCCGCCGTTCAGCACACACTCGCAGGTTCCGCCACCATCGAAGGTACATCCCTCCACACGGGGCAAAAGGTCACGCTGACTCTAAAGCCCGCTCCGGAAGGCCACGGTTTCAAATTCCGCCGTATTGATCTGCCCGACCAGCCATTCATCGCGGCAGATGTGGATAAGGTGCAGACGGTAGAGCGCGCCACCACTCTGGCGGAAGGCTCCGTAAAGGTTCACACCGTGGAGCACGTCATCTCCGCCCTCACCGGCATGGGCGTGGACAATGCACTGATCGAGATGGATGCCAATGAGCCGCCGATAGGAGACGGTTCTGCCCGCCCGTTTGTGGAGGCCATCAAGCGCGCAGGCATCGTGCCGCAGGACGCACTGCGTAAAACATGGGAAATCCGCGAACCGATCCACCAGGAAATGGGCGATGGCACGATCATCACCATCGTTCCGAGCAAAACTTTCAAGATCTCCGTGACCAATGTGGGTCCGGATGGCCGCTTCACCCAGTATTTCTCCACTGAGGTGAACCCGAAGACCTATGAGGAGGAAATTTCCTCTGCCCGCACGTTTGTTTACTACGAGGATGTGAAGCCTCTTCTGGAAAAAGGCCTCATCAAGGGCGGCTCGCTGGAAAGCGCCGTCGTGATCCGTGGCAATGAAATCATGTCCAAGGAAGCGCTGCGTTTCCCGAATGAATTCGCCCGCCACAAGGCGCTCGACCTCATCGGGGACCTCATGCTCTCCGGCAAGCGCATCCTCGGCCACGTCATCGCCGTGAAGCCGGGGCACGGCCCGAACACGAAAATGGCCACCACCCTCAAGACGGAATACAACCGCATGCGCTCCATGGTGCCATCCGCCGTCTCCATCCCGGATGGAGAGAGCGTGCTTAACATCAATGAGGTGATGAAGATTCTCCCTCACCGTTACCCATTCCTCATGGTGGACCGCGTGGTGGACTTCGAGGAAAACAAGTGCATCGGCGTAAAAAACGTCACCATCAACGAGCCCTACTTCGTGGGCCACTTCCCTGGTCACCCGATCATGCCCGGCGTGCTCCAACTCGAGGCCATGGCCCAGGTTTCCTCGGTCCTCATGCTCCGCAAGCCGGAAAATGTCGGCAAGATCGGTTACTTCATGAGTGCGGACAATGTGAAATGGCGCCGCCCGGTCCTCCCCGGCGACACCCTTTTCATCGAGAGCGACATCCTCAAGATCCGCGGCTCCATCGGCCAAACCCGCTGCCGCTGCCTCGTAAACGGCGACGTCGTCTCCGAAGCCGAACTGAAATTCGCGCTGATGGACCGCTGAATGATCTTGAGGCTGGGACACCTTTGCCTGCGAATTTGAATCAGCTTGGCAGGCTACCCTTCGCTTCGCTCGTATTCCGCAGGCGTCCGGTGGTGGCGGGCCGGAAATTCACCCCATCCCGCTGCCCCTCTCCCCTCACATGCTTTTCGAAAAAACTCATCGCCTCAGCCAGACCTCTCGGAGAGAGGTCCCTGCCCAATAAGATTTAAAACTTTCACTTTTTCCTTATGTCCGAACGCAAGACTCTCGAAGAACGCCATCAGATGACGGATTTGGAACGGCTCCGCCATTCCAGTGCCCACGTGATGGCCACCGCCATCCTCCGCCTGTGGCCGGATGCTCAGTTCGCCTATGGTCCACCGATCGAGACCGGGTTTTATTATGACTTCGAGATGGCGCACCGCATCACTCCGGATGACTTCGAGAAAATCGAGGCGGAGATGAAGAAGGTGGCGAAGGAGAACCAGAAGTTCGAATACAAGGCGAT
>Ga0157370_10000910_pt1 | contig 37513 bp, 38 predicted proteins | sample C35metaG_FD_113463 | JGI IMG/M metagenome (GOLD analysis project Ga0157370, IMG submission 113463) | Corn rhizosphere microbial communities from Kellogg Biological Station, Michigan, USA - C3-5 metaG | ecosystem: Host-associated > Plants > Roots > Rhizosphere > Soil | place: USA: Michigan... | reverse complement strand
TCCCCAGCGCGGGAATGCCCCGCCCCGCGTGGATCAGGATCGGCACACCGCGCTCCTCCGCGATCTCGAACAGCTCGCCCACCGCCGGATGGTCGAGCGTGAACTGCTCCGCGCGCGGGTGCAGCTTGATGCCCCGCGCGCCGGCGTCGAGCGCCCTGCGCGCCTCGGCAGCGGCGCCGTCGTGCGGATTCACGCGGCAGAACGGCACGAGCCGGCCGCCGCTGCGCTCCGCCTCCGCGAGCACGCGGTCGTTGGGCTCCGGATAGCCATCGGGCTCGTGCATCGGGAAGAACACCGCCCGGCCGCCCACCGAGTCGATCATCTCGGTCAGCTCCTCCAGGGTCGCCTTCATCCCGTCCGGGTCGTTCTGACCGGTATGCGTGTGGACGTCGAACAACTCGACGTCGCGCAGTCCGTTACCGAGCGTGGCGTCGAGCCACGGGCGGATGAGCTCTTGGGGATTCACGGCGGGAAGCGTAGAGTAGGCGCGCCCCATGGCCGAAGGCCGGCTAACAGGACTCGACGCGTCCTTCCTCCATCTGGAGAACGACGGCGCGCACATGCACGTGGCGGGGCTGATGCTGTTCGACGGCGAGCCGCCCGCGTATGAGCGCCTGATCGAGACGACCGAGGCGCGCCTGCACGTCGTGCCGCGCTACCGCCAGAAGCTGGCGTTCGTCCCGTTCGGTCAGGGCCGCCCCCGCTGGGTGGACGACCCGCACCTCAACCTGCGCTACCACATCCGCCGCACCGCTCTGCCGCGGCCCGGCAGCGAGGCGCAGCTCCGCGCGCTCGCGGGCCGCGTGTTCGCCCAGCCGCTCGACCGGGACAAGCCGCTCTGGGAGATGTGGCTCGTGGAGGGTCTCGAGGACGGGCCCGACGGACCGCGCTTCGCGTTGATGTCGAAGACGCACCACGCGCTCGTGGACGGCATCTCGGGCGTGGACATCGTGAGCGTGCTGTTCGACGCCACGCCGGACCCGCCTGAGCCGCCGGACCCGCCGCCTCCGTGGATCCCACGACCGGAGCCCACCCAGGTCGAGCTCCTGGCCGAGGCGCTGCTCGAGCGGGCCACAGTGCCGCGCGAGGCAGCCCGCTCCGTCCGCGCCGTGTTCCGCGGCCCGCGCCAGGTGGCGCGCTCGGTCGGCGAAGGGCTCGTGGGCGTGGGCGCCATGGCCTGGGCCGGCTTCCGTCCCGCTCCCCGCTCTCCCTACAACACCGCGATCGGCCCGCACCGCCGCTACGCCTGGGTGCGCACCTCGCTTGACGACATCAAGGCGGTGAAGAACGCGCTGGGCGGCACCGTGAACGACGTCGTGCTGGCCACGGTGGCGGGCGCGCTGCGCCTTCACCTGCAGCGCCGGGCGATCGAGCCGCCGCAAACGCTGCGCGCGATGGTGCCCGTGAGCGTGCGCGCGGACTCAGAGCGCGGGGCTCTCGGCAACCGGGTGGCGGCGATGATGGCGCCCCTGCCCGTGGGCGAGGAGGACGCCCAGCGCCGGCTTGCCACGATCGCGGGCGCCATGCAGGGCATCAAGCGCTCGGGCCAAGCGGTGGGTGCCCAGGTGCTCACGGAGCTGTCCGGCTTCGCCCCGCCGAACCTGATGGCGCAGGGCTCGCGGCTCGTGTCCACCGAGCGCTTCTTCAACCTCGTGGTCACGAACGTGCCGGGCCCGCAGTTCCCGCTCTACCTGATGGGACGCGAGCTGCGCGAGATCAATCCGATGGTGCCGCTCGCCAAGGGGCAGGCCCTCGGCATCGCGATCATGAGCTACAAGGGCCGCGTGAATTTCGGCCTGCTCGGCGACTGGGACGCCATGCCGGACCTCGATGAGTTCGCGGCCGACCTCCATGCGTCGTTGGCCGCGCTCGCGGCGGCCGCCGGCGTGAAGCTGCACGACCCGCAGGGGACGAGCGCCAAGATGCCACACAGGCAGCGCAAGCACGTCGCCACCTAGGTAAGGCTGGCTAATAAGCTCGGTCTAATGCAACATGACACGGGTGTCACGGAGGTCACGCAGTGAATGAGCGGGTGCTCACGGCCGCGCGCGAGCTGGGGCTGCAGGTTCAAATGACGAGGTTCGAGCGGCCAACCCGGACGGTCAACGAGGCGGCCGCGGCGGTCGGCTGCCAAGCCGCGCAGATCGCGAAGTCGATCGTGTTCGTGGCGGACGGCGACCCCGTGGTGGTCATCGCAAGCGGCGCCCGTCGCATCGACCCCGAGGCGCTCTGCCGGGTGCTGGACTGCGCCTCGGCCCGTCCCGCCAGCCCCGACGAGGTTCGCGCCGCCACCGGCTTCTCCCCCGGCGGCGTGCCCCCGTTCTCCCACGGACTGCCGGTGATCATGGATCAGGCCCTGATTGCCGAGGGGCGCGTGTGGGCCGCCGGCGGCGACGGGAACACGATCTTCGAAGTGGAGGCCCAGCAGCTCGCGGATTGCACGGGCGCCACCCTGGCGTCCGTGGGCCTGGCGGACTGACCGGCGCTTCCGCAGCCGGTCGACGACAGCACAACCGCCCCCGCCAGCAGCGCCGCCACGCGCGGGGCTCGGCGCCAGCCCCACTGTATGCGCCCGAACCAGGCCATCGCACCCAGGAACAGGATCAGCGCCACCCAGAAGTTGAGCCGCATCCCGAGGACGTGGTTCGCCGGATCGATCCGTAGCAGCTCCTCCCCGACGCGCGCGAGTGAATAGCCGGCCACGTACAGGGCGAAGATCCCCGGCGACTTGACGGTCCGCCGCCGCCAAAGCCAGATCAGGAAGGCCGCGAGCAGCAGGTTCCAGATCAGCTCATACAGGAAGGTGGGGTGGAAGGTGGAGTACTGGAGGTAGCCGTCCGGCCGGTGCGCGGGGTCGATGTGCAGCCCCCACGGCAGCGACGTCGGGCCGCCGAACAGCTCCTGGTTGAACCAGTTGCCGATCCGCCCGATCGCCTGGGCCACGAGCAGGCCGGGTGCGGCGGCGTCGAGGAACGCCGGGATGTCGGCGTGGCGGCGGCGCAGGACCCACAGCCCGCCGGCCACGCCGCATGCGATACCGCCCCAGATCCCGAGGCCCCCGTCCCAGAGCGCCACCGGACCCCACCAGTGCGGCGGCACCTCGTTCCAGCTCGTGAGCAGGAAGTAGAGCCGCCCGCCGATCAGCCCGCACGGGAAGCCGATCATCGCCACCTCGTAGACGAGCTCGCGCCGCCCGCCGCGCGACTCCCACAGCCGCCGCGTGATGAAGATCGCGGCCAGCACGGCGAACACGTACATCAGCCCATACGCGTGGACAAACAGCGGTCCGATGCGGATTCCAGACGAGTGTGGGCTTGGAATCGAGGCCAGAAGCCAAGGCTAGTCGGCCGTCGGCGGACGGCCGTCGGCCGACGTGCTCCATTCGTACAAACACCCGCGCCTGAACTCTGTACACGGGGCGAAAGACACACGCGCCCGGGCGGCGGAGCATGTGGCCAGGTTCGCCCGAGCGAAAGGAAGCCACTTGCCTACCCTGCCCGATTCCGTAACAGCAATCGACTCGATCTGGGTGATGGTCGCCGCGATCCTCGTCTTCTTCATGCAGGCGGGCTTCCTGTTGCTGGAGATGGGCTTCTCGCGCATGAAGAACGCCGGCACGATCGTGCCGAAGGTGATCGCCAACCTCTCGATCGCGTCGCTCTGTTACTGGGGGGTGGGCTTCGCGCTCGCGTTCGGCGGCTCGGGCTGGTTCGCGGGCACCCATGGCACCTTCCTCGGCACGAGCGACGGCAGCCTCTTCCCCGCCATCTCGTTCTCGCACGCCACCGTGGCTTCCAAGTGGTTCTTCGAGTTCGTGTTCTGTGCCGTGTCGCTCGCGATCGTGTGGGGAACGACGCTCGAGCGCATCAAGTTCGGCGCCTATCTGATCTATGCGGTGATCTTCTCGGCGCTGATCTACCCGATCGTGTCGCACTGGATCTTCGGCGGCGGCTGGCTCGCGTCGAGCATCGGCATGCAGGACTTCGCCGGCTCGACGGTGGTCCACCTGATCGGCGCGACCGGGGCCTTCGCCGCGCTGCTCCTGCTCGGGCCGCGCCAGGGCAAGTACGGGCGCGACGGCAAGCCCAACGTGATCCCCGGCCACTCGATGCCGTTCGTGGGCCTGGCCGTGCTGATCCTGTGGTTCGGCTGGTTTGGCTTCAACGCGGGCTCGACGCTCGGCGCGATCGGCGGCCGCTTCGCCGAGGTGGCGGTCGTGACGAACATTGCCGCGGCCGCCGGCGTGATCGGCGCGATGCTCACGATCTACCTGATCACGCGCACGTTCGACATCGGCATGACCGGCAACGGTGCGATCGCGGCGCTGGTGGCCATCACGGCCCCGTCGGGCTACGTGGAGTACTGGGCCGCGCCGATCATCGGCTTCGTGGCCGGCGTGATCGTGGTGCTGTGCGTGATCGCCATCGACAAAGTGCTCGACGACCCGGTTGGCGCGCTGTCCGCGCACGGCGTGGCGGGTATCTGGGGCACGCTGTCGTGCGGCCTCTTCACCTCGCCGCGGCTGGCCGAGCTGAACGGGATCGGCCACGGCGGGCTCGTCTACACCGGCTCCTTCCACCAGCTCGGCGCGCAGGCGCTGGGCGTCACAGCGGCGTTCGTGTCCGTGTTCGGCGTCTCGTTCCTCGTCTTCTTCCTGATCAAGGCCACCTACGGCCTGCGGGTGAAGCCCGAGGAGGAGCGCTACGGGCTGGACATCGTCGAGCACGGCATGTGGGGCTACCCCGAGCAGTTCATGCCGGTGCCGGGCTCCGAGTACCACCCGCCGGCGCCGCCGGCACAGCGGCCGAGACCACGGCCGGTGCCCATCGGATTGGGACAGGAGGCGTAGCCAGCCATGAAGAAGATCGAGGCGATCATCCGCGCCGAGCGGCTGCAGGAGGTGCAGGACGCGCTGGACGAGCTGGGCGTGTCCGGCCTGACGGTGACCGAGGTGATGGGCTGCGGCCGCCAGAAGGGCTACACCGAGCAGTACCGCGGCTCGCGGGCCAACATCTCGCTGCTGCCCAAGCTCAAGGTGGAGTCCGTGGTGACGGACTCGCTGGTGGACAAGGCGGTGGAGGCCATCGTCGGCGGCGCGTACACCGGCGAGCTGGGCGACGGGCGTGTGTTCGTGTACGACGTCGAGCAGGCGATCCGCATCCGCACAGGCGAGCGTGGCGAAGAGACCGTGCGCCACGAGACCCCCGTGGGGTGGGGCTATTAGCGTCTGGAGCTGGATCAAGGACGTGATCGCCGACCGCGGCGAGAACGACCCCGTGCCGATCTTCCTCGAGAAGGGCGACGCCAACGGCTACAGCTTCCGGCTCGGCCTGCGGGCGGGGATCGGCGGTCAGGAGGTGGCCCGCATACCGGTGGGCAAGCGGATCAACCCCGATCCGCACCCGGTGCTGAAGGAGATCCACCACTGCGAGGTTGCGGGACGGGTGCTCGAGGCGGCCAACCCGTACGCGCTGCGCGACAAGGTGGGCGCGCTGCTCGACTCGATCGCGCCGTCTCGCTCTCTTCCGCTCGCGTACTTCCGCGTGCCCGCGATGGACTACGTGGTGCCGGTGTACGAGGACGACGGCCACATCGTCTCCCCGGTGATCGGCGGGCCGAACCTGAAGTCGCGCGACCTGGCCGGCATTCGCAGCGAGGTGTGCCGCTACCTGATGGCCACCGGCTACGTGAACGACGCCGAGGAGGTGACCGTGGGCGTGCTGCTGCCGAGCGACCTGAGCCTGGTGGCGCCGGCGGCGATCGTGCGCTCGCTGTCCGATCCGGAGATGTGGATCCCCACGGTTGAAGGGAGCTCGGCCGAGGGTCCTGTCGTGGGCGTGCTCGGCCACGCGGCCCAGCTGCGCCCCGCCGAGCGACGCCGCGCGGGCGCCGGCCCGGCCGCCCAGGACACGGCGCCCGCCGCGCCCGACGTGATCTCGCTGATCCGATTCGTCCGTGCGGAGCTCGAGCGCATGCACTCGGAGATCGATCCCGCGGCGCTCTACGCCAGCGAGGTGCGCCCCGAGGTGTGGGCCGCGGCCCAGAGCCGCACCGACGACGCCGGCAGCCGCCTGGTCGCGTTCCTCGACGACGGCGAGTCCACGCGCCTCGAGCTGAGCGTGCGCCGCACGAGCGCGGGCGACGTGGCCGTCGCGCTCGAGGACAGCCACATCAACGTCTTCCTGGCTCCGTCGGAGAACGCGCTTGCCCGCCAGGTGGGGACATACCTCGCCGCCGCGGACTTCCTGCGCTTCGCCGACGAGGTCGAGATACACGCGGCCGAGGCGCCCCGCGCCGAGCGGCTCGCAACGGACTCCATCTGGACACACCCCGAGGAGGTTCATTCCCAATGGTCGTAGCCATCATCGTCGTCGCATCCGTGCTCGCGCTGTTGCTCGTAATCGCGTTCGCGGTCTGGGCGCACCAGTACACGAAGGTCGGGCCGAACGAGGTGCTGATCATCTCCGGCCGCCGGGGCCGCACGGATGACGTGGGCTATCGGATCGTCAGGGGCGGCGGCACCTATGTGCGGCCGTTCCGGGAGAAGGTGCAGCGCATGTCGCTCGAGCTGATGCAGTTCGACGTGCGCACGCCGGAGACCTACACGGTGCACGGCGTGCCGGTGGGCATCGACGGCGTGTGCATGGTCAAGATCGACGGCTCGGCCGACGGCATCGAGCGCGCCGCGCAGCAGTTCCTCTCGCGCGGACCAGACGACATCGTGCGCACGGCGCTGCAGGCCGTGGAGGGTCACATGCGCGCGGCCGTGGGCGGGCTCTCGATCGAGGACATCTTCAAGGACCGCCAGAAGCTCGTGGCCGCCGCGCGCGACCTGGCGGAGCCGGACCTTCACCGCATGGGACTCGAGATCGTGTCGCTCACCGTCCGCAACATCAGCGACAAACAGGGCTACCTCGAGGCTCTGGGCCGCCCGCGTACCGCGCAGGTCAAGCGCGATGCGATCCGGGGCGAGGCCGAGGCCGAGCGCGAGGCCAAGGCCGCCCGCTACGAGGCGGACCTGGCGATCGAGCAGTCGCGCCGCGACTACGAAACCAAGCGCGCGACCTTCAAGGCCGAGGGCCGCCGCGCCGCCGCCGAGGCGGATCTCTCGTACGACCTCCAGAAGGCCATCACGCGCCAGCAGGTGCGCGCCGAGGAGCTGACAGTTGAGATCGTGGAGCGTCAGAAGGCGATCGAGCTGATGCAGGCCGAGGTGGAGCGCCGCCGGCGCGAGCTGGAGGCCGAGGTAGTGGAGCCCGCCCTGGCGAGGGCGCGGGAGATCGCCGCCGTGTCCGAGGCGCAGCGCGAGGAGGCCGCGGCGCTCGGCGCCGGCGAGGCGGACGCCATGAGGCTCAAGGGCCTGGCGGAGGCCGAGGCGATGGCCGCGAAGGCCAAGAGCTGGGGCGACTACAACGAGGCCGCGATCACCGATCGCGTGCTCGAGATCCTGCCCGAGCTGGCGGCGGCGGTGTCCGCGCCGCTGGCCCGCACCGACAAGATCGTGATGATCGGGTCAAACGGCAGCTCCGGCGCATCCAAGATCACGAAGGACGTGACCACGGTGATGGCCGAGCTGCCCGCCGTGCTCGAGGCGCTCACGGGCATGAAGCTCGAGGACCTGGCAAAGCGCATCCCCAAGGTCGCGAACGGCAATGACACCGTCGAGGCCGAGGCGGAGGAGCTGTCGTGACGCCGCTCACCGTCGAGCGCTTCGTGAAGGGGCGCGACGTGGAGGTCAAGGACGTGCTGGCGCTCGCCCAGGAGCACGGCGTGCGGATGGTGGACTTCAAGTTCACCGACCTGCCGGGCACCTGGCAGCACCTCGGCCTGTCCATCAACTCGCTGGACGAAGAGGCCTTCACAGAGGGCCTCGGGTTCGACGGCTCCTCGATCCGCGGCTTCCAGGAGATCGCGGACTCGGACATGGTGCTCGTACCGGACGCCTCAAGCGCGCTGATCGACCCCTTCCACGAGCAGAAGACGCTGTCGATCATCTGCGACGTGATCGACCCGATCACCCGCGAGCCGTACTCGCGCGACCCGCGCTACGTGGCGATGAAGGCGGAGCGCCACCTGCTGTCGACCGGCATCGCGGACACCTGCTTCATGGGGCCCGAGGCGGAGTTCTTCATCTTCGACCACGTGGCCTTCGACCAGCGCGCCCACACGGCGTTCTACGAGGTGGACTCGAGCGAGGCGTACTGGAACATGGGCCGCGGCTTCGGGGGCGACGCGGTGAACCGCAACGGGGACTCGAACCTGGGCTACAAGATCCGCTCGCAGCAGGGCTACTTCCCCAGCGCACCGTCGGACACCCACGGCGACCTGCGCGCGCGGATGGTCACCCAGCTCGAGGCGATGGGCGTGCGCTGCGAGTTCCACCACCACGAGGTGGGCTCCGCCGGGCAGGCGGAGATCAACGTGCGCTTCAACACCCTGCTGCGCATGGCCGATCAGATCCAGCTCCAGAAGTACGTGATCAAGAACGTGGCCGCGCAGGCGGGCAAGACCGCCACCTTCATGCCCAAGCCGCTGTTCGAGGAGAACGGGTCAGGCATGCACGTACACCAGTCGCTCGCGAAGGGCGGCGACAACGTGATGTTCGACTTCAACGGGTACGCGCAGCTGTCCCGCGAGGCGCTCAACTACATCGGCGGGATCATCAAGCACGGCCGGGCGCTGATGGCGTTCTGCGCGCCCACCACCAACTCGTACCGGCGGCTCGTGCCGGGCTACGAGGCGCCGGTCAACCTCGTGTACTCGCAGCGGAACCGCTCGGCGGCGGTTCGCATTCCCGTCTACTCGTCCTCGCCGAAGGCAAAGCGGCTCGAGTTCCGGCCGCCGGACCCCACCGCCAACCCCTATCTCGCCTTTTCGGCGCTGCTGATGGCGGGCCTAGACGGCATCCAGAACCGGATCGACCCGGGTCAGCCCGTGGACGTGGACCTGTTCGACCTGCCCGAGGACGAGCTGGCCCTGATCAAGCACGTGCCCGCCTCGCTGGACGAGGCGCTCGCCGCGCTCGAGGAGGACCACGAGTTCCTGCTCCAGGGCGGGGTGTTCACCGAGGACCTGATCGAGACCTGGATCGAGCTCAAGCGCAAGAACGAGGCCGACGCTGTGCGGATGCGCCCTCACCCCTGGGAGTTCGCGCTCTACTACGACTCATGACCTAAGTCGCCAGTTGGGTGGTTTTGAGCCCCGAATGGTCGGGAACCAAACCCACAGTGACGGGGGAGCGCGACATGATCGAACTACGTCCGGATCCGGCGGAACTGGCCCGGATGCGCGACTTTATCCGCCGTCGCTCCGCGCACCATGGCCTCGACGAAACGAAGGCCTTTCAGGCTCAGCTAGTCGCGACGGAGGCTGTGACAAACGCTATGCGGCACGGCTTCACCGAGGACCGGCAGCCGATCTCGGTGACGTGCGTGTGGGGCGAGGACGGCCTATCGATCGAGGTGGGCGACCGCGGTCGCTTCCGCCATCGTGAGAAGTCCGCCCCCGAGGCGACCGGCGGCCGCGGGCTGGGGCTGATCGAGCGCTTCACGCGCCGATTCGATCTCGAGACGTCCGACAACGGCACAAAGCTGCGGATGCTCGTCGGCAACGCCGCGTAGACCGCTCGCGGCTCGCCATACTGGAGCCATGAGCGATGAGCTCCTAAAGGTCGCCCTTGCGCAGATCGACACCACCGTGGGCGATCTCGAGGGTAACGCGGCGAAGGTTCGCGACGGCATCGCGCGGGCGCGCGATGAGGGCGCCCAGCTCGTCGTCTTCCCGGAGCTGACGCTCACGGGCTATCCGCCCGAGGACCTGCTGCTCAAGACTCACTTCCTCGACGCCGCGGAGAGCACGCTTCACGCGCTGGCGGCGGACGTGGAGGGGATCGTGGCTCTGGTCGGCTACCCGGAGCGCGCGGACGACGTCTACAACTCGGCGGCGGTCCTGGCCGACGGCGGCGTGCAGGCGATCTACCGCAAGGTCTACCTGCCCAACTACAGCGTTTTCGACGAGGCGCGCTACTTCCAGTCCGGCACCGAGGGCGGGCTGATCGAGCTGAACGGGATCCCGATCGGGCTCACGATCTGCGAGGACATCTGGGAGCCCGGCCCGCCGGCCACCGACGAGGCGCTCGCGGGCGCGCGGGTGGTCGTGAACCTGTCGGCGTCCCCCTACCACGCGGGCAAGGGCATCACGCGCGAGGCCATGCTGATCCAGCGCGCGCGCGACAGCAACGTGGCCGTCCTGTTCTGCAACCTGGTCGGCGGCCAGGACGAGCTGGTGTTCGACGGGCACAGCGTCGCGATCGACGTTGACGGCGAGGTGCTGGCCCGCGCCCCGCAGTTCGAGGAGGCGATGGTGTTCTGCACGCTCGATCCGAGCGCGATCTTCGCGCGCCGCCTCCAGGACGCACGCCACCGCCCGGCGGTGCGGCGCGGATCCGGGCTCAATGTGCCCACGCTCGCCCAGCTGCAGGTGCCCAGGTCCGACGCGCGCGAGGTGGGCGGCTCGGTGGCCGAGGTGCTGGGCCCCGAGGAGGAGCTGTATCGGGCGCTGGTGCTCGGCGTGCGCGATTACGTGCAGAAGAACGGCTTCGAGCGCGTGGTGGTGGCGCTGTCCGGCGGCATTGACTCCGCGCTGGTGGCACTGGTGGCGGTGGACGCGCTCGGCGCCGACCGCGTGACCTTCGTCTCCATGCCCTCCCCCTACTCGTCCGAGGGCACGAAGGCGGACGCGCGGGCGATCGCGGAGAACCTGGGCAGCCCGTTCCTGGAGCTAGGCATCGAGGAGGCCATGCGCGGCTTCGACGAGCTGCTCGCGCCCGCCTTCAACGGCGCGAAGCCCGACATCACGGAGGAGAACCTGCAGGCGCGCATCCGGGGCAACGTGGTGATGGCGCTGTCCAACAAGTTCGGCTGGCTCGTGCTCACCACCGGCAACAAGTCCGAGATGTCGGTGGGCTACGCGACCCTGTACGGCGACATGGCCGGCGGCTTCGCCGTGCTCAAGGACGTGTTCAAGAACGACGTCTACAAGCTCACGCGCTGGCGCAACGAGAAGGAGGGCCGGGAGCTCGTGCCTTCGTCCGTGCTCGACCGCGCCCCGTCCGCCGAGCTGCGCTACGAGCAGCGCGACGAGGACTCGCTCCCCCCCTACGACGTGCTCGACCCGATCCTCGAGGCCTACGTGGAGCAGGACCTGGACGCCGAGGAGATCGTGCGGCAGGGGTTCAGCCGCGACGACGTGGACAAGGTGATCCGCCTCGTGGACCTTGCCGAGTACAAGCGCCGGCAGGCCGCACCGGGCGTGCGCGTGTCAACCAAGGCGTTCGGGCGCGACCGGCGCCTGCCGATCACGAACCGCTTCCGCGGCAGCTAGGCCTAGGCCGCCGCGCCCACTTCCGCGGTGCAGAACGCGCAGCGGCGCGCCTGCGCCGGGATGTCGCTCAGGCACTCTGGGCACGGCCGCACGATCTCGTCCACCGGCGGCTCCGTGCGGCGGCGCGCCATCAGCGCGTTCACCGGCACCACCACGAAGTAGAACACCGCCGCGGCGATCGTCAGGAACGAGAACACCGCGTTCAGGAAGTGGCCGTAGCGGAACGTGCTGCTGTTGATCGTGAAGGTGAGATTGGAGAAGTCCGGCTTGCCGAAGATCGCCGCGATGATCGGCGTGATCAGGTCGGCAACGAGGGCCGCCACGAGGGCGCCAAACGCCGCGCCGATCACGACCGCCACCGCGAGGTCCACGACGTTGCCGCGCAGGAGGAAGGCCTTGAAGTCCTTGATCATCATGCCCACGCATTCGCCGCGGGCGCCCAGAATCCTCAGGATTCGCGCGGCGGGCGAACCGCGATCGTCACGCGCGAGAGGGCCACGAGCTGGCCCTCGTCATTCGTGAACTCGCACTCCCAGACCCAGGTCGAGCGTCCCCTGTGCTTCGCGCGGCAGTCGGCGCGGACCGTGCCCTCGAACACGGGCCGCAGAAAGCTCGTGTCGTTCTGTTGTCCCGACACGATCATCCCCTCGTCGCGCCTGGCCAGCCACGTGCCGAACGAGCACAGGCCCTCGGCCATCGCCGCGTAGACCCCTCCGTGCACCAGTCCGAGCTCCTGCTTGACCCGGTCCGTGACCGGAACCTGCCCCTTTACGAAGCCGTCCCCGTGCTCGGTCAGCTCGATGCCGAGCGTGCTGTGGAGAGTCTCCTTCGGAAAGTCTTCGTCGGCGAGCACGCGCGGCAGGTTACCCTTCCCCCTGCTCATGGCCACTTTTGACCAGCTCCCAGCGGAGCAGAGGGCCATTCTCGAGCTGGTCGTGGGGCGGGGACAGACCTACGACGAGCTGTCGGGAATGCTCGGCATGCCCGCTTCCCGCGTGCGCGAACTCGCGCGCGAGGCGCTGGGCGACCTCGCTCCCGCCACCGCGGCGCGCGTGGACGCCGACTGGCGCGGCCAGATCGCCGACTACGTGCTGGGCCAGCAGTCCGGCCCCGAATCCGCGGCCACCAAGGGCCACCTGGCCCGCTCCGAGGCCGCGCGCTCGTGGGCCTACTCCCTGCTCGACTCCCTGGCCCACCTGTACCCGGAGGGCGAGCTGCCGGAGATCCCCGAGGGTGGAGCAGAGGCGGCCCCACCGCCCGAGCCAAAGCCTGCCACCCCGCGACCCGCCACCCGCGAGCCACGGCCGCGGGCGCAGCCCGCTGCCGTCAGCCTCTCGCCCGCAGCCGCTGCCGTCGTGCGGAGACGGCGAATCCTCGGCGCGGTGGCCGCTGTCGTGGCCGTGGCCGTGATCGTGCTGCTCATCACGAGCCCGTGGAGCAGCGGCGGCGGCGGCAAGCCGAGCACCACCGCCTCCACCAACCCCAACAGCAAGGCCACCGCCTACGAGGTGTGGCTCTACAACTCGCCCGACAGCGCGGTGCCGCTGGGCGCGCAGTTCACGGACGCCCAGGGCAACCTCCAGGGCCGCGGTGCGCTGCCAAAGAACTGGAAGAGCTACAAGGCCGTGATCCTGTCTCGCGAGCGCGTGGGCAGCAACCCCAAGACGCCGGCCAACATCGTGGTTCAGGCCACGCTCAACAACGTGCCCGCCGACACCGCCAAGTCCAAGAACGGCGTCAAGCTCGTTTCCGAGGGCGTGCTCAAGCCCGCCAAGGGCGAGACGGGCACCGGCGTGGTCGTCGTGCTGGTGCAGGGCGGCCAGCAGCAGCTGGTGGTTCAGGCGGCGCGGCTCACTCCCACCACGCAGGTGATCTCGCCGTCGGCCGGTGGTAATGGCAGCGGCTCGACCGGCACCACGCCCGCGCCGACCACCACCACGCCCTAGGTAGCGCCGGGCGCGCGGCGCGCCAGAACGGCGAGCAGCAGCGCCAGCGCGGCCACGCCCCCCAGCGCCGCCCGGAGCGAGCTGGCATTCGCGGCCACACCCACGGCGGCGGGCCCGAGCAGGAAGCCGAGGTACGCGACGGTGGTCACCACGGACACCGCGCTCCCGCGCCGCCCAGGCAGGGCGCCGCGTCCCGCGATGGCGATCAGGGTCGGCGCGCAGATCGAGATGCCCAATCCGGCCGCGGCGATCCCGGCGAGCGCGAGGCCCGTCGAAGAGGCGGTGGCGGCCACGGCCGTCCCGGCCGCTGCAAGCGTGGCGGCGGCAGGAAGCAGCACCCGTTCGCGCTCGCGTAGCCCCTGGCCGCCAATGCGCCCCAGCGCCATGCAGCCGGCCAGCAGCGCCGGCGCCGCCGCCGACAGCGCCGCGGACGCGCCCAGCGTGTCCTGGAGATGCAGCGCGCCCCAGGTCTGCCAGGCGCCCTCGACGAAGAACGCGAGCGCGCACAGGAACCCCAGCGCCACGAGCGGCCAAGGCGCGCGCAGCAGGTCTCGCAGCCGCGCGGCGTCCTCGTGCTGGCGCGGAGCCGCCTCGAGCGCGAGAGTCACGGCGGTGGCCGCGAGCACCATGCAGCTCACGATCCCGAACACGCCCGCCACCCCCACCCCGGCGGCCCGCAAGCCCCCGGCTCCCAGCGCCGCCGCGACCGCTGCCAGGGAGAAGACGCCGTGCGCCAGCCGCAGCACCGGCCGCCCGCCTGCCTCGGCCCGCACTCCCTCGGCGTTGATGGCCACGTCCAGCGATCCCGAGGTGGCTCCGAGCAGGAGCAGCACCGCGGCCAGGGCCGCCGGCGAGGTGGCCAGGGCCGGCAGGAAGCCGGACAGCCCGAATACGGCGGCTATGCCCGGCAGGACCCCGCGCCCGCGGCGGTCCACGAGCACGCCCGCGGGCCGCATCGCCACCAGCGCGCCCGCCCCGATGCAGAACAGCGCGGCGCCCAGCTCGGCGTCGCTCGCGTGCGCGTGCGACTTCACGGCGGGCAGCTCAGCGCCCCACGCGCCCCAGAAGATCCCTAGGGCGGCGAACCCCGCCAGCGTCCGAGCACGTCCCGCCTGCACCCGTTCAGCGTTGCAGGTCCGCCTCGGGCAGCAGCTTGCCGGGGTTCATGATGCCCCGCGGATCCAGCCGTTCCTTGGCCGAGCGGAGCACGCCGATCCCCAAGTCCCCAATCTCCGCTCGAAGCCACGGAGCGTGGTCACGGCCGACGGCGTGGTGGTGGGTGATGGTCCCGCCGTGTGCCGCGATCGCGCCGGTCGCGGCGGCCTTGGCTCTGCGCCACTGGTCGAGTTCCGAGCCCTGCTCCTGGGCCGCGATGAACGTGAAGTAGAGCGACGCGCCAGAGCGGTACAGGTGCGACACGTGGCACATCACAAGCGGCGCCGCCAGGGAATCGCGTAGCGCGCTGCCCACGGCCTCGTAGACCCCGGCGAGGCGCGACCAGGTGGCCGCCGTCTCGAGGGTCTCCACGAACACGCCGCGGTCGAGCAGCGCATCGCGCAGGTACGGCCCCGAGTAGCGGCTGCGCAGCCAGGCGTTACCCGGTCGCTCACCCAGCGCCAGGCCGCCGCCCGAGCGCAGCAGGGAGCGTGTGTGCGAGCGCCGCGCGTCCACGTCCTTCTCCTCGCCCTCGAAGCCCACGATCACGAGGCAGCCGCCCTCGTGGCCGCGCAGCCGCAGGTACGCCTTTCCAGCGCGCTCCGCGGTCGAACCGCTCGACGCCATGGCCATCGACAGGCGCGTCTCGTGCTCGTCGGACAGGCGCGCCACGTCCGGGCCGCCGCCCGACTGCTCGAGGTGCCTGAATGCCTCACAGCCCTCCGCGAAGCTCCGGAACGACCAGCCCTCATAGCGTCGCCGCGCCGGGAGCGGGCGGACCGACAGCGTGGCCTCGGTGATCACGCCGAGCGCGCCCTCGGACCCCACGATCAGCTCGCGAAGCGAAGGCCCGGCGGCGCTGGCGGGAAGCGGCTTCATCTCCAGCTGACCGGCGGGCGCAATGAGGCGCACGCCGTGCACCAGCTCGTCGATCCGCCCATAGCCCGTGGAGGCCTGGCCCGCCGAGCGGGTGGCCACGTAGCCGCCGATCGTGGCGAATTCGTAGGACTGCGGGAAGTGCCCGAGCGTGAAGCCGCGGCTCTGGAGCAGCGCCTCGGCACGCGGGCCGCTGATGCCGGGCTGGAATGTGGCGAGCTCCGACAGGCGGTCGAGCTCCACCAGCGCGTCCATGCGCGCCAGGTCGAGCGTTATGGCGGCGCCGAAGCCGCCGCGCAGAGCCTCCACCCCGCCCACCACGCTCGTGCCGCCGCCGAACGGGATCACCGCCAGCTCGGCTTCCGCGCAGGTCTCGAGCACGCGCGCCACCTCTGCGTCGCCGCCGGGCCGCACCACCGCATCGGGAGCGCCGGAACCGTCGCCGCTCCGGAGGCGCACCAGGTCCGGGTACGAGCGCCCAGCGGCCCGCGACACGCGGGTCAGGCGATCCAGCAGCACGTTGTCCTCCCCCACGGCGTCGACCAGCCGGCTCAGCACGGCGTCGCTCAGGGCCGGCTCGGGCAGCCGCACATCCGAGAGCGCGACCGGCGGCGTGTGCCGGTCGCCGGCGCGCAGCTCGCGCAAGAGCGGCCCCGCGCCGGCGGGCAGCTCGATCGTCGAGCTGCCCTCGTCCCCCCAGCCGAACCAGCGCATCATGCGGCGCACTCCCGCTCTAATCCGTCGAGCGCCTGCTCGAGCTTGCCGCGCATCGCGCGGCGGAACATGAAGCCTCCGAGGCGCGAGTAGCCGGACAGCTTCTGCACCGAGCGCATCTGCACGCGCGTGCCCGCGTCGCCGTCTGGCTCGAGGCTGATCTCCAGCACGTTCTCGGACATGATGCGCTCGAACGGCGACTCGTCGAGCTCCTGGCGCCACCTGAGCGAACTCGGCTCGTCCGCGGCCAGGCGCGTGAAGTCGGCGCGCACGGCGGCGCCCTTGGGCGTGCTCAGCACCTTGGTCCAGGCGAGCGGTGTCGCGTCCTCCACCCGCACGACGTCGGGCCACCAGCGCGGCAGCAGCGACGGGTCGGAGATCAGGTCCCACAGCTCCTGCCTGTCCGCCGCGATCGTCCGCGAGCGCGTGACGGTGGGCACGGCGCTACTCCTCGTCGTAGACGATCAGGCTGTGGATGTCGTGCGGCGCCAGGCGCGCGCGGCCGTCGAGGAACGCGAGCTCCACGATGAAGCCGCAGCCCGCCACCTCGGCGCCGGCCTTCTCCACCAGCTCGCAGAGCGCACGCGCCGTGCCGCCGGTGGCCAGGAGGTCGTCGTGCACGAGCACCCGCGCTCCGCCCGCAAGCGCGTCCTTGTGCACCTCCAGGGCGTCCACGCCGTACTCGAGCACGTACTCCACGCTGTTCACCTCGCGCGGCAGCTTGCCCGGCTTGCGCGCGGGGATGAAGCCCGCGCCGATCTGCGCCGCCACCGCGCCGCCCAGCATGAAGCCGCGCGCTTCCGCGGACACCACCAGATCGACGTCCAGCCGGTCCGCGTAGGCGGACATCTCGTCCACCGCCCGCCGCAGTGCCTTCGGCTCGAGGAAGAGCGGCGTGATGTCCTTGAAGACGATCCCCTCGCGGGGATAGTCGGGAATGCTCTTGATGTACTGGGCGAGGTCCACTGCGCCGGCAGCGCTAGGAAGCCAACCGGCGCAGGTCGCGCACCAGCAGCAGGTACTTCATGTGCGACGCGATCGCGGCCAGGTTCTCGAGCGCCTCGACCGCCTCCTTGCGCCGCTCCGGATTGCGGGAGCGAAGCGACGGCGCCAGGATCTGCTCGAGCAGCGCCGACTCGCGGTCCGCCGAGGTGCGGAACACGCGCAGGTTGCGGCCGCCCACCCCGAACCGCGCCAGCTCCCTGGCGGCGCGCACCACCTCGCGCTCGGTGTCGTCGTACCAGACGTCGCCGTCACGTCGCTCGCCCTTGATCACCCCGAAGTCCTCGAGCTCGCGCACGAGCTTGGCGTCCGCCCCTGTGTCGTCCAGCACGTCGGCCAGGGAGTACACGGCGCCGCTGCTGCGCACCGCGACGCTCGCGCGCCGCAACGTGCGCGGGTCCGGCGCGCCGCCCTTGGGCGTCGTCTCGGAATCAGCCCGCCCGGCCGCCAGCTCCTGGCGGATCACCCGCAGCGGCAGGAACTCGTCGCGCTGCAGGCGCAGGATCGTGCGCAGCCGGGCCACGTCCGCGGGCGTATAGAGCCGGTAGCCGCCCTGGGTACGCCGGGGCGAAAGAAGCTTCTGGTCCTCGAGGTAGCGGATCTTCGAGATCGAGATGTCGGGGAACTCCCGCTCGAGCTGCTTGCAGACCGCGCCGATCGTGAGCGACTTGCCGCCGGGCGGGGCGCCCGTCCGGGCCGCGCGCTCGCGCAGCGACTCCGCGCTCTCCTCTGGGGTGGGCCGCTCGGGTCCCGTGCCTGGCCTCCGGCGGTTGGGTAGATCCACGTCCGGGTTCATTTCTCGAGGTAGGTCAGCTTGTATTTGCCGATCTGCAGCTCGTCACCGTCCACGAGCTTGTGCGACTCGATCCTGCGCCGGTTCACGTAGGTGCCGTTGAGCGAGCCCAGGTCGTCGATGTAGAGGCCGTCGCGGCGGCGTACGAGCAGCGCGTGGTTGCGCGACACGGTCACGTCGTCGAGGAACACCTCGGCCTCGGGACTGCGGCCGATCGTCATCCGCTCACCCGCGATCGTGAAGCTCTCGCCAGACCGCCCACCTCCCGATCTGATCACGAGAGCGGCCCCTTCCGCAACCACCGGCTCGAGATCGACAGGCTTGAGCTCTCCCGTCTCGTCGAGCTGGTAGGCCACCGTGGTGTCGCCCTCGGTCACGTCGCCCAGGAACGCACCGCACTTCTGGCAGTAGTTCGCTCCCTCGGCGTTTACGAAGCCGCACTCAGGACAGTGCATGCGCGCGACCCGTCAGTCGGCGGTGTCGCCTTCGTCGCCCGGGTCGGGCATGCCCTTGCCGGCCAGGATGTCGGTGAGCTGCTGGACGTCCGCTCCGGTGATCACCGGCTCACCGACCTCGCGCTTCTTGCGCAGCCGGTTGACCAGCTCCGCGCGCAGGATGTCGATCTTGCCGTGCAGGATGCGACGGCGGTACGACAGCTCCTGCTCCTCCTCCGTCAGCTGCTGGATCAGCTCCTTCAGCTCCTGATCCGTCAGCGCCCCGAGATCGGGAAAGGTCTCCATGCTCGTCCCCCGGTTGCTTTTAGCGAAGCGCGAGTATAGCCCTACATTCAAGTCAAGCTTGAGTGTTTTGGTGCATAGCTCTCCAGCCGTCCCTGAAGTACAGGGCCGTGGCCCAGAGCGTCATCGCCAAGCCGAGGTACAGCAGCGCGTCCGCCACCCAGGTCGTGGAGACCATCGCGAGGGCGAGCGCGGCCATGGTCGGCCAGACCGCCCAGCGGCCCACCATGTTCACCTTCAGGTCCATGCCCCGCCTCATCCCGACCCGGGTGAGCACGAGCATCACGAGCTCGCGGGCGGCCAGCACGATCAGCGCCCAGCGCGGCAGCAGCTCGAAGCGGAAGCACACGACCGCGCCCGAGAGCACGAGCAACCGGTCCACCAGCGGGTCGAGCAGCGCGCCCAGGCGGCTGTACTGGCCGGTGATGCGCGCCGTGATGCCGTCGAGGTAGTCCGTCGCCGCCACCACGATGAAGAGCGTGGTCGCGAGCGCGTCGCGCCCGTCGCCGGACCCGAGCGCGAGCACCAGGAACGCGGGGATCAGCGCGAGCCGGATGTAGCCGATCAGGTTCGGCAGCGTCCACGGATTGAGCGGAGCGCCCGAGACGGTCTGCGGCGGCGGCGGTCCCGAGCGGTCGAGCCCGAGCAGCCGCCTGCGCGTCAGGGAAGTCCTTGCCACAGCTCCGCGGCCGCCTCGGCGGCTCCCTCGAGCGGGAGCGATCGCTTCTCCTGCCCGCGACGGATCTGCGCCTCCACCTCGCCCGCCTCGATGCCCCTCTTCCCCACGGTCAGCCGCAGCGGCACGCCGAGCAGCTCGGCGTCCGCGAACTTCTCCCCCGCCGATGCGTCGCGGTCGTCGTAGAGCACGTCGAAGCCCGCCTGCTTCAGCTCCTCGTAGAGCTTGTCGGCCACCTCGCGGGCGGGCTCGCCGTCCTTGCCGAGCGTGACGAGCTCCACGTCCCAGGGCGAGAGCGAGCGCGGCCAGGAGATGCCGGCGTCGTCGCCGTACTGCTCCACCGAGGCGGCCACGATGCGCGCTGGGCCGATCCCGTACGAGCCCATCCAGAGATGTTGCTCTGAGCCCTGCTCGTCGAGGTACGTCGCACCGAGCGGGACCGAGTAGCGAGTGCCCAGCTTGAAGATGTTGCCGATCTCGATCGCGGGCTCGATGCGGATCGGCGCCCCGCTCGGGTCCGTGTCGCCCTCTTCCACCACGCGCACATCGGCCCAGGTGCACTCGAAGTCGCGCTCCGGCTCGACACCGCGCAGGTGGATGTCCGGCGCGTTGCCGCCGGTCACCAGGCCGTGGAGGCCGCGCAGCGCCTCGTCCGCCACCACCTCCACGTGCGAGCCCACCGGACCGATGAAGCCCGCCACGGTGGCGAAGGTGTCACGCACCTCCTCCTCGGTCGCGGGGCGCGCTGGCGCACCGAAAGCATTGCGCAGCTTGAACTCGTTGAGGCGGTGGTCGCCGCGAGTGAGCACCAGCACCGGACCCTTGCCCTCGACCATCACCGGGAATGCCTTGATCAGCGCGCCCGGCGGCACGCCCAACATGTTCGCCACGGCCTCGATCGTCGTGGCGCCGGGAGTCTCCACGGGCTCCGGGGCGGACAGCGCCTCGGGCAGCCCTTCGACCGGCTTGGGCGTGGCGCTCGCGATCTCCACGTTGGCGGCATAGCCGGCATCGGAAAGCGCCACGTCGTTCTCTCCCGCCGCGCACGGCGCCATGTACTCGTGCGCGCCGCGGCCGCCCATCATCCCCACATCGGACTCGACCCGGTACCAGCGCAACCCGGCGCGGTCGAAGATCTTGTCGTAAGCCTCAATGTGCAGGTCATACGAGTGCTGGAGACCCTCCTCGTCGCGATCGAACGAGTAGGAGTCCTTCATGATGAACTCGCGCGTGCGCAGCAGCCCCGCCCGCGGGCGGGGCTCGTCGCGCTCCTTGGTCTGGAAGTGGTAGAGGATCTTCGGCACGTCGCGATAGGAGCGCACCTCGCGCGCCATGTGGAAGGTGAGCACCTCCTCCGAGGTCATCCCCAGCACGAGCTCCGCCTCGCGGCGGTCCTTGAGCTTGAACAGCTCGTCGATGTCGTAGCGGCCACTCGTCTTCCAGAGCTCGGCCGGCTGGAGCACGGGCATCAGCATCTCCTGCGCGCCGATCGCGTCGAGCTCCTCGCGGACGATCTGCTCGGCCTTGCGATGCGCACGCCAGCCCGCGGGCAGGAACGTCCACAGCCCGGCGCCGAGCTGGCGCACCAGCCCCGCGCGCACGAGCAGCTTGTGCGAGAGCGCCTCCGCGTCCGCGGGCGCCTCCTTGAGCGTGGGCAGCAGGTAGCGGCTCAGTCGAGTCAAGGCGCCGAGTCTATTTGCCTCGGTTCACGTTGGGTCTGAGGCGCCGCTGCCCGCGATACTGGCCCTGCGACTCATGACAGTGGCCGCCAGTCTCTTCCCGCTGGGACGGATCTACGACGACGTGGTCGCCGACCACGGCCGCCAGCGCGCCTTCATCTGCCTGGCCGCCTTCCTGATCGCGTTCTTCCTGATCCGCACGAGCGCGCGCATGACGCGCCGCTTCACCTGGTGGCCCGGCGGCGTCGAGACGGAGGGCGGCGTGCACCTCCACCATCTGGTGTGGGGCATCTGCATCATGCTCGCCGCCGGCTTCCTCGGCGTGAGCCTGGACTTCGACTATCCGTGGGGCGGCATCCTGGCCGCCGTGTTCGGCGTCGGGGCCGGGCTGACGATGGACGAGTTCGCGCTGTGGACGCGCCTCCAGGACGTCTACTGGAGCGAGGAGGGGCGCTCATCGCTCGAGGCGATCGCCATCGTGACCGTGTTCGCCGGGCTCGTGGTGGTGGGCGTGCAGCCGTTCAAGCTGGACGACCCGGGGTCCGCGCTGACCGTGAGCGCGGCCATCGCGGTCACGATCGCGGTGTCGATCGTCGCGTTCCTCAAGCGCCGCATCCTGCTCGGCGCGGTGGGCATTTTCATCCTGCCGGTGGGAGTGGTGGGCGCCCTGAGGCTGGCGCACCCGGCGTCACCCTGGGCGCACTGGTTCTACGAGTCTGGCTCGACCCGCATGCGCCGCGCCCGCGAGCGCTACGACGATCCGCGGCGCTGGACCAAGCGCGTGCGCCGCCGCGTCGAGGACGCGGTGGGCGGCCGGCCTAGTGATCCTTGACGCTGGCGGCGCGGCTCGAGTGCTGCACGCCGTCCGAGCTGGTCCAGAGGAAGCGCCAGCGGCCGGTCCTGCCCGACTCGCTGGCGCTGGCAAAGCCGCGCGAGTTGGTGGTGACCGTGGCCACGTCCTTGAAGCCGCCGCCCGTGTCGTGCTGGATCGTGATCGCCTGCGGGGCGCCGGCGGCGGGGCGCACCCACATCCACAGCGAAGTGCGCGAGCCCTTGCGCGAGGCCCAGATCGGCAGCCGGTAGGCGTCGAAGCTCGGCTTGGGCTGCCCGCTGTGGAAGATCAGGCCGGTGGTGAACACGGACGTATCCGCGCCGTCGAACAGCTCGTACTGCGACACGCTGCGCACCGCACGGTTCTTGTACGCCAGCCAGTCGGCCTGGTTCAGCCACATCGCCTGCTTGGACACCGGCACGCCGTAGCGGCGATTGGGCGGCCGGGTCTGGATGCCGTACTCGGTGAAGTAGACGGGCAGGCCGGAGCGGATGGCGCGTCCGCGCGCGCCAAGGCGCAGCACCTTGGTCAGGCGGCTCATCGTCTTCAGCGTGATGTCGCCCTTGCCCCGCGGCTTGCGCAGCGCGGGCCCGGTGGCGCTGAGGTTGTACGGATGGTGCGCGAAGCCGGTGATGCCGCTGAAGCGCTTGAAGTGCTGGCAGCCCTGAGCCCTGGCGACCTTGCCCCGCAGGCGATGCCCGCGGCTGTTCACGCAGAACAGGTTCAGCAGGAAGGTGGTCGGGTCGGTGCTGCGACCGCGGCCGATCGGCGCGGTCTCGCCGAGCAGCACCTGGTCGTGGCCGTGACCGGTCTTCTTCAGCGCGGCCAGCCCGGCGTACACCAGGTTGCGGTAGAGCTTCGCCGCCTGCGGCTGCGGGTTGAGCCAGCCCTGCTGGTTCGGCTCGTTCCAGATCGACCAGCGCGTGACCTTCGGCAGCGTGCTGCCACTCGAGTCCTTGAACGTGCCGGAGTAGCGCCGCGCGATGGCCGTGACGAACTGGCCGTAGAGCTTGGCGTTGGGCTTGCAGTTGCGCCCGCCGCGGCACTCGGCCCACTTCGGCGCGAAGCCGGTGGGCGAAAGCAGAATCGACAGTCCGCGCGCCTGCGCCTCGCGCACCAGCGCGTCGTACGGCGCCCAGGCGGAGTCCGCGTAGCTGGTCGGGTCGCTCAGATTGCCGGAAGGCCGTCGCCTCGAATTCGGCTTGGGCGCGACGTGGTTCCAGAACACGAGCGAGTGGATCGTGGTGGCGCCGATCGACTTGACAATGTCGAGCTGCTGCCCCGGGTGCCCGTTGAGGAACACCGCGTCGTCCTGGATGATCGACTCCTGGGACGTGCCCGCCTGCGCGGCCGGCGCGGCGAGAACCGCGGCGGCGAGCAGCGCTGTGAGGACGAGTGCGAGTCGGGTCATGCGGAGGGGTGCTGCCGAAGTCTACGAGCGGGTGAAGCGGCGACCGGCGGTCGGGGACAGCTCCTCGTCGAGGCGGACGCGCTTGTAGCCGGCGCCGATGCCCATCGCGGGCTGCACCTCGCCATTGCCGTTCGTGCCGTCGGCGTTGGCCGCCTCGAGCGCCGCCAGGCGCTCCGGCGTGAGGTCGTCGGCGTTCTCCTCCTCGATCTTGGCGAGCCACTCGGCCCCCTCGGCCGACTTGCCCTCGTCCACCTCGGTCCGCCCGAGGTCGAGCGACCTGTCGATCTCCACGAACAGCTCGTCCACGAGCCGCTCGGTGGGCACCTTCCGAAGCGGCTTGCCGCCGGCGAAGATCAGGCCCTCGTTCTTGGCGCCCGTGATGCCGAAGTCCGCGTGCGAGGCCTCGCCGATGCCGTTCACCGCGCAGCCCAGCACGGCGACCTCGATCGGCTGCTCGTAGGACTCGAGCCGCTGCTCTATCTCGGTGACCACCGTGTCCATGTCGAACTGCAGGCGGCCGCAGGTCGGGCAGGCGATCAGCACCGGGCCGCGCTCGCGCAGCTTCAGCGCCTTGAGGATCTCCCACGCCACCTTGACCTCCTCCTCCGCGTGGAAGGTGGAGAGCGAGATGCGGATCGTGTCGCCGATGCCGTCCGCCAGCAGCGTGCCGAGGCCCACCGCCGACTTGAGCGAGCCGGACCACTTGGTGCCGGCCTCGGTGATGCCGAGGTGCAGCGGGTAGTCGATCTTCTCCGACAGCAGCCGATTCGACGCGATCGTGTTCGGCACGCTCGTGGACTTGATCGACACCTTGAAGTTCTCGAAGTCGAGCCGCTCCATCAGCTCCACGAACTCGACGGCGGCCTGCACCAGCGCCTCCACCGAGTTCTCGCGCTCGAGCTCGTGCAGGTGCTTGGGCAGCGAGCCGGAGTTCACGCCAATGCGCATCGGCACGCCGGCGGCCTTGGCCTTCTCGGCCACCTGCGCGACCTTGTCGGGGCCACCGATGTTGCCCGGGTTGAGCCGAATGCAGTGCGCGCCCGCATCGATGGCCTTCAGCGCCAGCGTGTAGTTGAAATGGATGTCGGCGATCACCGGGATCGGCGACTCCACCACGATCCGCTTGAGCGCGTCCACGTCCTTCTCGCGCGGCACGGCGCAGCGCACGAGGTCGCCGCCGGCATCCGCGATGTCGCGGATCTGCTTCATCGTGGCGTCGAAGTCCGCCGTCTCAGTCTTCGTCATCGACTGGACAGCGACCGGCGCGCCACCTCCGATCGGCACGCCGCCGACCCAGATCTGGCGTCTAGAGGCCATCGGCCCTCATCCTAGCGGCGGACGGGTCAGGAACCAGGGGCGGGTGGCAGTTTGATCGGCCCCGGATTGGGCTCCACGCGACCGTTCTTCGCGTTGGCGCGCACCCAGGCGGACAGCGCGTTGAACGGCACCGTCGGCTTGCCGTCGGCGGTGATCAGGCTTGTGTTGAAGCGCACGCCCGGCGGCGGCGAGACCAGGATGTACTGGAGCATCTCCTTCACGCGCGGGTTGCGCTGTGCGATCCCGAAGGCGGTCTTGAGGTAGTCCGCGCGCTTTTGCGGCGGGACCGACACTGGCCCGGTGGCGAAGTAGCCGAACTCCGTGAGGTAGACGTCGAGCGGCTTGCCGTCCGGCGTGGTGAGCGCGCCCGCCTCGGCCAGGCGGTCGAGCGCGCTCGTGAGGCGCCCGAGCGTCCCCACCGTCACGTTGTCGGCGCCCGGGTACGGCGCCTGCGGCGGGTTGGCGAACTCGTATGGGTGGTGGGCGTAGCCGTCGGCGTGGAGCGTCGGGCAGTGCTTGACGGGAGCGTAGATCTGCGTGCGGCAGGTGACCTTGCGCAGGAACTCGAGCGGCGCCATCGCACGGTCCTTCTCCGAGTAGGGAGCGGTCTCGCCGATCAGCACCTGGGCGGTGGAATCCGCCCCCTTGATCGCGTCGTAGGCATGCGAGTAGAGCGCGCGGTAGAGGCTTGGCGCCGCGTCCCCGGGCGCGAGCCAGCCCACGTAGTTGGGCTCGTTCCAGATGCTGTACCGGTCCACGCGGCCCTTGAAGTGCGTGGCGGCGGCGGACGCGAACTCGCCGAACTTGGAGGCCTCCGGCCGCACGATGCCCTGCTTGTGGTTGCCCGTCGCCCAGGCGGGTGCCGGGCCCGACAGGTCGAGCTGCACGCGGATGCCGTGCCGCGCGGCGTCGTCGATCAGGCTGTCGTAGTTGGCCCAGTCGTAGTGCGGGCTCTTCGGCGTCGACTTCGCGTCCGGCTGCGCGCCGGGCACCCGCGCCCACACCACCAGCACGCGCAGGCGCGTGACGCCCATCTGCTGGGCCTGCTGAAGAGCCTTGTCGCGGTCGTAGTACGACCTGTTGAGTAAGACGGCGTCGTCCTGGAGCGCGACCTCCAGCTTGTCGCTCTTCGCACCGCCGCTCGAGCTCCCGCACCCCGCGACGGCGAGCGTCACAAACAAGAGAAACGCTCCCAGGGCAGCACCAACCTTGCCGCTGGAAGCCATTGATTCCGTAAATACCCACGGCCGGGGTATCTCAAGCGGGAACGCTAAAGGGGTGCGCTCCTATTGCCGAGCACAACTGAGTATGCGTCTCCGCCCTCTCGCAGGCGCGCTTGTGCTGCTTGTCACCGCAGTCGCCGCCGCCACCGCTCAGGCCACCCCGTATCTCCCCCCTGCCGGCAAGGTCTTCGCCGGCGTGTCCGGCAGCATCACCGCTGAGGACTCCGATGTGCCGGGCTTCAGCGCCCGCGCCGGCAAGCACGCCGCCGTGATCCAGACCTTCACGGCGTGGGACTACAACTACACGCGCTACCTGCGCAACGCCACGCGCCACCAGGCTCGCGTGATGGTCCACATCTCCACCAAGGACGGCGACGGCCGCGAGGCGATCACCCCGCGCGGCATCGCCAGAGGCCACGGCGACGCCCACCTCGTCCACCTCACCCGCGCGTTCGCCGCCAGCGGGGCCGTGGTGTACGTGCGGATCATGGCCGAGATGAACGGCTCCTGGAACCCGTACAGCGCCTACGGCCCGGGTTACAAGGGCGGCGCGCATTCCACGAAGAACTTCCGCCAGGCCTGGCGGCGCATGGCGCTGATCATGCGCGGCGGCCCGGTCGCCCAGATCGACGCCAAGCTGCACGCGCTGCACCTGCCCCCGGTGCGCGGCGCGAGCGGCACGCTGCCGGGGCCCAAGGTCGCGTTCCTGTTCGTGCCCGAGGTGTCCGGCGACCCGCCGGTCGCCGGCAACTCGCCGCGCTCGTACTACCCGGGCAGCAGGTACGTGGACTGGGTGGGCACCGACTTCTACTCCAAGTTCCCCAACTACTCCGGCCTGAACCGGTACTACAAGGAGTTCCCGCACAAGCCGTTCGTGTTCGGCGAGTGGGCGCTGTGGGGCCACGACGACCCGGGCTTCGTGCGCGGGCTGTTCGGCTGGATCAAGTCGCACCGGCGCGTGCGGATGGTGATGTACAACCAGGGCAGCCATCCGTCGGAGAGCCCGTTCCAGCTCGCCCGCTATCCGCGCAGTGCCGCCGTGCTGCGCCACGAGCTGTCGAGCCCGCTGTTCGCGCCGCTCGCGCCCGAGTTCAGCTGAGCTGAGACGCCGGCGCCGCCCGCGGACCGCGCCGGTGGACCGCCATCGCGGTCGCCACGCAGAGCGCGCACAGGAGCGCGTACGGCACAGCGTCCGAGGTGGCCTGCGCCAGGCCCGCGCTGCCGGCCTCGCCGATCACCTGACCGGAGGCCCACGCGATGTTGAAGAGCGCGAACGCGTAGCCCTGGGCGAGCCCCACGTGCTCGGCTCCGCTCGAGATCAGGGCGCCGGCCGACGGATAGCTGAGGCCGAAGAAGGGGTCTGCGATCACGATCAGGAGAAAGAGCAGCGCCGGGCTCTCGGGGATCGGCAGCAGGATCACCCAGAACGCGGAGGCGCAGAGGCCGAGCAGCACCGGCTCACGCCAGCCGCGACGGTCTGAGAAGCGCCCGACGATCGGGCTGCTGGCAGCCGCGCAGCCGGCGGACACGAGGAAGGCCGCGCCGATCGCCACGCTGCTCGCCCCCAGGTGGTCCATTCGCAGCGGGGCGAGTACGCCGAGTGTGCCGAACAGAAGGGCTCCCAGGGTGGTGAGCCACATGCCGGCGCGCACCGGCCCGTTGCGGAAGGCCGGGCGGAAGGCAGCGAAGCCCTCGCCGTGGCTCGGGGCGGGTCCCTTTTCCGTGAGGGTCCAGGCGCACAGCACGAGCCCGAGCAGGCCGACCATCGAGAACACGAGCTTGGGGCTCGTCTGGGTGGCGGCGGTGCCGAGCACAGGACCGAGCAGCCCGCCCGCGATCGCCGCTGCAAGTGCCGTCCCGATCAGCTCGGCGCGCCGGTTGGCGGGCGCGCGCGCCATCAGCCATGCGAGACCGGCCGCCCACGAGGCCGCGCCGCCCACCCCCTGCACGAAGCGCGCCACGTCGAGTGCCACGATCGACTGCGCGAAGCCGAACGCCACGCTCGACACGATCATCATCGAAAGACCGGCGAGCACCGCATTGCGCGGACCGATCCGCGCGGCCAACCAGCCGGCGGGAATGGAGCCGATCAGCGTGCCCGCGGCATACGAGGCGGCCAGCAACCCGGCCGCGGACTTGGAGAGGTCGAAGTGGTGCGAGTAGTACGGCAGGAGCGGAACCACGGCCGCGTAGAACATCGTGTCCACGAGCACGATCGCTGCCACCAAGACCACCAGCCTGCGCATGGCCGGCGATGCTAGTGCCCGCTAAGCCGCGTCGGCGCGCCAGTGAAGCGCGCGCTCGGGCACGAGCCTGAGCACCGGCCCGGGCGGTGGCGCCGAGCGGTACTGGTCGTACTTGGCGGTGAGCGCGGCCAGTCCCTGTTCGTCCCGATCCAGCAGCTCGACACGCACAAGCACCTGCACCCAGGCGAGCTCCGCCCAGTTGTCCGCGTAGTGGTCCACGGTGAGCGCGGCCTCCGGGCGCCGCCGCAGGTAGCGCACGCGGGCGGGCTCGGAGCTCCGCTTGGGCTTGCTGTCGATCGCGCTGTAGATCACGCCGTCCGCCAGCGCGAAGGTCACCGGCAGCACGCGCGGTCGGTCCTGGTCGTCGAGCAGCCCAAGTCGCGCGACTCGCTCGCTCTTTAGCATCACCTGAGCCCACGCTGGCAGCTCCTGAAGCACCACAGCCGCCAGCTTACGAGTCCACGGAGGAGCCAAGCGAATGGAAATCGGAATCGGCCTGCCAGCGACCATCCCCGGCGTGACCGGCGACGAGCTCACGGAATGGGCCCGCCGCGCCGACGGCGGCTCGTTCTCGAGCCTCGGCACGATCGACCGCATCGTCTATCCCAACTACGAGCCGCTGATCGCGCTGGCGGCCGCCGCGGCCGTGACGTCGCGCATCAAGCTGCTCACCAGCGTGCTGCTCTCCCCTCTTCGCCTCAACACCGCGCTGTTCGCCAAGCAGGCCGCCACCCTGCACCACCTGTCCGGCGGGCGCCTCGTGCTCGGCCTCGGCATCGGCGGGCGCGACGACGACTTCGACGTGAGCGGTGCCGACATGAGCAGCCGCGGGCGCGTGTTCGACCGCCAGCTCGAGGAGATGCGGCGCATCTGGGACGGCGAGGAGAAGGGGCTCGCCGGACCGGTCGGTCCGAACCTGAACGAGCCGCCCACGCTGATCATCGGCGGATCCGTGGACGCCTCATTCCGCCGCGCGGCTGAGCACGGCGCAGGCTGGATCATGGGCGGCGGCACGCCCGACCAGTTCCGCCAGGGCGTGGAGAAGCTGAACGCTGCATGGCAGGCCGCCGGGCGCAGCGGCGAGCCGCGCTCGATGGCCCTCGCCTACTACTCCCTCGGCGACGAGGCCGAGCGCAACGCCGACGCCTACCTGCGTGACTACTACGCCTTCCTGGGCGAGGACCTGGCAGGCATGATCGCCGGCAGCGCCGCCAAGGACGCCGACACGGTCAAGCAGTACATAGCCGCCTTCGAGCAGTCAGGCGCCGACGAGGTCGTCTTCTTCCCGAGCAGCTCGGACCCCGAGCAGGTCGACCTGCTAGCCGAAGCCGCAGGAATCTAGGAACTAGGAACTAAGAACTAGGAACTACGAGCTATAAAGCTCGTCAATCTCGGTCGCGTACTTTTCTGCGATCGGCTTGCGCTTCAACTTCATGGTCGGAGTCAGCTCGTCGCCGCCGGGCTCCCAGTCCACGGGCAGCAGCTTGAACTTCTTGATCTGCTCCACGCGCGCGAGCTGCTCGTTGGCGGCGTCCACGCCTTTCTGCACCTCGTCGAGCAAGGCCTGCTCCGTCGCCAGGTTCTCGAACGACGTGTCCTCGATCCCGTGCTGCCCGGCGAACGCCGGCGCCACGTCGGGGTCGAGCGTGATCAGCGCGACGTTGTAGGGGCGGCCGTCGCCGATCGCGATTGCCTGGCCGATCAGCGGGTGCGCGGCCTTCACCTTGGCCTCGATGTTGGCCGGCGACATGTTCTTGCCGCTCGCGCCGATGATCAGCTCCTTCTTGCGGTCGACGATCTTCAGGTAGCCGTCGTCGTCGAACTCGCCGATGTCGCCGGTGTGGAGCCAGCCGCCGGAGTCGATGGCCTCGGCGGTCTTCTCGGGGGAGTTGCGGTAGCCGGTCATCACGACGGGGCCGCGCAGCAGCACCTCGCCGTCGTCGGCCAGCTTGATCTCGATCCCCGGCGCCGGCGGCCCGACCGTGCCGATCTTGACCTTGCCGGGCGGGTTGCACGACCCCGCGCCCGTGGTCTCGGACATGCCCCACAGCTCCGCCAGCGGCAGGCCCAGGGCGTGGAAGAACTCGATCACCTCGCGCGGCGTGGGCGCGGCGCCCACGTTCAGCGATTCGAGCTCGTCGAGCCCGAGCATCCCGCGGATCTTGGACAGCACCTGCTCGTCGGCCTTGGCGTACTCGTCGAGCAGCTCCTTGGGAATCTCCTCCCCCGCCTGCTCGGCGCGCACCTTGCGCAGCCCGACGTCGAGCGCCCACTGCGTGGCCTGCTTCCGCTCGGGGTCCTGCTCGGCCTCGATGCCTGCCTCCATGGCGGCCTTGAGCTTCTCCCAGATGCGCGGCACGGCGAAGAACCAGGTGGGCCGCACCTCGGGCAGGTAGCCGATCACCTCACGCGGGTTGGGGCAGCAGGTGACGGTGAAGCCCAGCATCAGCGGCAGGTAGTGGGAGCAGTTGCGCTCGGCGATGTGAGCCATCGGCAGGTACGAGACCACGCGGCCGTCGTTGGGGAAGGCGATGATCTGGTCGAACGAGCGGACGGCCTGGATCAGGTTGTCGTGCGTGAGCTGCACGCCCTTTGGCGGCCCCGTCGTGCCGGAGGTGTAGATCAGCGTGAGGATGTCGTCCGGCTTGACGGCGCGCCACGAGGCATCGAAGTCGAAGCCGTCGTGGCCACGCTCCATCACCTCGGCGAGCGTGTGCACGCCGTCCGGCGCGTCGCCGTCGACCACGATCAGGTGCTTCACGGAGTCGCAGTTCTTCTTGACCTCGAGCAGCCGGTCCAGAAAGGCCTGCTCGGTCACGATCACAGGACACAGCGCGTCGCCCACCAGGTACTCGATCTGCTCGGCCGTGTAGGTGTTGTAGACCGAGAACGGGGTGGCGCCGAGGTGCATCGCGGCCGTGTCGGCGAAGTGGAACTCCGGACGGTTGGTGAGCATGATCCCGAGCGTGCTCTCGGGCCCGAGGCCCAGGCTCGCGAGGCCGGTGGCCAGGCGCTTGACCTTGTCCGCGTACTCGCCCCAGCTCAGTTCCCCCTCGCCGTCCTTCAGGCGCAACGCGGTGCGCTCGGGGTGCGCCGCCGCTGTCAGCTGGAACGCCTCGCACAGCGTCGATGCGTCGAGCCCGACCGGCCTGTCCGAGCGCGTGGCCTCGATTGTCGCCATTCCCTCTCCTCCTCCGTAGCTAGCGGGAATATCGCAGGTCAGAAGCCACCGTTGCCGAGGCGGCCGATGTCATTCGTAAAGCCGATGAAGAAGAGGGCGATCACGAGCATGAAGCCGACCACGCTGGCGCGCTCCATCACGCTGTAGGAGACGGGACGGCGCCGGAACAGCTCCACCACCGCCCAGAAGATGTGTCCGCCGTCGAGCGGCAGGAACGGGAACAGGTTCACGATCGCCAGCGAGAGCGAGACGATCGCCAGCAGCCTGACCGCGAGCGCAGCGTCCGTGTTGATGGTCGTGTGCGCCACGTCGCTGACGCCCACCACGCCGCTGATCTGCTTGCGCTCGTGCGAGTTGATGATGCGCGCGGGCAGGCTCGCCGTCTGCTTGGTGAGGAACCAGAAGTCGTTGGCCGTGTCGCGCACCGCGCTGCCGAGCGACTCCGTGTGGTGCTCGATCCCGTAGCTGAAGCCCACCAGCATGCGCTTTGTCTGCGGGTCCCACTTGGGCCGGACCGTCAGGTCGATCAGCTGGCCATCGCGCCTCACCACCAGATGCGCGGGCTCCTGGGCAAGGCAGCCCTTGGTCGGCGGCTGGACGGCGCACTTGTGCGACGACAGCACCTTCGAGATCTTCTCCGGGCCGCCGCGCTGGCCGTCCACGGAGACGATCTGATCGCCCTTCTGGAGCACCTGCTGCGCGGGGAAGCCGCTCAGCGTGGAGCCCACCTTGGTGTTCTGCTCGGGCGCTCCGATCGCGCCCCAGAAGATCAGCAGCACCACGAACGCGATCACGATGTTCACGAACGGCCCGGCGGCGATCACCACGATGCGCTTCCAGACCGGCTGCGAGTAGTAGGCCCGGGTGCGCACCTCGTCCGGCAGGTCCTCCGCCGGGCTCATGCCGCTGATCTTCACGTAGCCGCCGAGCGGCAGCGATCCGATCGCGTACTCGGTCTCGCCGATCTTCTTGCGCAGGATCAGCGGCGGGAAGAACAGGGAGAAGCGCTCCACGCGCATCCCCACGGCCTTGGCCGCGGTGAAGTGCCCGAGCTCGTGCATAACGATCAGGAAGATGAAGCCGAGGGCGATGATCAGCCAGCTCACGATGAATACCCCCGCGGGGCTTCCAGCCCCGCGTCCTGATCCCGGCTCGCGGCTTCCGGCCGCGAGTAACCGGGGCTTCGCCCCTCTTCCACCAGCTCATCGGCCCGAGCACGTGCCGCAGCATCCGCCCGGTACAGATCCGAGAAGTGCCTTACCGGCTCGGCCGGCAGGTCGCCGAGCGCCCGCTCGATCACCTCTGCGATGCCGAGGAACGACAGCTCGCCGTCGAGGAACGCGCCCACCGCCACCTCGTTGGCCGCGTTGAGCACGCACGGGGCGGTGCCGCCGGCGGCCGCCGCCTCGCGCGCCAGCCGCAGGCAGGGGAACGCATCCAGGTCCGGCTCCTCGAAGGTCAGCTGGCCGAGCTCCGCCAGGTCGAGCGGCTTGACCGGCACATCCGCGCGCTCCGGCCAGTGCAGCGCGTACGAGATCGGCACGCGCATGTCCGGATAGCCCATGTGTGCAAGTGCGGCGCCGTCGTTCAGCTGGATCAGCGAGTGGATGATCGACTGCGGGTGCACGACCACATCGATGCGCTCGTACCCGACCCCAAAGAGATGGTGCGCCTCGATCAGCTCGAGGCCCTTGTTCATGAGCGTGGCGGAGTCGATGGTGATCTTGCCGCCCATCGCCCAGGTCGGGTGAGCGAGCGCCTCCTCCACCGTCACGTTCGCCAGCTCGGATGCATGGCGGCCGCGGAACGGGCCGCCGGAAGCGGTCAGGATCAGACGGTCCACCGTGCCCGGCTTCTCGGCGGCGATCAGCTGATGCAGCGCCGAGTGCTCTGAGTCCACGGGGATGATGCGCGCGCCGGTGGCCTCGGCCAGCGCAATCACCAGCTCGCCGCCCACCACCAGGCTCTCCTTGTTGGCAAGCGCGAGGTCGATGCCCTCGCCCAGCGTGGCCACCGTCGGGCCGAGGCCCGCGGAACCCACGAGCCCGTTCAGCACCAGGTCGCAGTCGGTCTCTGTGATCAGCTCCATCAGCCCGGCGTCGCCCGCCAGCACCTCGCCGTCGGTCCACTGCTCGGCGGCGCGGGCGGCAGCGGCCTCGTCGGCGAGCGCGATGCGCCCCACGCCGAACTTGCGCGCCTGCTCCAGCACCTGATCCACGCGCGTGGAAGCGGACAGGCCGACCACCTCGAGCTCATCGCTGCGCTCGACCACGTCAAGGGCCTGCGTGCCTATGGACCCCGTTGAGCCGAGGATGATCACCCTACGCACCTCTCAGAGGATAGGTGCGGCTCCGACCAGCCCGGCCGGGACCGGCCGATCAGGCGCCGTCGGCGGGCAAAGTCGCGCGTACAGAGGGTTCCGGGCCGGCCTCGAGGCTGCCGCCGAGCGCGCTCAGGCGCCCACCGAGGTCCTCGAGCTGCCGGCCGTCGAGGGCGCCACCGCGCACCTCCACGGTCAGCTCGCCGTTGGTCGCGTGGGCCGTGACGGCGGCCTCGGCGTCCTCCGGCAGGTCGTGCAGGGCGGCGCACACCACGAGATAAGCCGCCAGCTCGACGTTCTCGGGGAATCGCGTCTCCGGGAGCTCGCCGAAGTCGACCGGGCCGTGCGCCTTGCGCGCCAGCTCGTGGATCGCGCCCGCCAGGCCGCGCTCGGCCAGCACCGCGGGGTAGATGTCACGCGCGAGGTCGCGCAGATCCTCCACGCAGAGCTGTAGCTCGGCGGTCGCCTCCTCCACAAGCTGCTCCGCGCCGGGCTCGCCGGCATGGAGCTTCTTCAGCGCCAGGCCGAGCGTCGCGCTCGCGGCCACCAGGCGCTGCTGAGCGCCGTCGTGCAGCGCGCGTTCCAAACGCTTGCGCTCAGCGTCGGTCGACACCACTACTCGGCGCGCCAGGCTCCCCATGAATCGACGTTAGCCCGCACGGAACGATCCGCCGATACGGGTAGCCGTACCGCTGTCGGGGGTGCGCTTGCTGGCCGCGCCATCACCGTCCCACTTAGATCCGCATATAGCGGCCCAGGATGGGATGGTGCCGGCTCAGAGCGCCTGCTCGGCCTTCTCGAAGTCGTCCACGCCGAACACCAGCCGGCCGCGGACTCCGTACAGGAAGTCGATGTTCACGCCCGAGCCCGCGATGCGATGCGCCACCCCCGCCAGCGCGCCCGGCCGGTCGTCGGTGTCGAGCACGAGCACGTCGCGCTCGTCGCGAATTTCGAGGCCCGCGTCCTCCATGATCTTGCGTACCGAGCGGGGGTCCTCCACCAGCAGATGCAGAACCGCGGTGCCCTCGAGGTTGTCGCCGGAGAAGCCCTCGATGTTGATACCCGCCTTGCCGATCGCCTCGGCCAGATGCGCCAGCGAACCCGGGCGGTCCGGCACAACCACGGTCAGGTCCTTGAGCACGAGGGACGGCCTCCCAGTTAGGTGACCGGGAGCCTACAGCGCGGCGCCTCACAGGTGACAGGACTCGACCCCACGCGCCCTGTCACCTGTGAGATGCCAGGACGTATTCGACTCGCTGGCGGGCCCGGTGTCAACCCTGCGAATGCATGAGCTAGAGGAAGAGCCGCGCCATGTAGTAGCCCACCACCGCGGTGAAGAAGACGGCGTCCAGCCGGTCGAGCGCGCCGCCGTGAGGACCGAACACCGTGCCCGTGTCCTTCACGTGGAGGTCGCGTTTGATCAGCGACTCGAACAGGTCGCCCACCGGCGCGGCCACGGCGATGGCCAGGCCCATGATCAGCGCATTCGAGCCGCCGAGGAAGCTGTCCTGCCAGCCTGCCTGGGCGCCCCAGAACGCGAGCGTGCCGCCGAGGATTCCCACGAGCAGTCCCTCCACCGTCTTGTTGGGCGAGATGCGCGGGGCGAGCGGCCGCTGGCCCCAGGCGCGCCCCGCGAGGTAGGCGCAGGTGTCGCCCACGAAGGTCCCGATCAGCACGTCCACCACGAGCGCGCCCCCGTGCGGGAGCTGGCGCAGCAGGACGGCGTGCGCCAGGGCAAGCCCGATCCAGGTGATGCCGAGCAGCGTGGCCGCGATGCCCCAGGCCACGTTCTCGCGCCGCACCTGCGCGATCACGAGGAAGAACGTGAGCGGCACCGTGGCGACGAACACGAGCAGGATCTGGAACTGGTCGCCGTAGTGGGCCGCCAGCAGCAGTCCCGCCAAACCGATGTACCCGGCGAGCGGCGCCGGCCGCCCCGCCTTCATCAGCTTGTAGAGCTCGGCCAGGCACACAGCCCCCACCAGGAACAGGCCGACCACGAACACGAGCCCGCCCTCGGCCGTGATCAGGATCACGAAGGCGATCGCCGGCAGAGCAGCCAGCACGCGCGCGCCGAAGTCCGAGCGCCCGCGCCGTCGCCTTCGCCGCTGCGGGCGGCGCTCGGGCGGCGGCCGGCGGCGCGGCTGGGAGGCCATGGCCTAACGCGCCCCGAAGCGGCGCTTGCGCCGGTCGAACTCCTCGAGCGCGGCCTCCAGGTCGGCCCGCTCGAAGTCCGGCCACAGCGCATCCGAGAACACGAGCTCCGAGTACGCGCACTGCCACAGCAGGAAATTCGAGATGCGGCGCTCGCCGCTGGTGCGGATCAACAGGTCGGGATCGGTCATATCCGGCGCGTACAGGTGGCGAGCGAACTCTTCCTCGCCCCCACCGGCATACCTCTCCGCCGCATCGAGGATCTCAGCCCGTCCGCCGTAGTTGAAGGCGACGAACAGCGTCATGCGTGAGTTCTCCGCGGTCTCGCGCTCGGCCCAGTCCATCTGCGCGAGAAGCCCGGGGTCCACCCCCTCGCGTCGCCCCACGAACTTCATCCGCACGCCCTCCTCGTCGAGATCCGGCGTCTGCGTCTGGATCATCTCGCCGAACAGCTCCATGATCGCCTCCACCTCGGGCGTCGGGCGCGTCCAGTTCTCGGTGGAGAACGCGTACGCCGTCAGCTCCTCGACCCCGAGGTCCACTGCGTTCTCCACCGTCCGCCGCAGCGCCCGCGCTCCCTCGCGATGCCCCTCGGCGACGTCCAGCCCGCGCTGCTGCGCCCAGCGGCCATTGCCGTCCATGATGATGGCGACGAAACGCGCTGGCATGCCTTCACCCGGCCGCGCCAGCGGCGGCTAGACCTCGAGGATCTCTTCTTCCTTGCCGGACAGGAAGCTGTCGATCTCGCCGATGTGCTTGTCCGTGAGCTTCTGCAGCTCGGACTCCGCGCGGCGCTCCTCGTCCTCGCCCACCTCGCCCTCCTTCTTGAGCTCGCGGAGGTCGTGCATGATGTCGCGGCGCACGTTGCGGATCGCCACCCGGCCCTCCTCGGCGATCCCGTGCACCACCTTCACGAGCTCCTTGCGGCGCTCCTCGGTGAGCTCCGGCACGGTCAGGCGGATCACCTGGCCGTCGTTCGACGGCGTGAGGCCGATGTCGGACTCCATGATCGACTTCTCGATCGCCTTGATCGACGACTTGTCGTACGGCGTGACAGTGAGCAGGCGCGCCTCGCTGGCGGAGATGTTGGCGAGCTGGCGTAGAGGCGTGACCGCGCCGTAGTAATCGACGTCGATGCGGTCGAGGAGGTGCGGGGACGCGCGGCCCGTGCGCACGGTCGAGAACTCGTTGCGCGTGGCCTCGACCGATTTCTGCATGCGCTCCCCGGCGTCCGCCAGAAGCTCGTCGATGAGCTCGCTCACTCAGTCACCTCCGCGGGGCGTCGGGCCCACGTCCTGATTTCGCAGGACTTCCTCCGGATGTCCTTTAACCACCGTGCCCACTCGCTCGCCGGACACTATCCGGTCGATGTTCCTCTCGTCGTCGACGTTGAACACGTAGATCGGGAGGTGGTTGTCCATGCACAGGGACAGCGCGGTCGAGTCCATCACGGCCAGCCGTTGTTCGATGGCCTGGTGGTGGGTGATCTCCGGAATGAAGTTGGCGTCCGGGTTGATGCGCGGGTCCGCGTCGTAGACGCCCTCCACCGAGTTCTTGGCCATCAGGATCGCCTCCGCGTGTATCTCGAGCGCACGCAGCGCGGCGGCCGTGTCCGTGGTGAAGAACGGGTTGCCCGTGCCCGCCGCGAAGATCACGATCCGGCCCTTCTCGAGGTGGCGCATCGCGCGGCGGCGGATGTAGGGCTCGGCCACCTCGCTGATCGTGATCGCCGACTGCACGCGCGTGTGCGCCCCGCTCTTCTCGAGCGCGTCCTGCAGCGCAAGGGCGTTCAGCACGGTGGCGAGCATGCCCATGTAGTCGCCCGTGGCGCGGTCCATGCCCTCGGCGGCGCCCTTCAGCCCGCGGTAG
>Ga0157370_10000908_pt1 | contig 37535 bp, 37 predicted proteins | sample C35metaG_FD_113463 | JGI IMG/M metagenome (GOLD analysis project Ga0157370, IMG submission 113463) | Corn rhizosphere microbial communities from Kellogg Biological Station, Michigan, USA - C3-5 metaG | ecosystem: Host-associated > Plants > Roots > Rhizosphere > Soil | place: USA: Michigan... | reverse complement strand
CTCAAGTAAATACTAGCTTAGAAAAATCCAGAGTAAAATTTTGGAAGCTTTCAAGAAGTATGAAAAAGGAGATGGGGTGCTAGGGGTCGAGTGTTCGAATCACTCCGTCCCGACCATATAATTCAAGGGGTTGCGAGATTCTATCTCGCGACCCTTTTTTATTTTTAGGCATTTTTACCCCTACAAAACGACTGGCTCTCGGTGGAGCCCTCATCTCCTTCGGAGGAGAGGGACGCAAGATTTCTGTGTGCCAATGTTCCCGCAGGAAGTATGGCGATGCAGGCAGGGATGAACCTAGTTGACGGCTCGTCAGGCAGTCTTCTCCAACTTTTACAGTCGGGGTTACACAGGTTTGTGGTGACTAGAGTCGAATCATCTTGAACTGCATAGTTCCCCTCTGGTGATTTTTGACTTGGCGAGACGCGAATACGGTCTCGCGCAAATCGCCGGGCGGTGGCGAATCCGAAACCTGGGTCGCCGCCAATGCTCTTTCAACATTTCATGAGTGTGTCCTCTTCGATCGGCTGATTTCCGAAAACATTTAATAGACGCACAATGTTGGGAAGTCAGGTCTGAACGAATAAACGTCATGAATAATATGCACGAATTGTTAGGTCGCGTGACACTGGACGAGCTATCGGCCTTCGTGGCGGTAGTGGAGGCCCTCAGTTTCACAGATGCGGCCAAGGTCATAGGACGAGACGCCACGATCATCTCGCGAAGGATCGGGCAACTGGAAGAGCGACTCGGAATTCGACTGTTGTCCCGCACCACGCGGCGCGTCTCTCTGACTGAAGTTGGAACGCTTTACTATCAACGTGTACGTGCATTGTTGGATGAATTGGACAGTGCCGGCCAAGAGGCGAGTAACTTTGCGGCCAGTCCACAGGGATTGCTCCGGGTGTCACTCCCCGTCACCTTTGGACGCAGATGGGTGGCGCCATTGTTGCCCGCGTTCATCGCACAGCATACAAAAATCCGGGTGGATGTGCGTTTTGCCGATCGCTACGTCGACGTAGTGGCGGAGGGGTTTGACGTGGCTTTCCGCGTGGGAGTGTTGCGCGACAGCACGCTCGTCGCCAAGCAGATCGCGCCTTTTCGCAACCTGCTTTATGCATCCCCGAGCTATATCGCTTTGCAGGGTCAACCTCAGACGCCTGAAGCGTTGGCTGAACATGCCTGCCTGGGATTCAGTAGTCACTCAAGCTGGCCAGACTGGGTACTGAAAAACGGCAGTCAGCACCGGACGGTACGGCCAACTGGCCCGTTGATTTCGGACAATTCAGAGTCACTGCTTCAAGCGGCTGCTAAAGGCGTCGGCATCATCCTTACTCCGGATTGGCTAGCGGGGCCCGCGGTTCGCAAGGGTGAACTTGTGCCTGTCCTGCCGCAATGGCAGGGCTCGGAGAGTGGCGGGGTTTACGCGTTGATGCCGCCGGGGCGACTCGTTCCAACCAAAACACGCGTATTCGTCGACGAGATCACCCGCGCTATTCAGGCAGGTTGGGACCAGTAGGAAAATCAGGAGCCTTCTAAACCGGGCATAAGTACTCCGATACGCCGTGACGAGCGGTGTATTTTGCGTTGAATAATTGATAAAAATAATTTGTGTTTATGAAAAATATATATTGATTTTATTTACGGTGGAGCCGCTTTAGCATAAATCCATCTTCAAAGAAGCTGTCGGACAGTAAGCGTGCTGTCCGACTTCATAAACCTATAAAAACTGCATTCGGAGTCCCGATGAGTCTTTCTCCTTTCCACCTGGCAATTCCTGTTTACGACCTGGCCGCTACGCGTACGTTCTACGGCGAAGTGTTTGGACTCTCCGAGGGGCGCTCCAGCAATCAATGGGTCGATTTTGATTTTTATGGTCATCAACTGGTCATCCACGAGCATCCAAAGACTGCTTCTCAAGAAAGCGTTCACAGCAATCCGGTTGACGGCCACGACGTACCGGTTCCCCACTTCGGCATCATTCTGGAATGGGCGCAATGGGAAGCACTGGCCGAGCGCCTGAAGTCCTTCGGTACTGAATTTGTTATCGAACCCTACATTCGATTCAAAGGGCAGGTCGGTGAGCAAGCCACGATGTTCCTGTTCGACCCGTGTGGTAACGCGCTTGAGTTCAAAGCGTTCAAGGATATGAGCCAACTCTTCGCCAAGTAATAAAGAACCTGGCGCACGAATATGGCGCCAGGAAACCTTAATGAGCTGGAAGCTCATGAATCTAGCTACTGCCCTCAAGCAGTCCTTTCATTCCAACAAAAAGGCTAGACATGAAACGTATCCCATTGGTTTGGCGAATTGTTGCTGGGCTTTTGCTCGGCGTGCTTGTCGGTTGGTACTTCAATACCCATCCACAAAATCAGGTCTGGGTCAGTACCGAAATTCTTAAACCCCTTGGCGACATTTTCATCAAGATGATGAAGATGGTTGTTGTTCCCATTGTTTTCTGCTGCATGATTCTCGGTATTGCCGGTGGCGGCGATAACAAGTCCTTCGGACGCATGGGCGCCAAATCGCTGGCTTACTTCTTCGCGATTACCAGTTTGGCCATTGTCCTCGGACTGTGCTTCGCCAACTTCTTCGAGCCTGGTAAAGGTACTGAAATTGCTGGCATCTCGCACAGTACATCGACGGTTAACATGGAGCCCTCGAAAGGCGCGCTGATTATTTTGCAGAACATTGTTCCCGATAACGTGATTGTGGCGATGTCGGAAGGGAAGTTGCTTTCAGTGCTGTTTTTTGCCGTGCTCCTGGGAATGGCATTGAACACACTGCCAAAAGCGAAAAGCGCTCCTGTCATTGCTGTTGTTCAAGGTTTGTCTGATGCGATGTTCAAGGTGGTCTCGTTTGTCATGGCTTATGCGCCTATCGGCGTATTCGGCATGATCGGTGCGACCGTCGCGACCTTTGGCTTTGCCTCGTTGTTACCGTTGCTCAAGTTGATTGGTGTGGTTTACCTCGCGCTGATTGCTTTTGCCTTGATTTTTCTTGGCGGCATTTGCTACCTGATTGGCGAAAATGTCTTCAAGTTGATCAAGTACTTCAGGGATGAGCTGATTCTGGCGTTCTCCAGTGCGGCGTCCGCCGCGGTCATGCCGCAGCTGATGAAAAAGTTGGAGAACTATGGCGTCCCTCAACGAATCGTCAGCTTCGTGGTGCCGGTGGGGTATGCGTTCAACCTGGATGGTGCGTCCATCTTCCTCGGCGTAGCGACGATCTTTATCGCTCAGTTGTACGGCATCGACCTGTCGCTGACTCAGCAGATTCTGCTGGTGGTCACGATGGTATTGACGTCGAAGGGAGCCGCTGGAGTGCCTGGCTTTGCCATCATTATTCTGTCTGCCACCCTGGCATCTGCCGGGCTTCCTTTGGAAGGGGTCGCATTGATCGCTGGTATCTTCAGAATTATCGACAGCGGAACAACAACGTTGAACGTGCTGGGTAATGCAATCGCCCCCTTGGTTATTGCCAAGTGGGAGAAGGCCAGTCTCGAACCTTCACGTGTCGAGCGAGTAGGGGAGCAAGCGTAACCTCCCTTTAAAAGAGTCTTCGGCGTGATCCACGCCGAGGGCTCTTTTTGTACGTGCAGTACAGATAATAACTATTCCGCTTTTGCTGTTCTTCAGGCGCCGAGTTGTGCGGTTGTAATAGCTCAGTCGCACACTTGGACTCGTCAAACGTTGCTGCCAATTATTAATAAAAATACAGGTGGTTTATGTGCAAAAACTCTTTGCTCGACTTGGCACGTCGGTGTGCTTTGTTGAGCGCGCTGTGTGCGTCGCTCCTCACCGCTAGCGTTCCTCAACTGGCGTCAGCAAACCCTCTTTCTCAGCTGGACGCTTCTGCAGTAGCCGTACCAGACCGCTTGGCCGCGGACACGGCCAATGCCATCTTCGCCAAAGGCGGTAATGCCATTGATGCGGCAGTCGCTATTGCATTTTCGCTGGCGGTGACCTACCCCGAGGCTGGAAATATCGGTGGTGGCGGGTTCATGACGGTTTATCACCAGGGCAAACCTTACTTCCTGGATTACCGCGAGCGTGCGCCGCTCAAGGCGACGCGGGACATGTTTGTCGACAGCAAGGGCCAAGTGATTGCGGCTGACAATCTTGACGGAAGTGTCATTGGCCACCGCGCGGTGGGCGTGCCGGGCACGGTATCTGGCATGTGGGAAGCTCATCAACGTTTTGGCAAACTCAAGTGGGCGGATCTGATCGCGCCAGCGATTCACTATGCGCATGAGGGTTTTGTCGTCGATGACACGTTAGCCAATCTGGCAGCGACCGAAAATGAAAAGCGATTCTCCGGTAAAACCAATTTCGCCGAGTACTTCGGCAAATTGCACGCGGGGTCAACATTCAAGCAACCTGAGTTGGAGGCGGTGCTGAAGCGAATCGCCGCACAAGGGCCGGATGGCTTTTACAGCGGCGAGACCGCCGAACTGATCGTCAGTGATATGGGCGCTCATGGTGGTTTGATCAGTGCAGCGGATCTCAAGGGCTATAAGGCGGTCTGGCGAGAGCCGATACAGGCGAACTGGAATGGCTTTCAGATCGTCACGGCGCCGCCTCCCAGCTCTGGTGGTATTGCTCTGGTGCAGCTTTTGAAGATGAAGGAAGCGCGCCAAAAGGATTTCCAGGGCGTCCCGCTCAATTCCGTCAGCTACATGCACCTGGTCGCTGAAATCGAGAAGCGCGTGTTTGCGGATCGCGCTCAATACTTGGGTGATCCTGATTTCTACAAGGTGCCGGTCGAGCAGTTGCTGGATGAAAAGTATTTGGCCAGCCGTGCAGCGCAGGTCAATGTTTCAGTGCCCTCGGACACCGGTAAAGTAGTCGCTGGTCTGAACATCGCCTCCCCGGAAAAGCCGCAAACCACTCACTTTTCAATCGTGGACAAATGGGGGAATGCGGTCTCTAACACTTACACGCTCAACGGATTCTTCGGCTCCGGTGTGGTCGCCAGTAAGACCGGCATTCTGCTCAACGACGAAATGGATGACTTCTCCGCCCTTGCGGGTGTGCCGAATCAGATGGGGGTTGTGGGCAATGACACCAACGCGATTGAGCCCGGAAAGCGTCCGTTGTCTTCGATGACGCCGACAATTTTCCTGAAGGACGGAAAAGTTGCTCTGGTCATTGGCACACCAGGCGGCTCGCGGATTTTTACCTCGATCTTTCAGGTGGTCAGCAACACCTATGACTTCCAGCTTCCATTGAAGGATGCAGTTGCAACGATGCGCTTCCATCACCAGTTGCTGCCGGCGAACACCATTTTCTGGGAGCCTTATGCCCCTATCTCCGGGCAGTTGGCAACCGACCTTGAAGCCAGGGGCTATAACCTGGCTGATCAGGGTTTTAACGGTGATGTCCAGGCGATCAAGGTCGAGGGTCGAGTCCCTGAGCCCGTTGCAGACCGGAGGGGAAGGGGCGTGACGTCGCTGGCGAAGTAACCGTTTGAAGCATGCGGCAGCCCGCTGTCGCATCGCCCGGCTCCTAGCCTGCACCTTTGCTGTGCAGGCTTCCTCATTTCACCGCTATAACGCTTGGGTGTTTTTTCTCACCTGACCCCTCATTTATTCGCTCCGCCATATCCCCCGTCGCTCAAGTCATCCGACTCCCTGAGACTTCCTTCTTTCTGTCACGCGCGATGCAGGTGTCAGCCTGCAGCCGTGCTCGAAATTCGACTTTGTAGCAGCACACTGGACTCATCGCATACAATCAGACAATCTGTTCGGCGAGATGTGTGATTCTGGGCCGCGCACCAGCGTCCCCGATAGTTGCGTCAAACCGAGTTTGAATTGTCATTTTTGTGAATTGCCTAATCAAGACCATATGAGGGAGAGTGCGTAGATGAGTGAATCAAGCCTCCAAGTCCCCAAGCGCGGCGCGACGCTGCGCTTGTTAGTAGAAGACAAGATTCGAGAAGCCATCTCCTCCGGTGTGCTTCGGCCTGGCCAGCGACTGGTCGAGCGTGAGCTTTGCGAGATGACTGGAGTCGGCCGCACATCCATTCGAGAAGCATTACGACAGCTTGAGGCGGAAGGTCTGATTACCTGCAACCCCCACAAGGGGCCTTCTGTGAATAAAATCTCCTTGGAGGAAACGCGCCAGCTGTATGCGGTACGTGGACTTCTGGAAAGCTTCTCCGGGCAGGAATTCGCCTTGGTGGGTACGGATGCGCAGATCCGTCGCCTTGAGGAAGCCGCTGCGGTATTCGAGTTTCGGGCTCAGCAATATTGGCAATACCCTGACCGGGACCTCGATAGTTTGAGGGCTGCGCGTGATGCGTTGATTGAAGCCAAGACCCAGTTTTACGTCTGCTTGATGGAAGGCAGCAATAATATTTTCATCGTCCAGATGCTGACCACGTTACACAACCGGATCACATTGTTGCGCGCCACCTCCATGACCCAGCCCGGTCGTCTCCAGCACTCAGTCAAGGAAATCAAAGAGATCGTGACAGCGATCAAGTCGAGGGATGGTGTCAAGGCGGCAGAAGCTTGCCGAGCACACATCGAGTTGTCGGCCAGGGTGGCCATCAATTACTTGGAAAGCGTCGAGCAGGAAGATACTGCTATGTCTGATTGACAGATTGTCTGCAAATCTGGATATTCATCACGGTGTGGTTGCGCCGTTTTTCTGCTGCCCGGTTGCCCGTAAGCCGGTGCTCCTTGTGCCGCTTTCGGGGCAGGTAACGGAATAGCGCGTGACCGGTTGAAATCGGTACGGCTCCATTTGGGCTGTAAGACACTGACGTGATGTCTCGTCACTGCAAGAGTGACGCAGGAGAAAAATAATGACTGCATTCATCAGTTTGAAAGAGAGGCTGGTTAACGCCTACCCCGACCCAGAACTGCGCCGACTCGCCCCGGGCCTCTCAATAACCGTTGAGTTCAGTGTCGGATCGCGAAGCACTGGGCTCAGTGTTGCCGATGGTTATCTGTTCAAAGGCTTTTCCGGCCAGCCAGCCATCCGCATCGAGGCCGCCGAAGAGCAATGGGAGCATGTGCTGTGCGTACCGCCTGTCGCGACCTACCATAGTTTCACCGCTTTACAGATTGCCAATCCTGCTTTCGAAGTGAGCGGCGATGCACAACTGATCGCCCAGGCGCGGCCGTTTCTTGAGCGCTTGTTCGAACTCATTACCCTGACTCCTGCGGCTCCGGCATTGTCCGTGCAGCGATCAATTTCGCAAATTCAAGGGCAGTATGCTGCTGTCAGCGTACTGGGGCAGAAATATGAGATTTACTACGAAGTAGCCGGGGAGGGCGTGCCCATCTTGTTCCTCCACACTGCCGGTGCAGACGGCCGTCAGTATTTTGGACAAATGGCCGATATCGAAATGGCTCGGCAATTTCGCATGTATGCGATCGACCTTCCATTTCACGGTAAATCGATGCCACCCCGCGACTGGGACGGTGCCCCTTATTTGCTGACAAGCGAATGCTACCAGCAATGGTGTACGGCGTTTATTGAGCAGGTGATAGGCGCCCCCGCCATCGTCGTCGGTGGTTCGATGGGCGCCGCAATGTCCTTGGTGCTGGCAGCGGAGCACCCTGAACACCTGATCGGTGTTGTAGCGCTGGAGCCTCCTTTCCAGTCCCGCGGCCGCCGAAATCCCTATCAGAACCATGTGCAAGTACATGGCGGGCTACACAACGGCGCTTATGTTCGAGGCCTGATGAGTCCAACCAGTCCCATTGCGGATCGCCGCCGCGCCAGTTGGATTTATTCGCAGGGAGGACCTGGTGTCTACCCAGGCGATCTGGCGTTTTACAGTGATGAGTTCGATGGTGCCGAGACCGCGCCGCGGATCGATGCCGCACGCACACCAGTCGCCCTGCTCTCAGGTAATTACGACTATTCCGCAACCCCCGCGGATGGCGCCAAACTAGCCCATCTGATTCCTGGGGCCTTGCACCTGGTAATGGAGGGGTTGGGGCACTTCCCCATGACTGAGCATCCGGATAACTTCCGACCGTACCTGATGCAGGGGCTCGAGCATGTCGTAAGCAAGACGGAGTTGAAGGGGGCCTGAATATCGGCAGGAAAGCTGACCTTAAGCCCTCGGGCGGGTCAGCTTTCTTTTGAGGGGGGCTCGACAGACGAAAAAAAGCCCGGTTACTCACCGGGCCAAAGGTCACAGGTACAGGGTCAGTCGACCAAGTGGTTGCCAATTGAGGAACCGCCGTCCACGGTCAGGATGCTGCCGGTGGCAAAGCGAGAGCGGTCAGAAGCGAGGAACAGGAAGGCTTCTGCAATTTCCTCGGGCTTGCCCATTCGATTCATCACCGCCCGTGCCTCCAAGGCTGCACGCAACGCTTGCGGTGTTTCAGATTGAGCGAAGATCCGGTCGAAATAAGGGCTGTCGATGGTGCCGGGCGCTACGGCGTTCACGCGTATGCCATCCGCCGCATGATCCAGTGCCATCGCTCGCGTCAGCGCTGAAACGCCGCCTTTGGAGGCAACATAGGCCGTGCGGTTAGCAATGGCACTGGTGGCCGTATACGACGTGGTATTGATGATCGAGCCGGATTTCTGCCGGGCCATGATAGGTATGACATGCTTGGCGCACAGGAACATGCCTTTGAGGTTGACTGACATCAGTCGGTCCCAATCCTGCTCTTCAATGGTGACAACGTTCCCGGTCAGACCGAAACCGGCGTTGTTGACCAGCACATCGATACGGCCGAAGCGGGCAACCGTCGTTTCGACTAACGCCTGCACCTCTGCATTGATTGCCACATTGCAGCCAATAGCGGTGGCACCAATCTCATCCGCGGTCGCCTGTGCGGCCTCGACGTTCACATCGGCCACGATGACCGAGGCGCCATTCTTCGCAAATATCGTCGCGATGGCTTTGCCAATGCCGCTGGCTGCGCCAGTCACGATGCATACCTTGTTTTCTAATTCCATTGTCGTCATCCCCTGATCAAGTCACCGGTCCGGCCCATTTCTGGCGGAAGGAATCGTGCGTCAGCATTCGCGCATACCATGCCTTCACGTTGGGCAGGTCAGCCCGCGCAAAGTCCATGTTCAGCCAGCGGTGCCCATGCACGGCCCAGGCAATATCAGCGATGGTCATCTCGCTGCCACAGATGTAATCGTGCGCGCCGAGTCGGGCTTCTATCCAGTTCCACACTCTGCCAGCTTCCCGAATGGCTGTTTCCAGCGCTTGTGTGTCGCGCTTCTCCAATGGTGTGCGAATCAACTGAAAAAACACCACCGTTTGTGGACGGGTCAACTGAGTTTGCTGGCAGTCCAACCATTGGTCGACCACACCGCGTCTTTTCGGGTCCACGGGGTAGAGCGAGCTGTCGGGGGCATAGGCGTTGCACAAATAACGCAGCACAGCATTGCTTTCCCAAAGCGTGAAATCACCATCGACCAGTGTAGGAACGAGGCTGGTCGGGTTTTTGCTCCGATAGTCGTCTTCTTCAAGCCCGCCGAAGACGTTCCCGATATCGACCCGCTCGTAGTCAAGGCCCAGCTCGTCCATAAGCCAGACGACTTTCATGACATTGCTGGATTTCATGTGGCCAAACAGCGTGCGTGGCATGTCTGTGTCCTTTGTGGAATGAAATTCGAGATTCTTTATAAGTATCGTCAGACAATCTGTCAATCAGCCAAAATAGTTTTGACAGATTGTCTGACGATCTGTACGTTTGGATTCACATGACCCATGCGACTCCTTGGACGAGGCAGACATGAAAAAACAAGAACAAGAAACAGAGCTGGTTAACGACTTCAAACAAGCGATGCGTCGATTGACCTCGACGATTTCGCTGATTACCACCCGGCACCTCGGGCAGCCTTTCGGAATGGCTGCCACAGCTGTGCAATCAGTGACTACTGATCCCGCAACAATTCTGGTCTGTGTTAACCGCTCGGCGTCCATCAGCGCTGCGTTGGAGGAGAGCGGGCGGTTCGCGGTCAATATGCTCCATCACTCCCATGTCGATCTCGTTCCGATTTTCAGCGGCCAGTTGAAGGGCGAGGAGCGTTTCGAGCACGGTCAATGGATCGAAGAACACGGTGTACCTGTGCTGGTGGATGCCCAAGCCTCACTGGTGTGCGAGGTCAGTTCCGTCACAGCCATCGGCTCGCACGACGTGATCTTTGGCAGAGTGCTGTGGGTCGATACACGCCCAGATATCTCCCCGTTGCTTTACGAAAACGGTGGCTTCGCAAGATCGGCGGCCATCAAGTGATGCTGTTGTCTGGCGCTTTGGTGTCATCTCTTGAGCGGCATGCCGTCAGCGTTCAGTAGGGGTTGTTATGGTGTTTGCAACGATTGAAAACGCATTAAAAGTGATTGCCTCTGGCGGGATGGTCATCGTGGTCGATGATGAGGGGCGTGAGAACGAAGGCGATGTCGTCATGGCCGCAGAGTTCGCGACGACAGAAGCGCTGACATTCATGGTGAGTCGGTGCCGAGGCATTGTGTGTGCGCCTATGCCAGAACCTTTCGCACGCCGCCTCGAATTACCTTTGATGGTGGAGCGAAATACCGACTCCATGAAAACGGCATTTACCGTGTCGGTTGATCTCATCGCGGGGATTACCACCGGCGTTTCGGCTGCCGAACGCGCGTTGACACTCCGAGCACTCGCCGCACCAGAAACCAAGGCTGATTCGCTTGCCCGACCTGGGCATATTTTCCCGCTCATTGCTCGCCAAGGTGGCGTTGAGGAACGGGCCGGTCATACCGAGGCTGCTGTAGATCTGGCTGAGTTGGCAGGTCTATCGCCTGTGGGCATCATCTGCGAGATCCTGAAGGACGACGGTAGCATGGCGCGTCGTGCGGACCTCGAGATCTTCGCGCGTGATAACGGCCTCATCATTATTTCGATTGCCGACCTAATTGCATGGAAAGCAAGGAAATCTCTTCACTTTCAATATGTAAGACCTAGTCTCGTTGCATAAACCTACATGATTTTTTAAACCGTAAACCTCTAGCACGATGGCTTCTTGCGTGGCCATATGGTTACGAAGGTTATAACTCACCTCGAGGAAGATAGAATGAACAGTCAAGCCAAGATCACTTCACCCGATGGAAACCAACTTTCCGAGCGATTCCACGAAGGCCTTAAAACCCGTCGTGAGGTTTTGGGTGAGGCCTATGTCGATAGCTCTATCGCAAAGGCGACCGATTTTAACTGGCCGGTTCAGGAGCTGGTAACCGAATATTGCTGGGATGCTATCTGGAATCGTCCGGGCCTGGATCGCCGCACGCGTTCGTTCTTGAACCTGGGGATGATTTCCGCACTGAATCGTCCGCATGAATTGAAGTTGCATGTGCGCGGCGCTATTAATAACGGTTTGAGCAAAGAAGAAATCCGCGAGGTGCTCCTTCAAGTGGCTATTTACTGCGGCGTGCCAGCTTCCATTGATGGCTTCCGATTGGCACAGGAAGTTTTCGACGATATGGGCGTTTAATCCAACGGCACTTCAACGTTTAAAAGAATAAAAAGAGGATTGCAAAATGGACATGCAGGAACGTTTTCACGAAACGGGTAACCCGATGTTCAACGATAACGCGCTTAAATTGGGCGTTTTCGGAACCAACTGTTCAAATGCCTGTGCTATTACGACTGCCGAGTCAACGTTTGAGCCCACATTTGAACACAACCTCAAAATCGCCAAGCAGCTTGAGGCGGCAGGCTGGGAGTGTATGGTGCCCATCGCTCGCTGGCGTGGATTTGGTGGGGAGACAAACTTCAACGGCAGTAACATGGAAACATTCACATGGGCAGCCGCCATGGCCGCAGTGACCACCAAACTGCAATTTTTCTCCACCACTCACGTACCGACCATTCACCCGATCGTTGCCGCAAAAATGGCGACCACGATTGACCATATTTCCAAGGGGCGTTTCGGCCTCAACCTGGTCACCGGATGGTTTACGCCGGAAATGGAAATGTTTGGCCGTGAAATGATGGAGCACGATCAGCGTTATGAATACGCTGATGAGTGGATGGACATCGTGGCGGCTCTCTGGGAGCGCAATGGTGTCGACTACAATGGCGACTTCCATAAGACCAAAGACGCCGTGATGGAGCCGAAGCCTTATAACAAGGCCGGTCGCCCGGTAATGATTTGCGCGGGATCGTCTGGCAAGGGACTGGATTTCACAGCGAAACACTGTGACTTCAACTTTGGTTTCATGCAAGACATGGAAAAGGGCGCTGCCTGGGTCAAGCATGTTAAAGAACTGGCTCGCTCAAAGTTTGGCCGAGAGTTGGGAACGTTTACCTCATGCCCGGTCATCGTTCGTGAAACAGAAAAGGAAGCACGTGAATATTATGATTATTACGTGAAAGAGAAGGGAGACATGGTGGCGTGCGATAACCTCGCTGAGGTTTTGCAAGTACAGTCGCAAAATCACTCTCCGGAAATGTATCAGAAATTCAAGGAACGCTTTATCGCGGGTTGGGGGGGCTTCCCAATTGTAGGTTCGCCTGAGCAAGTCGCTCAAGGATTGATCGATCTGAAAAAGACGGGTGTCGACGGAACGCTGTTGACGATGGTCGATTATAATGAAGAACTTCCTTTCTTTAATGAGCGGGTCATGCCTTTGCTTAAGCAGGCGGGGCTGCGGCAGTAAAGTTATCGAAGGGTGTTTGCAGATTGCAAACACCCTATATAAATAGCACGTCAAAAATATTAGCGTTGTAGGTGTGGTGATTGTGGCTCACATTTTCCCGCGCGAATTCGGGTACTTTTCAATAAAAGGAAGCGATGCAGTAGTTTACTGATTATGTATTAAAGTCAGGCGTCAATAATAAATACAATAATATTAGGCGGACAATGAAATGAAACGATTTGCTTATGCGGCAATTCCCGTAATTTTTTTGCTGGCGAGTGCTGTTAGTGCGAAGGGGGTCGATGAACTACCCGCAGATCAACAGGCCCTTTATCAACGAGTGGATCCTCAACTTCCTTTGGGGCCCAGCGCATTTCGCGATTTTGTCGCGAAAAAACAGCCACCTTGGAAGATCGGCTATGCTTCGACCTATGCGGGTAACACTTGGCGAGCCTCCATTCAGGATGAGATGACCAATGTTATTCTTCCTGCCTATCAAAAAGCAGGGCTTATATCGGAGTTGGTCGTCACTCAGTCCGACTTGAAAGACTCAGTCCAAATCCAACAAATGCGCCAAATGGTTGATAGCGGCGTTGATGCAATCATCATCTGCTGCTCAAATGTTACGGCTATCAATCAGACGATCGAATATGCCCATTCGAAAGGCGTCCCGGTGTTTTCTTTTTCGGGTTACGTCACATCGCCTTATGCCATCAACGTTACCGAAAATAACACCCAAGGCGGTTACGCGGCGGGTAAATGGTTGGCCGAGAAAATCGGCGGTAAAGGTAATGTACTGTTGGTGTCGGGTATCCCGGGTTTTGCATCCTCAGACAGCTTTGATGCAGGCGCGAAGGGCGTATTGGCTGAATTCCCGGGTATCAAACTGGTAGGCAATGTCGCGGGTAATTGGACCGATCAGGTCGCCCAGGTCGAGGTGCAAAAATTCCTGGCGACAAACCCCGGCAAGGTGGATGGCATTATCGTGCAGTCAGCCTCGGAAAATGGTGTGTTGAATGCTGTGCGGCAGTCGGGTCGCGACCTGATGCCGGTCGTGCTGGGTGGCGAGGCATCAGCGGCCTGTTTCTGGCGCAACAATCCGGGATTCATTGATCAAAGCTTTCATTTCTGGCCCCCTCGAGCCGAAGCTCGCATGGTCTGGGACGTAATGATGCGCACCTTGGAGGGGCAGGGTCCCAAGGTTCAATCTATTCCGCGCCCGGTTATCACTTACAGCATTGATGAAGTGAACGCCGCCCTTGGGGAAAACTGTGATCCCAACTCTACGGCATGGTTAGAGCCGGCGAATGATGGTTGGTGGCCAAAGGAAGTGGCTGCAGGTTACTTCCTGCGCCCTGAAGATCCGCTCACTTGGCGTCCCAAGCCTTAATTCAAAAGTCCATTCGCTTAACGCTCAACTAGCCAGCCTGGAAGAAGGGACCTGCTATGAGTTCTGAACAGATTGTCGGTATTACCACTGTGCGCCTAAAGGGTGTTGCCAAGTCCTTTGGAGAAACACGAGCACTCAAAGGAGTGGATCTGGAGGCTCGTACCGGTGAGGTGCATGCCATAGTGGGTGAGAATGGATCAGGAAAAAGTACGCTGGCAAAAATCATGTCCGGTGTGCTTTTACCGGACCTGGGGGAGGTCACCATTCTGGGGCGAAGCCCTCGTTCACCGATTGAGGCACGTGACGCGGGCCTGGCGACGATTTTTCAGGAGGTTCTCGTCGCTCAGGAGGCAAGCGTTCTTGACAACCTTTATGTCGGTCACGACAAGCTTTTTCGAACAGTCTCTACCCGAGCAGAACGTGAGAGCGCAGCGGCTGAATTGATGGCGCGTTTAGTCGGTCAGCCAGTGGACATAAATGCACTGATTGGCACGTTGCCTCTCAGTGTGAAGCAGTGGATTGTTATTGCCCGCGCTATTTTGCGTTGTCCCAAAGTTCTGATTCTTGATGAATCTTCTGCGGCGCTGGATCTTGATGCAACATCTCGGTTGCACACGGAAATAGATCGTTTGCGGTCTGACGGCGCAACAATTTTGATCGTGACGCATCGAATCGCTGAACTTGTACGCATCGCTGATCGTGCAACGATTTTGCGTGACGGCGAAAGCATCGGCGTTCTTGAGAAGTCGCAAATCACTGAAGAGAATCTGCTGGCGATGATGACGCCGCACGAGCGCAAAGTGATTTCGGCATGCCACGTGGCGGGTACCGCGCGGAGGATCGAGGGGCCGCGAATTCTGTCAGTCAATGATCTGAAGTTATCGGCGGGTGCCGAACCGTTCAACTTTTCACTCCTGCAAGGACAGATTGTCGGTGTGACCGGTTTGGACGGGCAGGGGCAAGATGCGTTCTTGCGTGCAGTCGCAGGAATCGAGGTGGCTAACAGCGGTGTACTTGAGGTTCACGCTGAGGCCGGTACCTCCCGACTGTCTAGCCTCGCGGACGCCGAGCGGTTGGGTGTGGCCTATGTATCAGGCGATCGAAAACGCGAAGGAATTTTCCCTGATCAAAGCATCTTCGAGAACTTGGCGATCGGAATATACCGCAGCTGCCTTGGCCCGTTTGGCGTCATTCGACGGTCTGGTATCAACGAGACCTACCAGGCCGAGGTGAGTCGTCTGCACATCAAGATCGGCCTGGCGTCGAATAAAATCACGTCGCTGTCAGGGGGCAATCAACAGAAAGTGTTGATTGGTCGTGCGTTTGCGCGCAACCCGAGGGTGATCGTTTTGAACGATCCCGCCCGTGGCGTCGATTTAGGTACGAAACGTGACCTCTACGCAGAGTTACGACGCTTCGCCGATGCAGGTGGTGCGGTCATTTACATGTCTTCTGAAATGGAGGAGTTCCTGGGGTTCGTAGACCGGGTTGAAGTGTTTGTAAAAAACACGGTCTTCCGATCCCTGAGTGGCAACTCTATTAATGAGGATGAAATGTTGGCAGCGATGTTTGGGCAGGAATCCTGCGAGCATCAGTTATCTGACCGTCGGGAGGGCGTAAGCGCATGAGTCATTCACAACGATTGCTGGCGCAGTATCGCTACCTTGCGGTGCCTTGCGCACTGTTTTTTGCCTTGGCGGTGCTGGCGTTGTTGCGCACGCCCAACTTATTTTCGTTCAGTGGTCTGGCGGGTGCGGTACTGGTGGCGACCCCTCTGATCCTTTGCACCCTGGCGCTTACTCCAACAGTGATGGCAGGACGAGGAACCGTAGACCTGTCAGTGGGCCCGTTAATGGGATTCATAAACGTTACGTTGATAGCCTGGCTCACAAAGAGCGGAGTCACTCATCCAATTGCAATTTTTGGCTGGGCCATGTTGGTAGGGGTCTTGTGGCAAATAGGACAAGCCTTAATCATTATCCATGTCCGCGTCGCACCGATCATCGTTACGTTGTCCAGCTACCTCATATTGACAGGCGTCAATCTACTGATCATGCAACGGGCTGGCGGTTTGGCGCCTGATTGGATGATGAGCTGGGGGGCCGGTATCAGTCTTCTGTCCCCGGTCAGTTTTGTGCTGTTAGGGGCTATTGCTCTGTGGTTCCTTTTTTGGAGATCGGCCTTTCACACCCATCTGCGCCTGACTGGGGCCGATGAAAGAATGGCCTATACCGCGGGAGTCAAGATTGAGACCGTACGTATTGGTGCTCATATCTTGAGTGGAGTTTTTGTAGGGTTGGCGGCAGTGAGTTACACCGCATTAATTTCTTCTGGAGATCCGACCCAGGGCAGCACCTACACGCTTCAGGCGGTGACGGCTTTGGTTCTCGGGGGCGCAAGTTTGGCTGGAGGACGTGGTGGGGCAATAGGGTCGATCCTTGGCGCTTTGAATATGTTCCTGATTGCCAACCTACTGGCGACATTCAACTTTGGGACTATTTCGGGGTCAGCGACCAAGCTCGCATTCGGGCTGATTCTGATTATTTCCCTCTTGGTAAATGTACTGGCGGTCAGCCGGGTGCCAGCCCGATAGGAGTCTCATATGACTGTGTTCCGACTTTTTTCGCAGTTGAAGCTAGCCCCCGCGAGCCGACTGCACGATAGCCTGAGCGAGAATCGAGCCATCGCCATCGGCACTGCGCTGTTGATTATGCTTGTAGTGTGCGGTGCATTGACGGTAAGTGGATTTCTTTCTTTTCAAAATGCTAGATCGATTCTGTTGCTTGCTGCGTTCTTGGGCTTGGCGTCGATCGGGCAGACAATGGTTTCGCTGTTGGGTGGATTGGATCTTTCCATTCCATTTGTGATCGGCGCCGCCAATATTCTTTTGCCTAGACTGCTTAATAACGGAATACCGCCTGCCGCAGCGATTATCATCATTCTGGCACTGGGGATGGTGGTTGGCTGCATCAATGGCTTGCTTAGCTATCGATTGCAAGGCCAGGCACTGATCATGTCATTGGGTGTGGGCTTCGCGGTAGTTGGAGCAACCGAGATCTATACAGCGCTTGGCTCTGCATTCGGAGGGAATAGTTTCGCGCCGGTTCCGGCGTGGCTCACTAACTTCTCGGCTTTTAATGGAAAGTTTTTTGGCCTGCCAATTCCACCTGTTGTGATTATTTGGTTAGTTATTAGCCTTGCCATAATCTGGGTTATGAAAAACACGTGGTTTGGCCGGGGTATCTATGCCCTCGGTGGAAGTCGTACTGCAGCATCACGCCTGCAGATATCGGAAATACGCACTTGGACAGCGGTGCACGGTATCGCCGGCGTGATGTCAGCGCTTACGGGTGTGCTGCTGCTGGGGTTTTCCGGGGGCGGTTATGTCGGTGTAGGAGATCCTTACCTATTCAGCACCGTTGCCGCAGTAGTCATCGGCGGCACGTCCCTTCTGGGGGGCGCGGGGGGGTACGGTGCCACAGTTTTGGGTGTACTGGTACTCACCGTTCTGAGTTCATTGCTGGTTGGCATGGGGATGACTTATGCAGGCCAGCAGGCGGTGATTGGATTGCTAATCGTGCCTATGGTTGCGGTATATGCACGTCTTCCTCATATCCGTAATCAAATCTGATAAGTAGCAGTGATAGGGGCGCTGCCTCCTAACATAATGGAACGCACTGCAGGCCGAACAGATAATGTGCAACTCATACGGCAGGATGCCTAATGAGTTGCAATGTAAGGCATGTTATTCGCAGGAGGGCAGGAGTGACTAGTTAATTGGTATGAAGGGTGTATCTTGTGGGTGAAATGTAAAACGCTAACTGCCTGCCAAAATCAGTTCGCGCCTTGCCCCTCTCGCCTCAAGTTCCACTTCACCACCCGAAATCGGTGGGCGTGCCCTGTATACGACCACCCCCCGACTCAGTGTCTCGCCCAATTCTCCAAGCAACGTGCTTTCCCAGAGATTGGGAATCTCATGCACATGAAAAATCGCGATCTGGTTGGCATCTCGCCACGACAGGCCCAGTCTGGAGAGGCTCGCGCTGATCACGTCAATTGTGTACCTGGCACGTTGATGCATGGCCGTCGTGCTAGTGTCGCCTTCGGCGATGACACTGCCATCCGGCGCAATATCCGCTGTGCCAGACAGACAAAAGCCTCCGTCCTTCGACGTCGTAGGTACTGTGTAGCTGAAGGCACACAAAGATGCTGTTTGCGGTGGGTGGTCCGCGAGCGCGATGTTCGAACGGCACACTCCACTGAGGTCTCCATACATCAATCCCCAGCGACGCAATTGCGCCAAGTATGGAGTATTGAAGTTAGTCCAGTCTTCCGAGGTCAATTGCGCTGGCACGCGCATCTCGATGCCACAGAAGGCTTGCACAGGTCGACCGACTTTGTTCAGAAAAGCTTCGATGAATGGATAAGCCTGATCCAGCGGTAGCCATTTCTGCAACTGTACCCGGACCACCTCGAAACCTTCATGGGGCACGATGCCGGTGCAATACGCCATACCGCCAGGCAGGATTTTGTAGTTACCCGCTGCGTTGTCGAGCAAAAACACTGCGTCTGGGCCTTGGGAAGAACAAAGGTCTTGGGTCATTGATCGATTCCTGCAAAGTGAGAACAGTTAAATCGCGGGAGTTGCGCGAGAACGCATTTTTTATATTGGATTTCAGCTCGCCAGGAGCCAGCAGGAAGATGGGGTGGATTGTCAGGTACGCCACCCAATGCTGAATAAGCTTTCATGCCTGTACCTTCCCGACTGGGTCGGTAGGTGAAGTGTAAGTGCTGCATAAACAGAAAGTAACGGGCCTTTGGCGCATAACTATCATGCAAAAAATGCACGATTTACTGGGTAGAGTTGGCCCGGATGGACTGGTGACCTTCGTGGCTATGGCGGAGGTTCGCAGCTTCAACGACGTCTACCAGGGCTGAAGCTGGATTGTGCCCTGGGTCAATACGGTTTTGAACTCGCTGATCACAGACGTGATTCATCGATAAAATTTATGATCAGATAAAAAAATATCAGCTTTTTAATCATTTTTTCAATACGTAAAATGAGTAGTAGATAGCGCAAAAATGATTAATTACGTGAGTCTATCTCCATGCCAGATCGCTACTCCAGTTTTAAGGCCACAGTCAGTTTCACTCGCCAGAGGAGCGATTATGTCTAGAGTTTCCCATCAAGAGCTGAGGTGCGAATTTCGTAAGCTGCTTGCATCGTGTGCCTGTTATCACACTGCATCTGTGTTCGACCCTATGTCCGCAAGAATTGCTGCTGACCTGGGATTTGAAGTCGGCATTCTCGGCGGATCCGTCGCTTCATTGCAGGTATTGGCTGCGCCCGACTTCGCCCTTATTACGCTGAGTGAATTTGCAGAGCAGGCGACGCGGATTGGACGAGTCGCACAACTGCCGATCATTGCCGATGCCGATCATGGTTATGGCAATGCGCTGAATGTCATGCGTACAGTGGCTGAGCTGGAGCGTTCTGGAGTCGCTGCACTGACTATCGAAGATACGCTCTTGCCGGCACAGTTTGGCCGTAAATCGACGGATCTCATATCCATTGAGGAGGGCAGCGGAAAAATCAAAGCGGCCGTTGAATCTCGAGTTGATTCGCAGCTCGCTATCATTGCCCGTACCAATGCAAGCTCGTTATCCGTCGCACAAGTGACGAGCCGTATTCAGGCCTACACAGATGCTGGTGCAGATGCCATTTGTCTCGTAGGTGTGAAGGATTTTGAGCATTTGGAGCAGATTGCCGAAGGCATGACGCTCCCTCTGATGCTGGTGACTTATGGAAATCCTGAACTTTGCGACAGCGAACGTCTAGGTTCGCTGGGTGTACGGATTGTTGTTGCCGGCCATGCCGCCTATTTTGCTTCGATCAAAGCGACATATGACTGTTTGCGCGAACAGCGTAATGTCACTCGCAGCACATCTGACCTGAGCGCTACAGAATTGACCCATACCTATACGCGACCTGAGCGTTTCCAGGTGTGGGCCAAAGAATTCATGAACGTTGATGAGTAGTGAATTACTTTTGACTGTCACGCCTGCCAGTACAAAAAACGCAAGTTAGCCGTGGCGGTGTTTACTGATTTTTCTGGACCTGTTCGGTAATCAATTGAACAAGCACCTTCACCGGTTCCGTCAGGCTTCTGCGTGCGCGGTGTACGAGGCCTATATCTCGGTGGAAGGTGCGTTGTTTCAAGTCTACAGCGCGTACCTCTGCTGGCCATCCTTGATGTGTCGCTGTTTCTGGGACCAGTGCTACGCCGACCCCATTGGCGACCAGTTTGATGATCGCATCCAGCTCATCGAGCTCGCATACCTCACGTAAAGACACATGTGTTTGTCGCAAGAATCGGTCGACCTGCCGACCACCAAAAGAAGATCGGTCATAGCGAATGAAAGGCTGACTGGAAACCAGTTCGGACCAGTCATCTCCCGGCATGTCGACCGGGACAATCAGGCGGTAGGGTTCGCGCGCCAGTGTGGTCCAGCGCAAATCGCTTTGAAGTGAGAACGGAGGGCGGATGATTGCAGCCATATCGATCTCGCCAGCATCGACCTGGTTGACCAATTCCATGGACAGGCCAGGAATGACGCGAGTTCGGCATTCGGGACATTGCTGATGAAAGTGAGCGAGGGCGTCGGGCAAAAAAGAGCGCTGCACGGAGGCAATGGCTCCGACAGTGACCAAAATGCTGGCGGGGAGACCTACCGTCGTAGTGCCCAGATTACTGAACTGGCGGACCAGTTCCTGCCCCTGCAGTAAAACCTGATGCCCCATTCGGTTCAGATGCGCCGAGCGTCCTTTGCGATCGAACAGCTCGATCCCTAGCTCTGCCTCGAGGCGTTGCATTTGTGCGCTGACTGCCGCTTGTGTAAGTCCTATTTTGCTACCGGCAGCAGCAAAAGTGCCTTCTCTCGCCACGGCGATGAATGTTTTCAGTTCTTTAATCATCAGCAAATATTAATTGTGTTTTTGGCTGAAATACATTTATTTTTTTTGCGCTTTGGTGGTGCGTCAGGACAATGGGGGCCAAGTTCCCATTGCAACGCCTGGAGGGTTGCGATGCGTTTCGGAAGGTAACTCTCCAAATTGGTTTTTGTAGTACTGAGAGAACATTCCGAAGTGCCAAAACCCCCATCGCATGGCCGCTTCGGATACCGAGGGCGCGCCATTGATGATGTCTTTTCTGGCTTCATGGAGGCGGATCTGGCGAATGTAGGTGCAAGGATTTACCCCGACCACTTGCATAAAAGCGCTATGGAGTCCGCGCCTGCTCATGTGCAAGTGTTCACACAGGTCCTCTACCGTCGGGCTGCCTGTCTGATGACTCAAAATAAACAACCGAGCCCGGTCCACCATCGCTCGATGAACTCGATGGTCCCTGGGTGAGTGTGTTGTGTTTACCGACAGACTCCCCATCGCTTGAAGCGCTGCTACGGCGACATCCTCGGACAGCTGTAGTCGCGCCGACTCACTGTCCATCGATTGCGGGTTCTGGACGGCTGAGCCGAGTGCCGACAGCAGAAGGGATTTGTATCGAGATATCCCTTGAGCGTCCCCCTTGAGCATGCACGCGCCGTTGATCAGGCGGCTTGTGCCAACTCCGTAGAGACCTTGAGAAAGTGTTTCGAGAAACGAGGCGTCGATGGTCGCGGCGAGGATGTCCGATTCAGCGGTCGCACGAAAGCGCGCTTCCTCACCTTGGCGCATGATGAATAACGAATCAGCCTGCATCTCTCGATTCTGCCAGGAGCACGTGCCTTGGTGCAGGGTGACTCCAATCATCAGAATATCGGTGTCGGCCACCGATCGTTGGTCAATGGCCTGATTGATCCATTCCCGGAATACCTGGACTCGTCCGAGAGAGGCACGTGCGACACCTCCCTCGAAGTTGCCACATGAGAGTTGAGTGTAATCCTGCTCCCAGTCGGGAAGAATTCTTGATTGTAGAAACGGATCATTTGACCTGACGCACGCCACTCTCGCGGGGATCGAAGGCGAATAGGTCGTATTTGGACTTTGCTGCATTGTGCAATCTCCGAGGTCTGCTTGTAACGCAGCAATCTTCGTTCCAACCTCGAGTCATTCAACGCATTTGAAAGATAGGCACTGCTCAATGGACGCCCCGCAATGATGCGGTTGAAGTGTCATTTTAGTGCGCGTTGAAAAAGGGCGGCACGGTGCATCAAGACGCGCCGATATTTGATAGCGGACCCTTCGTCCCAGGCGTAAGAATGAACGCAATGCACTTAGTCTAAGTGGATGACAGGCAAGCAACTAACGTTTCAGGTGACCCACAGCGCCTGGCTCTATGCCTCATCGCTATAAAGACATATGCAGACTTACTGAAGCGGCGATTTGATACGTCTAGGAGCGCTGAATCCGTTTGCTCTCTCCACGAAATCCAACTCGCCGCCAGGGCAGGGAAGTCTGGAATATTCAGTGATCTATTTGTATGGAAAAGATATCCATAGGGGCGAATATGCACACTTCAGAACCTGAAACTATTAATAATAAACCGGGGCTGTCCGGATCCTTGGGTGTCACTTCGATAGTGCTGATGGTCGTCGCAACGGCCGCACCTCTGACGGTCATGGTGGCCAATACCCCCTTGATTATCTCGATGGGTAACGGGGCGGCGGCACCGTTTGATGCAATGGTTGCAACAGTGATCATGTTTCTCTTCAGTGTAGGATTTATCTACATGTCGAGATATATCACCAATGCAGGAGCGTTCTACTCATATATCCAGAAAGGGTTGGGTCGATCCATAGGGCTGGGCTCGGCGACGATGGCAGTGATTTCATATTTTATGATACTGGTCGCGCTGGAGGCTTATATTGGCTACGCACTGTCTCAGCTTCTACTGACTACCTTGGGAATTAATATCTCGTGGTGGCTGCTTGCGCTAGTGATTACGGCTGTTGTGGGTGTTTTGGGTTATCAGAAAATTGAATTGAGCAGTAAGTTTCTGGGCGTGGCGCTGGTGCTCGAGATCGTGATTGTACTGGTGGTAGACGCGGCGATTATAGGCAGTGGGAATATCGGCTCGGATGCTCTGGAACCTTTTTCATCAGCGACCATTCTTTCAGGTTCGCCGGGCCTGGGGATCATGTTTGCAATTTATTGTTTTACCGGTTTTGAATCGACGGTGGTCTACAGGGAGGAAGCGAAAAACCCGAATGTGACGATCCCTAAGGCAACCTACATTGCGGTGTTCCTGATTGGCGTGTTTTACGCTGTATCCATGTGGTGCCAGGTAAACGGTATTGGGCTGTCACAGGTCGTACAGCAGGCGACTGAGCATCCTGGCGATATGTATTTGACCATGGTGGAAAGATATACCAACAAAGCTTTTGTTGATGTCATGCAGGTGTTGTTGGTGACCAGTCTGTTTGCCTGTGTGCTGTCTCTGCATAACATTGTAGTGCGTTATCAATACGTGTTGGGGCGTTTTGGGGTGCTGCATTCGAAGCTTGGCAGTGTCCATGAAAAACACGGCTCACCTTTTGTCTCCTCCGTATTGCAAACAACACTGTCCTTACTGGCGGTCGCCCTTTGCGCAATCATTGGAATGGATCCAGTCACACAGATTTACGCCTGGGGTGCAACCGCGGGAACACTCGGATATATGGTGATTCTCTCCCTGACTTGCGTTTCTGTGCTGGTGTTTTTTAGAAGGAGCACTGAATTTCACCCTGTCTTGAATACTGTCGTAGCACCCATTGGTGGTCTTATCGGATTGGTCGCTTGTTTAATCGTTGCGGTTCAGAATTTGCCCGCTTTAATAGGGGGCGACAATGCAGCTGTTGCGGCATCCATCATGGAAATGATTGTCATGGTTTCCTTTGTGGTCGGGTGTATCGCAGCGTTGCTGATGAAAGTCATGAGCCCTGCACGGTTCGCTTTATTAAAACAAGTAGGCTGAAGTTTTATGCCTATCGTTAAAGCCTGAAGAAGGAAAAACAACCATGAGTAAAAATATTAAAGCGGTTGCAACAAGTGAATATAACGCGGTCATTGCTGTTGCCGAGAAATATGTGGATGGCTTGCGTATTGGCAGTCCTGAACGCCTGGAAGAGGCGTTTCATGAACAAGCGGTGATGTATGGCTTCACCAATGGCAAGCTTTTGGGCGGTTCGATCAGTAACTTGTACGAATTCGTTCGCGATAACGGTAAGGCGCCGGACATCACCACTCGACTGGACGTTCTCGCCATCACGCCAACCACCGCAGTAGTGCGCGTGGACATGGAGCAGGACGCCATTGGCGCTGACTATAACGATTACCTGACGTTGATCCGCATTGATGGTGCCTGGAAGGTGATCGCCAAGGTGTATCACCAGTTTCAGGACTGATTGACAGCCTGCTTGCACGCTGCCCGCTTTTCGAAGTGGCGGGCAGCCTTCGCCGCACTAACATGCACCCAAGTGAAAGTTCGAACAAACGACTGCGTCCCTAGGCACCAGACGATTGATCGATTTTTTGATAGCATGCGGCGCATTATGAAGAAACCCCTCCACGACATGCGTCAGCACATCATTGATGTCGCCAGAGCGCTTATGACCCATAAGGGCTACACGGCTGTCGGCCTGACCGAAATCCTCGCTACGGCTGGCGTGCCCAAAGGCTCTTTCTATCACTACTTCCGCTCCAAGGATGAGTTTGGCCAGGCTCTGCTTGATGAGTACTTTCAGGAGTACATCGGGCGGGTCGATTTGCTGTTGGCCGGGGAGGGTACAGGGGCTGAGCGGCTGCTGAGCTATCTGCGATATTGGGCTGAGACACAGGCATTCGATCACACTGACCAGAAATGCCTGGTGGTCAAATTAGGTGCAGAGGTTTGTGATCTATCCGAAAACATGCGCACCGTTCTCGAAAAAGGTACCGCGCTGATCATTCAGCGGATTACGCGTTGTGTTGAGCAGGGGAAGGCGGACGGGTCCATCACGGCAACTGCTGACGCACCCACGCTGGCAGAAGGGCTTTACCAGATGTGGTTAGGGGCCTCGTTACTCGTCAAGGTAGGCAGAACCCATCAACCTTTTGAAGGCGCGCTTGAGATGAGTCGACGTCTTCTGTCTTAGCCCAGAGTTAAACGCCCCGGCAACAGCATGGTTGTCCGGGGCATTTTGCTTACGCAGTCTCGTTCAGATAGCGCTGAAGGCTTTCGTGGCCACCGACAATGAGCGACTGAATAACAGCCGTCTGCTCGCCCTGTGGGTCGGGATCGCGGGTATCAAAACTTGCCGACCACAGGACGACAGTCTTGTTTTGTCCTGTCAGTGGCAGCAGCTTCACAATGGCCACATAGTTGTCCACCGGCAGCGGCGCCTCTTCGAAGCGGTAGGAGAAGAGCAGGTTGGTTTCGTCAACCGCCAGCAGCTTCTCGCGCAGAACCGCACCGTCTTGTAAGGTCAGTCGGCGAATACAGCCAACCAGACCATCAGGTTGGCCATCCTCGATAATGCTTTCAGGAATCGCAGGGTGCCACTTGCTGATCTGGCCGAATTGCTTCAGCACATCCCAGACACGACTGGCTTCGCCGTCAATGAGGGCGCAATACTCAACTTTTGCCATGGTTTAAAACCTCAGTCTGTCGTTATGTTGCAAATGTGAATTCGTTATTGCTTGCCGATCTGGACCAGACGGTCGGACGGCACCACATGAACACCAGAGGCGGGATCAATGGCCGCCTCCAGCAATGCATGAGCGATGGCTGAAGGCGGATTGAGCCGCCAACGTGCAGGTAAGAGTGCAGATGCCGCCTTGAGGAAGAACACCAGCGCGCGTTCTCCATTACGAACTTCCTCACGCTTTCCACCAATGACCCCTGGACGCACGTACGTCAGCGATTCAAAGCCCAAGTCCGCCAGATCCTTTTCCAGATGGCCTTTGACCTGGTTGTAAAAGAAAGGGGATTGGGCATTTGCGCCGATGGCCGAATTGAGCACGTAAGTGGGAGTGCCCTGCGCTCGTGCCAGTTGGGCAACGGCCAGCGGATAATCATGGTCGACTTGCTTGAATGCCGCTTTGGACCCAGCCGTTTTGAGGGTCGTGCCCAGCGTGCAGATCACCGCATCGACATGCAACCAAGGGGCCTGTTGGTCGAGGCGGTCGAAATCTATGTCAGGAGCGATGAGCTTCGGGTCTTGAGGTAATGCACGACGTGTCGGAGCGTATACGACGCTGACGCGTGGATCCGACAGTGCCAGTTCCAGAACATGGCGTCCGACGAATCCGCTCGCACCGATGAGCAGCAATTTCACGGTTGGCTCCCATCGCGAGTGAGTCGCTGAATCGCCTCACCGACCGGTGTATCGCCCTGGGTCAGTTCGATGATGATCCTGTTCACGGCGGGCCTTTCGATAATCTGTAGCAAGGTCGCTGCTACATCGTCGCGGGGCACATCGCCGTAGGGGATTGCGAGGCCTGCACGGACTCTGCCGGTGCCGGGTGCATCCCGTAGCGTGCCAGGACGCACGATGACCCAGTCAAGATCAGTCTCGGCCAGATGGATATCCGCGAGCTTCTTGACCTTCATGTAGTTTTCGAAGGTCTCGGAGACAGTTTCGCCACGTGAGGCTTCCGGAAAGGCAGATACCAGAATGAAGCGCCTGATGTTCGCGCGCCGGGCGGCCTCTACGGCCACTTCAAGTCCGCGGCCATCAATGGCGTTGGTCATTTGCGATCCGCCCTTGCCGCCAGCACCGGCCGCGAATACCACGATGTCGCTGCCGGTCATGAGTCCAGCCAGACCCTTCGCGTCGAGTTCAAGCAAACTGCCGGCGATCGGTGTGGCGCCCAGTGCTTTGAGCTCCTCAGCTTGTTCCGAATGTCGGTAAAGCGAGCGAGGTTCGTGACCGCGTGCCACCAATTGCTGAGCAAGGCGTCGGGCGACTTTGCCCGCACCACCGACGATAAAAACTGTGTTCATGGTTCCTCCTGATCGAGCGACGCGGCACAGACCGGCCCGCTACGGCGGGCCGATACAGACTGATCAGCCTTCGAACTGGTGGTAGACCTTGGCGATGACCTTCCAGCTACCGTCGATTTTGATCAGCGTCAGGTAGTCGTTGTAGTCGGCGCCGATGGCATCATTTTCCATGTCCACACGCACCATCGCAGTCGTAGGCGTGATGGCCAGGACGTCGAGGCGAGTGGTGATGTCCGGTGCCTTGCCGTTGCTACGGACGAAGTCAAACAAGTTGGTGATCGAGCCGGCCAAAAGCTTGCCGTTGGTGAAGCCGTACATGACCGCATCTTTGTGAAAGGCTTCAGCCAAACCTTCTGCACTGCCTACTTTGAGGCTGTCGGCGTACTGCTGGGCAACGGCGATAACGGCGTTGTATTCCTGGGTAGGTACCGCTTTGATGTTCTTGCTCATCGTCAATATCCTTCTCGGACTGGGCGCCAGCGGCGCCCGCTTGGCTTGCGGTCAGGGTTAAGGGGCAACGTGGGTGTGGTAGATCTTGCTCACCACGGTCCACTTGCCTTCAACTTTCAGCAGGTTGAAAAAATCGGTGAAGCAGAAACCGGAAATATCGTTGGTGTCGATGCGAGCACTGGCGGCAGTGCCGACGATATCGATATTGACAATCGCGCCCTGGGCTTCAGGCGACGGACGAAACGCGCTGTCGATGATGTCGAACAAACCCTGGATGGGGCCGCCCGCCAATTTGTGATCGGCATCGACTCCAAAGATGGTTGCCTGCTCGCTGAAGGCCGGTTTCATGATGCTGCTCTTGGCCTGTTTACCACCTTCGTTGTACTGGTTCAGCACATCAACGATGGCGTTGTATTCCTGCACGTAAGTCGGCTTGGTCATGGTGTTTCTCCTGATTTGAGGGGGGAGTGACAAGGCTCGGTCCACGCCGAAACCTGAATTGAGGGGGCCGGTTTCAACCGTTCATTCATGCTTCAACGCTTTCTCGATGGATTGGTTGGCGGCCTTGCGTGCGCAATGAGCGATGCTTAGCAATGCCAGCACCGCTGCCGCCAAACCCATGCCAGTCAGCACGTGGGTTGCACTGCCGGCAGTGGCTTCGCCACTGAGGATGTCGCTGACACTGGAAACCAGTGACCCCAGATAAACATACAAAAAAGTGCCTGGCAGCAGCCCGAGCCAGGACGCCAGTAGAAAGTCCCTAGCACTGATACGGCTTGCGCTGAGGGCGTAACTCAGAGGGGCGAAGGGCACGATGGAAGCCAGGCGCAGAAGCAAGACAATTCGAAAGCCATCTCGGGCGAGCGCTCTGTCAATCGCGGTTAGCCGAGGGCGAGTTGCCAGTCGTCTCAGTACAAATGGGCGCAAAAAAGTGCGCCCCATGACGAATGCGATCGTTGCCGACGCCATACCGACAGGCGACACAAGCAGAGTCCCCCCTACCGGTCCGTATAAAAATCCGGCAATGGCCGTAAGGGGCGAGGCGGGCACGAAGGCCACTGTTGCCAGCAGGAAGACCAGCGCATACAAGGCGCTGCCTGTTCCGCCCATTGAGCGCAAAGCCTCAACCCATTGGGTGGCTGACTGCATGATCACTTCGATCACACCATCGACTCCGCGCACACCCATCGGTCTACGGTGAATGACATGGCACATTGCAGCATTGGGTGCTCCTACCGCATCCGAACGGCGTTGATCAAAAATCTATTTGTAGCGAGTGCTATATATTAGGTTGCATTCTATATCGAGCACTACAGATAGTGTCAAGGCGTTTGATCGTTTCGCTGCATTGTGCTTTGACAAAACGACTGGATGGACGGGAGAGCGGGGCAGTACGCAGGGGGCAATAAGCAAATAAATATGATGTATCACACAGAAATATATTGTTTTTATTGCTGTTTTAAGCCCGTTAGGATCCCTTCAGCAATCAACAACAACTGAAGGGTGGCTTCATGCAATTGCTGGGACATCTGCTGCACGCGGTCAAACCATCGCCAACGCTGGCGATCACACGTCAGGCGGCTGAATTGCGCCGCCGAGGTGTTGATGTGATTAGTCTGTCGGCCGGAGAGCCCGACTTTCCGACACCCGACCACATCAATGCAGCGGCAAAGGCTGCGATTGATGCAGGACAAACCCGTTACACCGATGTCGATGGCACCCCCGAGCTCAAGGCGGCGATCGTGCGCAAGTTTCAGCGCGAAAACGGCGTGACCTATGACACCAGTGAAATCAGCGTAGGGACCGGTGGCAAGCAAGTCCTGATCAACGCTTTGCTGGCCACTCTCAATCCGGGAGATGAGGTCATCATTCCCGCACCTTATTGGGTGTCATACCCGGACATGGTCCGCTTGGCGGGGGGGACCCCGGTGGAGGTGAGTTGCCCGGCGGATCAACATTTCAAAATCACGTCAGCTCAGCTCCAGAAGGCCATTACTGCGCGAACCAAGTGGGTGATTCTGAACTCCCCGAGCAATCCAACTGGGGCCGGCTACAGCGCGACTGAACTGAAGGAGTTGGGCGCCGTGCTTCTCGGCCATCCGCAGGTCTATGTGCTGACGGATGACATGTATGAGCACCTCAGTTACGACGGCTGGGTGTTTTCCACCATGGCTTCGCAGGTGCCGGCGTTACGCGATCGTGTTCTGACAGTAAATGGGGTGTCCAAAGCCTACTCGATGACCGGCTGGCGCATCGGTTACGCCGGCGGGCCAAAGGATCTGATAGCGGCCATGGCAACTATCCAATCCCAAACCACCAGTAATCCTTGCGCGATATCCCAAGCCGCCGCGGTTGCTGCTCTGGATGGCCCGATTGACTTCCTGGCCGAACGCAACGAAGTGTTCCGTCAGCGCAGAGATCTATGCCTGGATGCTTTCAACGATACTCCCGGCTTGATGTGTCGCCGTCCCGAGGGGGCGTTCTATCTGTTTCCTTCTTGTGCCGGCCTTATCGGGCGCAAGACGCCTGCGGGTGTCGAGCTCACTAATGATGTAGAGGTCAGTCGCTATTTGCTGGAGGCGGCCAGGGTGGCGGTCGTGCCGGGTAGTGCATTTGGTTTGGAGGGGTACTTCCGAATTTCCTTTGCTACCTCCACAGCAGTGCTTGAACACGCTTGTTCGCGGATACGCCAGGCTTGTGACCAACTCGTCTGATCCGCTTTCCGGATGATACCGAGGCGTAGCGCTGAGGCCGAGAGGTTGCCGCTGTCGAAGGGGCAAGCGCTACGAGCATTCCTTGGGTTAGCGAATTGCAGGTAATGGCAGCATGCCGGCGGCCGTTGCCGCGATACCTTCCAGGGTTTGCCGTGAAAGTCCAACGTGCGCCTGCAACGACATGCCTTCCAACAGTGTATTCAACGCGGCGGCAAGTATGAGGGTGTCAACATCAGCTGCCAGTTGCCCATCTTCCACGGCGCGGTCGAGGCGCTGCTGCAGATAATCCCGACCTTCCTGGCGAAGTGCCTTGAGGGCGTTGGTGATTTCTTGAGCGTTCTCTGACACATTGACACCCGCCAAAACGACCATACAACCGCATGGTGCCTCGGGTTCAGTGACGATCGCAGCAGCGGAATGGAAGAAATCGGTAATTGCACGGTACAGGTCCGGCTCGCTATCCATGCGTTCCCAAGTAGCATCCCAGAATCTGGCTTCGTAATAATTGACCGCTTCGAGGAAGAGCTTTGATTTATTGCCAAACGCTGCATAGAGGCTTGGCGGGTTGATGCCCATGGCCGCGCATAATTCCGCCACGGAGGCTGGTTCGTATCCGCGTTTCCAGAACACTTCGAGCGCATTAAACAGGGCTTGCTCGCGATCAAAGGCGCGTGGACGTCCTTTTTTAGGGCGCACGGCAAGCGTGGGTATGGGGTCGGTCATTCGTGCGTTGCCTCGATGATGCAGGGCCAATCAGCTGAAGAAACTGCTCAGTTTATGGTCTGTAGAATCGAATGATACACAAAAGGCATGGATACGGGCCTTACTAGCCCCTTCACTTCATAGCAGACAGTCGATTGGGTTTCACTCTGTGCTACCGAATTACCACTGCACGGGTTACGGCTTGCATGTGATTTACCCCACTCGGCAATATTTGCCGCTGGCGGTATCAGCGTTCATTGCAATAGAGATGCTGAGCGAGCAAGCATTCCCAGCGAGGGTTTTACCTGCTCAGAGTTGACTGAGTATTGGGGCTTGTGACCGCCTCGGACCCAGCTTTGGCAGTACGCTTTTAATCTCACCGTTTCATCACAGCAGGCTCACGCCCCCGATCGTTATCCGCATGTTGTTCCAGCACGCACTGAATACCGCTCAAAAGCGGTATCAGGAGCTTCGCCATGTCATCGGCGACCTGGGTAGGCGCCATTGCACCCTCTTTTCGATGGAACAGTTGATCTTGAAACGCCAGCCTTAGCTTGGACAGGCTATTGCTGACAGCGGGTTGCCCTATGTTCAAAAGCTCTGACGTTCGGGTAACGCTTTTCTCTCGGTAGAGAGTGGCGAATATCACCAGACAATTAAGGTTGAATCCTGCGAGGTATCCGGCGTTGAACGATGTGTGTGCTGTCTCTCTGGAGACGTTGTCGCTCATCCTGTTTCCTTTGCGCATGTCGGGAATTCTGGCTGTGCCGGGGCGGCTTGCAAAGCATTCCGCCCCAGGCGGATCAAATGGTTGCCATGTCGATGACAAAGCGGTACTTCACATCGCTCTTCTGCATGCGCTGGAACGCCAGCTCGATATCCTTCATTTTGATCATTTCGACGTTTGAAGTAATGCCGTGCTCTGCGCAGAAATCGAGCATCTCCTGAGTTTCAGAAATGCCCCCGATCAGCGAACCGGCCAGTTGACGGCGCTGGAAAATCAGATTGGCTACACCAGGCGACGGGTGAGGGTTGTCAGGTACCCCAACCATGGTCATGGTTGCGTCGCGTTTGAGCAGACTCATGAATACGTCGAGATCGTGAGGTGCGGCGACGGTGTTGAGGATGAAGTCAAAGCTTTTGGTATGAGTTGCCATTTCCTCAGAATTGCGTGAAACAACGACCTCATCAGCGCCAAGGTCGCGCGCGTCCTGGATTTTGGAGGGGGAGGTTGTAAATGCCACGACATGGGCGCCCATCGCGCGAGCCAGTTTTATGCCCATGTGGCCGAGACCACCGATACCGACGATGCCGATTTTCTTGCCGGGCCCTGCCTTCCAATGGCGAAGTGGAGACCAGGTTGTGATGCCTGCGCAAAGAAGTGGTGCTACCGCCGCCAAGTCCGATTCAGGGTGCGTAATCTTCAGCACGAAGTGTTCGTCAACGGTGATGCCATCGGCGTAACCGCCGTAAGTATTTTCGCCACTGCCGTCGAGCCAGCCGTTGTATGTCTGCTGCCAACCATGGGGACCTTCGCAATACTGTTCCAGGCCGTCGTCGCAAGATTGGCAATGGCGGCAACTGCCCACCATGCATCCGACACCCACGATGTCTCCCACTTGGTGTTTCGAGACCGAAATGCCGATGGCAGACACTCGACCGATGATCTCGTGTCCCGGGACTAGCGGGTAGCGCATTCCAGGCCACTCACCGCGCGCGGCGTGCAGATCGGAATGGCAAACGCCGCAGTAGAGAATCTCGATCGCCATATCCCTTTCGCCGGTTTGGCGTCGAGGGATGTTGGTCGGGGTCAAGGGCGTCGTGGGCGATTGCGCTGCATAAGCTTTGTATTGCATAGCGAATTCCTGATGCGTCAAAAACGGGTCGGCGCCGCGTTGGGCAGCGCCGAACGTGCATTCATGGGACGCGTTGGTACGCCATCCCCGGGAGCAATCAGCGAGAGTAGGTGACTTCCGCGGTCCAGTTTTCTTTTGGCTGACTGTGCAATGCCCAGAATGCTTCGGCGACGCCAAGGGCTTCCTCGGACTCCGGTTTGACGAATGCGGCGACAGTCACGGTTGCCACATGGACGCCTTGGGTTTTGGCCGGTTCAAACAGGCCGAGCGCCAGCGATCGGATGCCGGCTTTACCCAGGCTCAGAGAAAGAAAGTCAGGATTTGGAGTGATCCCGAAAAAACCACCGGTCAGCAGCAGGGTCCCGGCGTTGCGACTGTACATCGAGCGCAGGGCCGTCTGAGTGGCGACTAGTGCTCCACCAATGTTCACAGCCAGATCGCTGTTGAAGGTGTCGACCGGTTGTTCAGTGACAGTTGCCTGCCGAATGATCGCGGCGTTGTAGTGCAGCACATCCAATGCGCCAAATTGCGCTTCGACCTGGGTCACCAGCGCCGCTACATCCTGTGCATTGCCGGCATCAACTTGGCGGGTGTGGGCCTCATAGCCCTGGGATATCAAGCGTTCGGCGAGTGCGAGCGTCCTATCCATATTTCGAGCACTGAGCACCACGCGATAGCCTTCACGGGCGAAACGTTCGGCTGTCGCAAATCCGATTCCGGGGCCAGTACCGATGCTTAGAAATGTTTTCATGTGAGTCCTTGATAATGGGGTGGAGCCTGTAATCAAGGCTAACAGGTGCACAAATAGAGATAATTTATGAAAATCGCATTTATATAATGCAAAAAATGCAGGAGTCGTTGGCATACCAGTTCACACGAGCTAAGGCTTCCCTGCATATCTGCTCCGTTGGTCGGGCGTGGATGTGATCGTTGAAATAGCTACTAGACGACTGGTCTATTTATTATTAGAGTGGCGGCATTATGAAAAAACGTCATTTCGAAACACGCCAACACATCCTGGATATCGCCAGGACGTTGATGACCCATAAGGGCTATACCGGTGTCGGCCTGGCAGAAGTGGTGGCTACAGCACAAGTGCCGAAAGGCTCGTTCTACCACTACTTCAAATCCAAGGATGAATTCGGCCAAGCGCTGCTTGAGCAGTATTTTGCCGACTACCTCGCCGTAGTCGATTCGCTGCTGGCCGGCACCACCCCGGCTGCTGATCGACTGCTTGGTTATTTCCATTACTGGGCGCAAACCCAATGTTCAGATTTACCGACTGACAAATGCCTGGTGGTCAAATTGGGAGCTGAGGTGTGTGACCTTTCCGAAGGTATGCGCCAGGTGCTCGACAAAGGTACGCAAGCGGTTCACGTGCGGCTGGAGCGCTGCATCGAGCAGGGTCACGCTGATGGCTCGATCACATCCGCCATTCCTAACTCGACGCTTGCGCAGTCGCTCTATCAGATTTGGCTCGGTGCCTCTTTGATGGTGAAGATTGGCAAACGCAGCAGTGCTTTCGAACACTCCCTGACCATGGCAAAGCGACTCTTGTCGTAGCTATTTTATTTATCACTTTACTAGACGACTGGTCTATTTAATTGAGGTTTTCCATGACAGACAACAGTAACCGTACTGACTTGTTCACTCCCGTCACGATGGGGGCGATGGAACTTGCCAACCGCATCGTAATGGCGCCCGTCACCCGCAGCCGCTATGCCGAAGATGGCATTCCCAATGAATTACACGCCGAGTACTACGCCCAGCGAGCCAGTGCGGGCTTGATCGTGGCTGAAGCAACCAACATTTCCGCTCAGGGACGCGGCTACGCTGCGACACCGGGCATCTGGAGCGATGAACAGGTCGCTGGTTGGAAAAAAGTGACCGACGCAGTGCACGCCGCTGGCGGCAAGATCGTCAGCCAGCTTTGGCATGTGGGCCGGTTTTCCAGCGAGGAGTTGCAGCCCGACGGTGCCGCACCGGTCGCGCCTTCTGCCATCAAGGCCGAAGGCGATACCTACACCGTGAATGGTTTTGTTCCTGTGTCGATGCCTCGGTCTCTCGAAACCGATGAAATCCCGGGAATCATCGAGCAGTACAAGCGTGCCGCCGAAAATGCCAAACGTGCTGGTTTTGATGGCGTAGAGGTTCACTCGGCCAACAGTTATTTGCTGGATCAATTCCTGCGTGATTCAACTAATCACCGCACCGATCAATATGGCGGGTCGATTGAGAACCGCGCGCGCCTCACCCTGGAAGTGACCGAAGAGATCGTCAAAATCTGGGGCAATGAACGCGTGGGCATTCGCTTGTCGCCCGTCACGCCCGATGCCGGCAACACGCCGCCAGACAGCAACGTGATGGCGATGTATGGCTACCTCATTCAGCAATTGAACAAATTCGATCTCGCTTACCTGCACTTCGTCGAGGGTGCTACCGCGACTTCGCGTGAGGTGCCGGCGGGCGTGGATATGGACGCTCTGAGCGCACAGTTCACGGGGCCATTCATTGGCAACAACAACTACGACCTGGAAATGGCGATCGAGCGTCGAGCGCAGGGCACGATTGACGCGGTTGCCTTCGGCCGTCTGTTCATTTCCAACCCTGACCTGGTCGAACGCCTACGTCGTGGCGCCGAGCTCACCATTGCACCGCGTGAGTCGTTCTACGGCGGTGGAGCCAAGGGCTACACCGACTGGCCTGTCGGCAACTACTGATTAATAACCAACACCCGCGATACCCCAACCCACTGCCCGACACGTGCGGGCAGTCACTATCGAGAGGAACTCCCATGAACTATTTGCAAAACAAGACAGCGATCATCACTGGCGCATCTTCAGGTCTGGGTGCTGCATCGGCTCGCGCCCTGTCCGTGAAAGGCGTTCGAGTTGTCGCAGCTGCGTTGGATCAAGAAGGTCTGGATGCCATTGTGAGCGAGCTGAAAGCGAACGGTGGTGAGGCGGTGGGTCGTGTCAGCGACGTCACCAATCTGGAAGATATGAAGGCGTTGGCTCAGTTCGCTCAAGACTCCTTCGGTTCGGTAGACATTCTGATCAACAATGCCGGCCTGATGCTGTTTTCCACCTGGGCGGACCTGGCCGTCGATGATTGGGAAAAAATGATCAACGTGAACATCAAGGGCTACCTGAATGGCGTCGCGGCTGTGCTGCCGTTCATGCTGAAACAGAAGTCTGGTCAGATCCTGAACATGGATTCCGTAGCGGGCCACCAAGTGGGTCCTTCGGCTGGCGTATACAGCGCGACCAAATTCTTCGTTCAGGCAATGACTGAGTCGATGCGCAAGGAGCTGGGTGTCCACCACGGAATTCGGGTTAACACCGTTAGCCCGGGTGTGACCAATACCGGTTGGGCAGACAAAGTTACCGATCCAGCAGGGCGCAAGGCTGCCCAAGAGCTGAACAAGATTGCCATCGCGCCTGACGATATTGGTAAAGCGGTGGTTTATGCCCTGGACCAGCCTGCAAACGTCACCGTCAACGAGGTGATCATTTCGCCTACCCGCCAGGATTGGTAAGCAGAACCCAGCAACACCTACCAAGCCCGGACACTGTCGCGATGCACGGTGTCCGGGCGCTACAGGATCTTTCCTGTCTCCCCGTAAAAACAATGAGACCTTTCAATGACACACCGTATTTTGATTGTTGGCGGTGGCGCTGGCGGTCTGGAGCTTGCGACGCGCCTGGGTAAGACCCTGGGCAAACGTGGCGCTGCTCACATCACCCTTATCGACGCCAACTTGACCCATATTTGGAAGCCTCTGTTGCATGAAGTGGCCGCCGGTTCATTGAACGCTCACGAAGACGAGCTGAACTACGTGGCCCAGGCCAAGTGGAATCACTTCCAGTTCCAACTTGGCCGCATGAGCGGGCTCGACCGCACCGCGAAGCAAATCCAGCTATCGGCTACCCTCGACGAAGCCGGGCACGAGCTGGTGCCGGAACGTTCCTTGAGCTACTACACTCTGGTCATTGCCGTGGGCAGCAACACCAACGACTTCGGCACCGTGGGTGCTGCGCAGCACTGCCTATTCCTTGACTCCCGTGAACAGGCCGAGCGCTTCCATCAGCAGTTGCTCAACCATTATCTGCGCGCCCACGCGGGGAGTGAAAATGAGAAAATCAGCGTGGCGATTGTCGGTGCGGGTGCAACCGGTGTGGAATTGGCTGCCGAACTGCACAACGCTGCTCACGAGCTGGCCGCTTATGGTTTGGATCGTATTAAGCCGCAGGACATGCACATCACCTTGATCGAAGCCGGATCGCGAGTGCTCCCGGCGCTGCCGAATCGCATCAGCACGCCAGTGCACCAAACCCTTGAAAAACTCGGCGTGAGGGTGATGACCAACGCTACAGTCAGTGAAGTCACCGCCGAGCATCTCAAGACCCGTAACGGCGATGTGATTGAGGCCAGCCTGAAGGTTTGGGCTGCCGGCATTCGTGCGCCGTCCTTCCTCAAGAATATCGACGGCCTGGAAACCAATCGCATCAACCAACTGCTCGTACGCCCGACATTACAGACCACGCTGGACGACAATATCTTCGCTTTCGGTGACTGTGCTGCGTGCCCGCAGCCTGGCAGCGAGCAAAACGTACCACCCCGGGCTCAAGCCGCTCATCAACAGGCGTCGATGCTCACCAAGAGTCTGAAAGCTCGGCTACAAGGCAAGTCAATGCCGACCTACGAGTACAAGGACTACGGTTCACTGGTTTCGCTATCTCGCTTCTCGGCGGTGGGTAACCTGATGGGTAATTTGACCGGCAGCGTAATGCTCGAAGGTTGGTTGGCGCGGGTGTTTTATGCGTCGTTGTACCGCATGCACCAGGTCGCTCTGTATGGCCTG
>Ga0157370_10000907_pt1 | contig 37564 bp, 41 predicted proteins | sample C35metaG_FD_113463 | JGI IMG/M metagenome (GOLD analysis project Ga0157370, IMG submission 113463) | Corn rhizosphere microbial communities from Kellogg Biological Station, Michigan, USA - C3-5 metaG | ecosystem: Host-associated > Plants > Roots > Rhizosphere > Soil | place: USA: Michigan... | reverse complement strand
TTTCGGCCGGGATGATCTCACCCGGGCGAGAGACGAACAGGCCACCCTTGGCGTCCTCGAGCACGCTGCACTCGATCTCGCGGCCGCGGATGAATTCCTCGGCAAGCAGCTTGCGGTCATGCTTGAAGCCCTCCGCGAGCGCCGGCGCAAATTCCTGGTTGCAGGAAACCTTGCGCACGCCGACCGAAGACCCCTGACGCGCCGGCTTAACGAACAGCGGCAAACCCAACGCGATCTCAAGCGTGTCGAAGGACGGCACCCGATCCGCATGCACGGTAACAGCACGCGCCACCGGTAACCCCGCCGCCCGCAGCAGCTGCTTGGCGATATCCTTGTCAAGCGCTGTCGCTGAACCCAGGATGCCGCAGCCAACCAGTGGCACGCGGGCCACCTCCGCCAGTCCCTGCACGGAACCATCCTCGCCGAAAATACCATGCAGAACCGGGAACAGAATATCGATCTTCCCGGCATCGCTCATCCTGCCGCCGTCGATGGCGATCATCCGCCCACGCCCGCCGGGCACCAATGCGATTTCGGTGCCGTTTGCCGGCCTGGCGAGCACGCCATTTTCGAAATGGCTGAGCAGCCACTCGCCTTCCCGCGTCACGAAGATCGGCACCGCCTCGTATTTCGAGGGCTCCAGTGCCCCCACGACATTCGTCGCCGACATGACGGAGACGTCGTGTTCGGCCGAGCGGCCGCCGAAGAGAACGGCGATGCGCAGCTTGCCGCGGGAAGATGTCATGAAACCCCCCAAAATAATCTCGTGTCTAAATAGTCTAAATAGATGTCAGAAGCCGATCGCGATGCCGCGATTGGCAAAGAAGCGGTCGAATATGGCAAGCGGTAGCAGCACATCCGCCTGGCTCGCAGCATCATGACCGGATGGATTGTGGAAACGGACCGTATCAGCCGAGGCTGCCGTCACCAGAATGAGATGCCCGCCTTTTGAGGGCGGCATGCGTTCCGGCCAGCGTATGCCGCTATTGACCGAGGCGATGAAGAACGGGCGTTCAGCGAGCAGACCGGGGATGCTCTCTGTTGCGACACCCGTCATCGTTTCTGCCGAGAGCCCGAAGCGCTCGCCCACATAGGTCACGAAGGGCGCATAGATCAGTCCCTTGATCGAAGCATCCAGCTCGTTGACGACATAGCCGCCATAGGCGGTGCAGGCACGGGCGAGAGCAAGCGTCGGAAGCAGGTCGCCGCGCGCTGCCAGGATCATCTTCAGGCAGGCCATGCCGCAGACATTGACCGCCCAGCGCGCGTATTCCTCGATCGTCTCGGCACCCGATTGCCGCCAGAGCGGATCGCGCAGCAGCGCCGCAGATCCTTCGGCAAGCACGGGCAATGTCATCTCCGGTGTTTCCCACTGACTGAAATAAGGAACGACGCCTGTTGATAAGGGCATGGCAAAAATCTCCTGAGCGGTATACTCGTATACGAGGTTGCTTGGCATGATCAAGATGATTGCTGTCTCGGAGAAGGTTGGCCATGAACGATTTCGTCGCAATAAATGTTGAAACCATCCGGCCGGAGACCGTGGCGGATCGTATCGCAAGGGTTCTCAGGGAAGCGATTTCCGGTGGAGAGCTTCGCAGTGGCGTCGCGCTCCGACAAGACGAGCTGGCCGCACGATTTGGGTTCAGCCGCATGCCTGTGCGTGATGCCTTGAGGCTTCTGGAAAGCGAGGGCCTCGTAACCATTCACCCGACAAAGGGGGCCTTCGTGGCAAGAATAGATGCCAAGGAGATTGCGGAGATCTATTCCATTCGCTCGCTACTGGAGACGGAAGCCTTGCGCCTATCATATGTAGGGCTGACGACAGCCGATTTGGACAGGGCGGCAACATTTCTCGCCCAGATCGACGCTGAGAAGGATGTGGGACGTTGGGGGACGCTGAATAAGCAGTTCCACATGACACTTTACGGCGCCTGCCAAAATGAGCGGCTCATCGGCCTTATCGCTACCCACCATGATGCAGCCGACCGCTACGTACGTGTATTGCTATCCAGCTTGGACTATGAGCAGCAATCGCAGGAGGAGCACCGTGCTCTGCTAAAGGCTTGCAGAGATCGGAATATCGACGCTGCAAGTGCAATTTTGCAGCGTCATTTGCTTGAAGGAAGTCGCAAGCTCAGCACGGCCGCCCAGTCGAGCTAAGGCGGCTCGCCGGTTCAGCGTTCGAGACGGGCGAAAGTACGCTTGACTTAGGAGATTCGCTGCCGTTGAGACGGGTAACAGGTTCATTTTTTGCTCTTGATGAGAGGTGAACCGCTGACCCCCACACCGCGGAAGTAGGAATCTACCCTGACAGACCGTTGCGTTATCACGACCTCTTCGGAAGTTTCGACTTAAAACTATCTTTCGCTTCGGCTGAAAGTGGACAAAGAGTGATTTTAGCTTAACGTCGCGAACGCATCGGGCGGGCTCAAGGTGGATTAGGCGTGGGCTTCTTCGGGACATTTGATAGGCTGCATCACGGTTTTCAACCTTAGCCGGATTGTCACCAATAGGTTGGGGGCCATTGCCCGCGCGGATTATCTCATGCCAGCTGGAACGATGTAACAATGCATGTGCTTCTTTAGATTGATACGGTGCCAGCCGTCTTGGACCTCGTACCCCCCGGTGATCTATGACAATATTTACCGTCCGACATGTCACGTCCTATCGTTATAAACGGCCGGTTCAGTTCGGAGAGCACAGACTTTTGTTCAGACCGAGAGACAGTTTCGATCAGACGCTGCTGAGCTCCCGACTCCTCATCGACCCGGAACCGGACTATCTTCGTTGGATCCATGATGTGTTCGGAAACTGCGTCGCAGTCATTGGCTTTGCTCAACCCTCACGTGAGCTCCGCTTCGAAACCGTCATTCGCCTTGACCATACACCCTATGTCGCAATTGATCTGCAAATCGATCAGGACGCTTTGACTTACCCGTTTTCATATGATCCAGACGAAGTGCTGGATCTGGAACGAACCATCCAGCGCCATTACGCTGATCCACATGATCAGGTCGGTAAATGGGCGCGCCAATTCGTGCGAATCGGGCAACCCACTGAAACCGGGCACCTGTTGATGACGTTGTGCTACGCCATCCACGAGAGTTTCATCTATGCCCGACGACAAGAGCATGGAACGCAAGCGCCGACCGAGACACTGCAGCTTCGTAAGGGAACCTGCCGCGACTTCGCGCTACTTATGATGGAGGCCGCACGATCACTTGGGTTCGCGGCCAGGTTCGTCACCGGCTATATCTACGTTCCAGACAGAGACGGATCCACCACCCTCGGCGGCGGCTCCACCCATGCGTGGTGCCAGATATATTTGCCAGGCGCCGGTTGGGCTGAGTTCGACCCAACCAACGGTATCGTGGGCAACCGTGATCTTATCCGTGTTGGGGTGGCGCGGGATCCGAAGCAGGCAGTTCCTTTGTGGGGAAGTTACGACGGAACAGCCGCTGACTACGAGGGTATGTCAGTCCAGGTCAACGTCACAACGGATGATCGCATCGAAACCGTGCTCAACTGATCAGAACGCATTGCCTATCCCGGCGTTTGCCGCCCAAGCTAGTCTCACGGCAAGGTGGCGTCGCCTTAACGGCCTGTTCGAAATGACCTGATATCGGGTTTTCATGACCGAAGCCCCTCTCGCCCACTTCACACGCCACCGATTTCCCGCTGAGATCATTGCCCCATGCCGTATGGCTCTATTATCGGTTCCCGCTCAGCTTCCGTGACATTGAAGATCCGCTCGCTGAGCGCGGCATCAACGTCTCATTCCAGACCGTCTCGGAATGGTCGGCGAAATTCGGCTTGAAATTTGCTCATCTGCTGCGGCACCGTTCACGAGGCCACTTCTCCGACAAGTGGCAGCTCGACGAGATGGTGGTGACGATCAAGGGAAAGAAATATTGGTTGTGGCGCGCCGTCGACGCGAACGGTTACGTGCTCGACGCCCTGCTGCAAAGCCGACGGAACAAGGCGGCCGCCTTAAAGTTGATGAGAAAGCTGCTCAAGCACCAGGGGACCGCCCCGCGCGTGATGGTGACCGACAAGCTGCGTTCCTATTCGGCCGCAAAATCCCAGTTGATGCCGCGCGTCGAACATCGCTCTCATAAGGGATTGAACAACCGAGCTGAGAACTCTCATCTTGTAGTGCGACGGCGAGAGTGGCGTGAGGTGAGTATGTAATCGCGGATGACATCGGCGTGGGCGTCGAGGTCGCCGCGCAGCTCGCTGTCGAAGGTTTCGACGTCCCAGACGTCAATGATGGTGATACCCTCGGTCATGCCTCATTCTCGTTTCTTGCTACGATCCGCGCGCATGACGGGCTGACCAACTCCCAAATCCGTTCAATGATCGATTCCAGCGAAACAGCGTCTAGTTCGAGCGATGCGGCGTAAGCACGCCATTGCCGCTGCTTCCCTTCGTCGCCAAACATCTCGACAGAGAGGCCTGGTGGGCGTTCTCTCGGCGATCACCGTTGCAGGCGGATAGGAACGAACCTGCGGAGCGGGAAAATCTAGCAGGGCTGGATAGTCGAGCCGCTGCGTCGCATCGGCCATAGCGTCTCCGAAGCCGATGTCGATTGTAATGGGGATGCGGGTTCTTTCGAGATAGGCTGCAGTCTTGAGACGAACGCGAAGTCAGCGATCAGGCGGGCAGGATCTCCGTCCCCATGTCCGAGAAAGTCCGCATCCCGCGTCACCCGATTGTCGTCGGCCACCCAGACCGTGACCAACATACCGCCCTTCAGGACGAAGCGGTCCCTATGCGCTGAGATTGACAGGCGATACAGCAGCCGTTCGAACGCGAACCGCACCAGCAAGACGTCGAAGGCGCGACTTTCTTTGCGGGCGATATTGAGCAGCCGATCCTTGACCGACTTCGCTATGTTCGCTGTTGCTTTAGCCATTGGAGGTGAGCGCCTCAAGATAGGGTTGCATGACCTTCCAGGCGCGGCCGGCCGTCGCGGCTTGGGCGATTGCGCTTGGAGTTGCCTTACGTTGCTGGAGAGCAGCACTCAGTCCTTCGACAGCAACCGATCGGTCCACCAGTTTGGGGTTTCGGAACAGGTCAGCAAGGGTTTTCGGGATCGAATAGACCGGAACGTCAATGCCGGCGATTACTTGATTTTCGATGCCCTGTCGCAGATAGGGTTCGGTGAAGCGGACCATACGCAGCGGGGGATAAGACTGCACGGGCGCCCAATCGCTCGTCCCGATCGCTATCCAGACACGCCGCGGCATCTGGTCGGTCAGTCCGTGGAAGGCGAGCGCCGACACCAGAGCGATCACGCCTTTGGGCGCTCGCATGATGGCTTCAGCAAGGATCTGGTTCTCTTCGACTTCCGCGTCACGCTTCTGATAAACGCCGCGCGAGATACGCTCGATTTCACCGACCTCGACGGCGCGCGCGATCGTTTGTCCGCTGATGCCAGCCTCGCGTAGTTCATGCGCATGCATCATGCTGCGCGCAGCAAGCAGGCTTCTGAGCTTTGCTTTTTGCGACGATGGCATGTTACAAATCCTCTAATGGTTTGCGATCTTATCAGAGGTTTTGTCACGCGTCATGCCTGCATTAGCGAATAATAGACGGCCAGCCTCCAGCGAGCTCACATTATCTGCCGGAATGTCTTTTCGATCCATTCGGCGCTAGCGAAAGTCGAGAATTGCCCCGGCGCGGCATGAATGAAACGCAACTGGCCCACCGGCATCGTAAAGTTAACGGCCGAGAAGCAATAGGATGACGCCGGCCGCGTTGTACCGCTTACATTCGAGCGATTTGCGCCCACAGGTCTATTGCCTGCGAACGAAGTTCGCGATGATGGCTGGAGGAGATGTCATGTCGGGGATGTGGAACATGTTGGCAATTGGATCATGGATAGAGACGAAGCGTTGTAGATGTCGCTGTGACTTGAAGCACTTCATGATCCGCTCTCGCCGCCGGATTGGTTGGTGAGAATTCTCTGCCCGATTGTTCAAGCCTTTATGCGAACGGTGCTCGACACCGGGCATGATCTTTCGCTTTGCTGCGCCGTAGGATCGCAGCTTGTCACTGATCATCACACGCGGTGAGCGACCTTGTCCTTTCAACAGCTTGCGCATCAGGCGTTTCGCCGCCTTTGCGTTTCGGCGGCTTTGAACGAGAACCTCCAGGACGAAACCGTCCTGATCGACAGCACGCCACAGGCAATGCTTCTTGCCGCAAATTGAAACAACGGCCTCATCGAGGTGCCATTTATCTCCGAGCCGACCGGATGATCGGCGTCGGATCTCGTTGGCGAAGGCACGACCGGATTTCTCCGCCCACAGCCTGACGGTTTGGTGCGAGACAGCGATCCCACGGGCAGCCAGAAAGTCCTCAACCATTCGCAGGCTCGGAGGGAAACGGAAATAGAGCCAAACCGCATGGGCGATGATCTCGGCGGGAAAGCGATGGCGGCGATAGAGTGGGTCACGGTCTGTTATGAACCACATTCCGTTAAGTTGACGACGCCCTTCGGCGCCATCGCTCATTTTGAACGTAGGTTGATTTCGGAACGTACCAAGGACGGTATCGCCGCCGCAAGGGCGAAAGGGAAGTTGCCAGGCCGGCAACCGCTCGACATGAAAAGGGTCGAAGCGGCAATCAAACTTAGCGAAGCAAAAACATCTCCGACGGAAGCAGCCCGGCAGCTTGGGCTTGGGCGCTCTACTGTCTATCGTGAGATGCGTCGTCTGGGTATCCAACGACCGGCCTGATCAAATCGCATCATCGGAAGTTGCAAAAAAGCCTTAACACCTCAGGTTTCAGCTTTCCACTGCCGTTAAGGACTCCAAATCAAACCGGTCATTTGGTATAGCTCTTGGTTGAAGAGCGTTGGCGCATCGAGGTAGACTTTGCCTAAGTAAATACCGGTCTCAATCCAGTTTCACCCTTACTGCCGGATAGCGATATGCTGTCGGTGTATAATTCTGTTCATCGGGTGGCGGCAAGAGACCGGTTTGGCATTGTTACAATGTGCCAGTGCAGCTCCGCTGTCTCAGCTCTTCAGCCGCCCAATAGCATCGCCACACCGTGCCCTTCAGGGGTTTCTCATGCACCATCTTGGTGGGCTTCCGAGCGGAAGACCAAGACGGTATGTGCAATACACTTCAGGTCCAATGGACCATTATACCCACAACACCTCCCCAGCCGTGGATCGCATGCAGCGGATGTGGTGGCATGAGAGCATTTCAATCCAGTGGCAAAATCCGGCTCAACGCCAACGGCCGCAAGCTCGATGCATGGCTCATCTACAAATGCCTGGCATGCGAAAAGACTTGGAACCGGCCGATTTTCGAGCGGCAGAATGTTCGCGACATCAATCCCGACACCCTTGTAGCGTTGCAGTCCAATGATCCTGAGTGGGTCCGGGCAGAGGCGTTTAACCTGGAACCTCTGAAGCGGAAGGCGCAAAGGGTTGATGAGTTTGATGATTACGCCATCGAAAAAACCACGCTGCGTGAAGCCGAGTACTGGACGAAATTGGTGATCGACCTGGTAACTCCTATTCCGACCAGTACACGCCTTGATCGTTTACTTGCGTCGGAGTTGAGGATTTCACGCTTGCGGCTTCAGAAGCTGAACGAACGTGGTTTCCTCCAGGCAACCTCTGACCGCGCCAACGCAATGCGCCGGCATATAAAAACCGGCACGGTGGTCACCATCGATCTATCCGACGAGTCGGATCGAGAGCAATCGTGGAAGCCTTTGGCGACGGGTGGACCGCTTTAGACGCAGTGGCGGAGGCCTGAAATCCTCAGGCCTTCGTCCATGGCGGTTCACCTCTGCCGTTGTTTAGCGGGAAATCAACGCGACGCCCTCTTGTCGGGGATTAAGCGAACAACGTGACATCGCCCCTTCCAATGCTTTGAGGGAAAACCCTCGTTGCCGTCTTGGGAACGAGGGTTACAATATCAGCATCTTAATCGTTCAGGAGGGCCAAAAGGCTGAAATGCAAAACGAAAGTAAAAATCCGCGTCCCGACCCGGCAGAGGAAAATGCGTTCTTTCCTTCCCCTTACTCGCTGAGTCAATTTACCTCACCCAAGTCCGATCTTAGCGGAGCTGATTATCCCAATGCCTATAAAGGTGATAAGAAAGTTCTCATGATCGGCGCCGATGAGCGCTATCTACTGACCGATAATGGCAGCTTTTTCTCGACCGGAAACCATCCAGTGGAAACGCTGTTGCCAATGTATCATCTGGATAAGGCCGGCTTTGCCTTCGATGTCGCCACCGTCTCGGGCAATCCTGTCAAGTTCGAGTTTTGGGCCATGCCTTCAGAAGACACCGAGGTTAAGAGGTTTTTCGAAAAGTATCATCCACAGTTCAAAAAGCCCCTGAAGCTTGCGGACGTGATCGCCAGCGGTTTGGACGACTATGCTGCCATCTTCATCCCAGGCGGTCACGGCGCACTGATCGGCATTCCTGAGAGCAAGGATGTCGGGGAGGTTTTGAAATGGGCAGCAACGAGCGACAGATTCGTGATCTCTCTCTGCCATGGGCCCGCAGGGTTCCTTGCCGTCGGAGAGAACAGTGAGATCTACAAGGGTTACAAGATTTGCGCTTTCCCGGACGCGATTGACGCGAAGACGCCTGATATCGGGTACATGCCCGGTCATTTGACATGGAAGTTCGGCGAGAAGCTGGAAGCCCTCGGATTTGAAATCTTGAACGATGATATCTCCGGCGCGGTTCATCAGGATCGCAAACTCCTGACGGGTGATAGCCCGATGGCGGGTAATAATCTTGGAAAGTTGGCCGCACAGGCGATGCTGAAGGAATTTTCTAACTGATGGAGGCCCCCGGCGCGGCAGACAGAGTGTTTCAGAGCGTTCTGGCGATTGATGCCGCCGAAACGTTCCAAACGATTCAGACCGAGGTTCGCTCTCTCGTCGCGCCGTTCGGCTACGACCGCTTTGTACTGTTCTCAGCGTCCGCCGCGCGAGAGGAGCCAATAGAACGTATTTATTGGATTGAGGGAGATTGGTTTGGAAATGGCGATCCAGTCACCGAAGAAACATATATCCGGCGGTGCGCAATAACGCGTCATATCCTCGGTGCCCGGGAGCCGTTTTTTTGGACAAAAACATTTCGTGAGAACGGCGAACTATATCGCGTCGTCAATCTGCCGCGCGGGCCCGGCATTCACGGACTGCAAGTTCCCGTATTTGGCCCTTCGGGACTTGAAGGTGCCATGAGCCTGGGGGGGACGCAGATCAATGCGTCGCCAACGACGAAGTGGATTTTGACGTTGTTGGCCGTGGCCGCTTTTTACTCCGCACGCAAATTGATTGAGGCGCCCGTTGCGTCTGCAATAGCAGTCCTTTCGGACCGAGAGCGTGAAGTCCTCACCTGGACAGCAGCTGGTAGGCGGCAATTCGAGATTGCTGCGACACTGGGGCTTTCGGAAAGAACAATCGAAAACCATCTGCGGCGTATCCGTCATCGGCTGGGCGTGAGTACGACAGCACAAGCAATCAGGATAGCGATTCGAAATGGTGAGATTACAATCTGACCATTAGCTTTCAGGAGATTGAACATGTCGAAGACGATACTCATCACCGGTGCGGCTTCGGGCTTGGGCCGGGGCATTGCTTTTGGCTTGGCGAAAGCTGGTGAACGGGTGATCGCGGGCTGCCAGATCTGGCCGCAAGCACCCCGAGCTTCAGTGCCGGCACTCAACAGCGAGTTTAACGCTACGCCAACCATGTCGGTAATATGAGAGGCGACATAAAGAATCTTATAAGGACCACCCTGTAGGCTTTGACGTAAGGCAGGCAGAGCGATGCAGATCGATTTACAAACCCTTTGGTACTTAACAGTCGGAACGCTCCTGGTGTCAGCGTCGCTTCTCCTTTGGGAAAGGCAGGCTCATCCAGGTCGCTCACGCGCGCTCGGTGTTCTGGCCGCAGCACTCTTCGCGTTCGTTCTCGGCTGCATGCTTGCAATGAACCGCAGCCACTTTCCGGTCGCGCTCGGCATGGGGGCGATCAACATCCTAATGATGTTGGGCTACCTTCTTGTCCTTAACGCCATCGCTGGCCTCGACGGTCACCGGTATCTCTGGTCGTCCGTCGCAGCGCTAAGCTTTCTAGCCATCGCCTGGGCGATCGCTGGCACGCACTTCCCGGCCGCCTTCTGGAACCATGTCTCGTCTATCCCCATCGCGCTGACCTGCGGCCTGACAGCATGGACACTTCTGCGCAGCCGCACGGTCCAGCGATTGCGCTCACGTCCGATCGCAGTATCGATCTCGGCCGTCCATGCCGTGTTCTACCTTGGCCGAGCGTTCATTGCCCCTGTTCTCCTTGAGCGGTACGGGCAAGATATTATCTCCATCGTCGCGAAGGCGACGATGTACGAGGCCGTCTTGTACTCGGTAGCGATGCCGATGTCCTTTCTGATGATTATTCGAGAGGAGGAAAAGCTCCACCTGCTCCGCGTGTCACAAACCGATCAGTTGACCGGGCTTGCAAACCGTCACGCCTTTTTTGAGCAGGCATCTCGGATCCTCCGGGAGCGGCATGATGACCCCGTGTCACTGCTCGCCTTCGACCTCGACCACTTCAAGGCGATCAACGACCGTCATGGACATCAAACCGGAGATAAGGTTTTGCAGCTGTTCGCCGAAACCGCCCGCGAAGAAGCGGGGCCCGACGCGCTTATTGTCCGGCTAGGCGGTGAGGAATTCGCTGCGCTTCTGCCACGGTGCGACCATTCCCAAGCTCTCAGTCGCGGCTTGGCGATCGCAAGCCGGTTCGCCAAAGCAGCCGCTCGGGCAGAGGGCTTGGAAACCCAGGCCACCGTCAGTATCGGCCTTGCGGCACCTGACTGCCACGACCTCGCCGGGATGCTTGCAAGCGCCGACGGCGCGCTGTACCGGGCGAAAGCCCTTGGGCGGAACCGGGTTGAGGTAGCACGGTCAAACGAATCGAGGCAACAGCCCTCAGCCAATCCCGTGCCTCATCATTTGCGGTTAGTGGCGACCGGGGTGCCCTGATTCGATGTAGCTTTTGGGTCATTGATTGTGTCGAAATCCGGTGAGCCGGTGGAGCAAGGCACCCTGCTGCGACTGTGCTCAATAGCCCGCTGCACATGACGTGCATTTTAGGCTGCCAGCACGAATGAAACTTTCCTAGTAAAGGCACTTGGAGAGCTAGTCACGTCTCAGGTGTCCCAACGTCATCAAGCACCTGGCGAAGTAGCGACACCAGCATATCAACCTCTTCATGCGACAGCCCTTTTGTCATGTCCGCATTGCCTTGGCGCAAAGTAGCGCGACGTGCCGACAATCGTATGAGTACCGTCTCAGTCGCGAAGGTGGGGCGCAAAAGTGGCCAACTTTTTCTCCACCCCGTGGGAGGTCTTTACTCCGCCGTTGACAATTCCATTCCTTCTCAGCAGCCCAGGGCACCTGATTAGATGAAATTTGCTTCTATGATAAAAGTCTTCGTTAGCCCTGATCAGATCAGGAACTGGTCGCACAGTAGAAATCCAGCTATCTGGGTTGGCGGATACGGCCATAGTCTTGTAGTCGACACTCGCGCCGGTGAATCCCGCGGCGGTTGGAGATATCACCTTTGAATCGCGACAAAAGGTGCCTCGACGAATGGTGAGAAGAGAAAAAGATGGGTCCCCGGCGGGCTTACCTCCGCTTCAGATGAGATTGCAAAGCGAGCCGCGAAGACAGAAGGTGGCGGTGATCCTCAAGCTGGCTGGCGTGGCCTGCATCGGTCTCGGGCTGGCGTGGACGCTCTGCTACCTCTATTTTGGTCGCTACGAGCTGTCGGTAGTGTTCATCGGATTGACCTGCGTGGGCGTGCTCGCCCTCCATCGCAGCAAGCGAAGCGATAGCTCATCGCTCCTTGTCGTTGCCCACGGGGTTTTTGTGGTCGTCTGCGCCATTTCGCTGATCGATGCACCCATCGCCTGGGTTCCTCGGTCGGCCCACCTATTTCTGCTTCCGCTTGCCGCTGGAGCGGCTTTTACTTTTGAGCGACACGAGCGCTATGGAACGCTGATCTTCCCCCTGATTTGCATCGCCGCTTTTGTTGCGTTCGCGATGGGCGCGCTAGACCCCCTCGCACCAGCTATCTCGCCGCCACTGGAGGTGCGCGCATGGGGCGCAAAGCTGAATACGACGACGTCGATGCTGCTGCTGGCCATGGTGTTTGGCATCTACCGCATCGATAGTGGAAAGCGCCTGCGGCTGGAACGCGAGTTGGGTCGAGCTGTCCGTAACGGTGAGATCGAGGTGTACTTTCAGCCACAGGTGCGTGGTAGTGGCATTGTAACTGGTGCCGAGGCGCTCGTGCGCTGGCGGCATCCGTCCGGTAAGCTGCTGTCACCCGATGCCTTCATCGATCTCGCGGAGGAAAGCACTCTGATATGCGAGATTGGGTTGGAAGTGCTTCGTCAGGCCTGCGAGACCCTCAGGCACTGGTCCGACAACCCACGCACGCAAGCGCTACGCCTGGCAGTGAACATTAGTCCTGTCCAGCTACAGGATCCTTCGTTAGTGTCGTCGGTTTCGAGGATCATTCGTGAGGCGGGCATTGATCCGTCCTTGCTGGAGTTCGAGCTTACCGAAACTGCACTGGCGACCGATACTGCGGCTGTGCTTGAGCGGATGGAAGTGCTGGCGTCCAGTGGCGCCTCTTGGGCGCTTGACGATTTTGGAACCGGATACTCCTCGTTGGCAACGTTGCGTACCCTACCGGTGCGCAAGCTAAAGATTGATCGGCAGTTCCTTATCGAGGCCACAAGGCAAGAGCGCGCTCAGCGGCTTCTCGGAAAAATCATCGAGATATCGCATGTCATGGATATGTGTGCCTTGGCCGAAGGTGTGGAGACGCCTGACCAGCGGGAACTATTGACCCGACTTGGTTGCGACCACTTCCAAGGCTACTTGTTCGCCCAGCCGATGCCGCGCGAGGAGTTGAATAGATGGTTGGGTATCCACTGCGGCTTGCAGTTGGTCTAGCAATTGTCCGGCCCGCCGAGTGACGTCTTCCTCGCCTTGGGACAGTTCGCCATTAAGAAGCTCCTCCATCAGCTTGTGAAGTACGCTACCGCGCAGGGCGCCTGCTCGGATGATTCGTAGTCCGTCCGAGGTGCTATCCACGACAAAACTGTCTATCGTGTCTGCGTTGCGGTCAGGATCGCGCTCGCTCGGAAGATCCCAGAGGATGGGTTCCGAGGCTGCGACAATGCGCTCGCGCTCGGCGATGAAAATGGCATCGGTCTGCCCGTTGGTCAGGACATTAGCAGTGGTTACTTCAGGAACAGGCAGCATGTCAGTTTGAAGCTCATTCAGGCGCTTTTGTCCCAGATCCATGACCCTGGATCACGAGCGCGACGAGGCTCCTGGCAGATCGGGGATTACGAGAAGATCGCGGGCCCGCGTGGTCGCAATTACCACAACCGTTCACGTTGCCTCGCTTCGCGAAACTCTTCCTCGCTGAGGGCGACTGCCAAGTCCGGCGGGTCGATGCCGCCGCCGATCCAATGAAAGGTATCGTCCGATTCGAGAATGTCGTCAGCCCATCCAGCCAGCGTCAGAAAGCGAGTTCGCCATGAATAGCAATCCGGCGCGCAGCTGTTCGCGGTTGACGATGCCCCCAAGACACACTCTGACATGTTCGTCAGGTGCGCCGAGAACAGTAAATGCGTCTGATGGCATCAGCCCGACATGACGACCGGCCATCCGTCCCATGAGTTCCGCCCTGCTGAAGCCCTTGGGCAGCTTTAGCCATATGCTGAAAGCCTCCGGTTCGCCTCTCACATCTAAGTCCGGGAGCGCTTCGATGGCGATCTTATGTCGGGCTGCGCTTTCCGAACGGACAAAGTGGCGAATGGCGTCGGCTGTTCCGTCCTCAATCCACCGCGTCGCGAGCGCCATGCAGATCGGTGACGGCATTACAGCGCTAGCTCGCATTGCCTGGGAGAGGGAATACGCAGCCTTTGCGCTAGGCGAAACGGTATAGGCGAGGCGCAGGCCCGCGCCAAGGCATTTTGCCAAACCGCCGATGTGCCAGGTGAGGTCGGGAGCCAGAGTAGCAAAGGGAACGGGTGCTGCGGCAGGAATGAAGCCATATGCATCATCCTCAATTAAGGGGAGCCTGTGGCGTAGAAGCACTTCGGCAATTTCCATGCGCCGGTCCCGTGGAACGGTCAACGTCGTGGGATTTTGAACCGTCGGATTGAGATAAAGAGCCTTCGGCTGGTGCAAATGAATAGCGGCGTCAAGCGCATCCGGCATAACGCCAGAAGCATCCATCGGAATTCCCACGAGTTGCAATCCCATACGAGCTGCGATCGCTCTCAGACCGGGATACGTCACAGCCTCACACAGGACAACATCGCCCGGTCTCGTCATCGTTGAAAGAACCGCCGTCATCGTCGCATGCGCTCCGGGTGTTATTGCAATCCGTTCAAGACTTGGCACCATCCCTCTTTTTGAAAGCCATGAAGACGCTGCCGCTTTATCCTGTTCGCCTCCGGTCGTGGACTGGTAACGGAGAAGAGAGATCAGGTTGGCTGAGACAGTCTGCAGCCCATCCTGCATCCGCGCCACAAGGTCCGGATCCTGAGGTTCGGGAGGCATGTTCATTGACAAATCCTCGTCGCTGGCCCGACGTGGATCGATCCGATGCTCCTCCTTCGGCCGACCAAGGGCAAAGGTGCCCCTCCCGACATGGCTCTCCACAAGGCGACGCGAATGCGCCTCGTTGTAGGCGCGACTGACGGTCGTGAAATCGATCCCAAGACGCTCGGCGAGCGTGCGCTGTGGTGGCAGTCGGTCACCGGCCGCGATATCGCCGCGCTTGATCGCCAGTTCTATCGCATCTGCTATTTGAAGATAACGTGGCTTGCCGTCAGGGCGGAGTTGCGGGATCCATTTCAACATTTTATTTCGCGTCCGAGTTAAGATTGTTTCATATTGTATGGATAGAAAATTGTGTTTTCAAGCTGAAATTCGAGACAATAACTCGCCCAGAATTTTAGCAAATATCCGTCGTTTACGCTGTTTTCTTAGGCAGTTCGCATATTGAGAATGCAAAATTACAAGTTTGAGAAAAATTATTGTATGGACATTGAACTGATTATTGATTCATTCAATTTCCTTCGTATCGTTTCTGCATCAACCCCGCATAAGGAGATGCAGACATGCCTGAAGTAACGCAGCCGCCGCACAAGGATGGTGACTTCTTTGTCGACTACGAGTCCAAGGTTTTTGAGGACGTAAAAGCCGATCCTGGTGAAAAGGCGCTTGTTACCTTCCACACCGTGGCGTTCGAAGGCTCTATCGGGCTTGTGAACATTCTCAATGCCATCCGCCTGCAGCGGAAAGGCTATGAGACTTCGATCCTTCTTTACGGGCCGGGCGTCACACTGGGGATCCAGCGAGGTTTCCCCAAGCTCGGGGATGAAGCGTTCCCGGGCCATCTGAACTTCAACAAGAACCTTGAGCGCTTCATGAAGGAAGGCGGAAAGGTCTATGCGTGTCGTTTCGCTCTGCAGGCCCTTTATGGGCACGGCGAACCGGCTCTGATCCCAGGCATCATCCCGATCCTGCCTCAGGACGTCCTGGACTGCGTGCTTCTGCACAAAAAGGCCAACGCCCTGATCATCGACACATGGACCGTCTGATTTGACCTCAACACCCCGTTCGGCAGCGAACGGGGTGCGCCGTTCCAGGTTATTCAAAGGAGCCAGTCATGCCCAAAACAGTACGTGCCGCAGCAGTCCAGATCGCGCCCGACCTGACGTCACGCGCCGGCACCGTCGAGCGGGTCCTCAATGCAATCGCCGAAGCTGCTGACAAAGGCGCCGAGCTGATCGTATTTCCCGAGACCTTCGTGCCCTGGTATCCCTATTTCAGCTTCGTTCTGCCACCTGTCCAGCAAGGCCCTGAGCATCTTCGGCTTTATGAGGAAGCAGTCACGGTACCATCAGCAGAAACACGGGCCGTCGCGGACGCCGCGCGCAAACGCAGTGCGGTTATCGTCCTTGGCGTCAATGAGCGCGACCACGGCTCGCTCTATAACACTCAGCTGATCTTCGACGCGGATGGCAGCCTGAAACTCAAGCGTCGCAAGATCACGCCGACCTATCACGAACGGATGATCTGGGGCCAAGGCGATGGCGCCGGCCTGAAGGTTGTCGACACTGCCGTCGGTCGCGTGGGTGCCCTTGCATGCTGGGAGCATTACAATCCTCTGGCCCGCTATACTTTGATGGCCCAGCATGAGGAAATTCACGCCTCTCATTTCCCGGGCTCACTGGTCGGCCCGATATTCGGCGAGCAAATCGAAGTCACCATGCGCCACCACGCGTTGGAATCGGGCTGTTTCGTGGTCAATGCCACCGGCTGGCTGAGCGAGGAGCAGATCGCATCTATTCATCCGGACCCCGCCTTGCAAAAGGGGCTGCGCGATGGCTGCATGACCTGCATCATCACGCCGGAAGGACGCCATGTCGTACCGCCGCTGATCTCGGGCGAAGGCATCCTGATCGGCGATCTGGACATGCGGCTCATTACCAAGCGCAAGCGAATGATGGATTCGGTCGGACACTATGCTCGGCCTGAACTGCTGCACCTTGTCCATGACACGACGCCCGCACGCGCACGCGAGCAGGTCGGCCTTTCAGGCGATTTTCCCGATGCGGAGCAAGACAAGCTATTTGAGGAGGTTCAGGATGCGTGAGCTGCCATCGATAGATCCGGAACTCATCAACGACCTCCAGACACGAGGAATGCGTCTCGTCGATCCGCGTGCCGGCCACGAGAGCAGGCGCGGTGGCGCAGGTCCTTCCGACCATAAGGCGGTCAATTTCGGAGACACAACCGTGATGGTGCCGGTACATACCGCACCCGCATTCGACAGTCCCTATCTCGTGGAAGCGCCCGATGCCGAGGGCCGCGCGCGCATCACCAGGGAAGGATCAGAAGTCGCCCGAATTCGATTTCCCAATCGGCCGCGTTTTTACGATCTGATCACGGCAGACGGCATTCCGTACAACAAGATCGCAGTTCTTCATTCGCGCGACGTACTTGCCACGACCATTCTGCAGACCTGCATTCGTTATGAAAGCCGCAAGAAGACCTGTCAGTTCTGTTCGATCGGCCAAAGCCTTGCCGCCGGCCGGACTGTCGCGCACAAAACTCCCGCGCAACTGGCAGAGGTCGCAAAGGCTGCCGTCGAACTCGACGGCGTCAAGCACATGGTGATGACGACTGGCACACCTGCGGGCAAGGACCGCGGTGCTGCCGTTTTGGCAGAGAGTGCGCGCGCGGTTAAGGCCGTCGTCGACCTGCCGATTCAGGTGCAATGCGAGCCTCCGGAAGACGATGTCTGGCATGAGCGAATGAAGAACGCGGGTGCAGACGCATTGGGGATGCACCTTGAAGCGGTGACACCTGAAGTCCGCGATCGGATCATGCCGGGCAAGGCAAGCGTTCCGCTTGAAAAATACTTTTCCAGCTTTGAGGCCGCAGTCAGAGTGTTTGGGCGGGGTCAGGTCTCGACCTACATCCTCGCCGGTCTGGGCGATACGCGCGAAGCCATCCTGGATATGTCCACGCGATTGGTCGCAATGGGCGTCTACCCATTTGTCGTCCCGTTCGTGCCTATCTCAGGCACACCGCTAGAAAGTCACCCCGCACCGAAATCCGATTTCATGGCCTCCATCCTGGCTCCCCTGTCGCAGATCATCATCGACGGCGGACTTAAGGCCTCGGATATCAAGGCCGGTTGCGGAAAATGCGGTGCGTGCTCGGCGCTCTCAACTTACGAGAAACTGAGGATCCCGGCATGAGCCTCATGGATCACTCCACCTTCATCTGCCCTGAATTCATCATCCGGGCAGCAACCGAAACCTGGGAACTTCAAGGGGTATCTCGTCTCCGACACCAGGTGTTTGTAGAGGAACAGCGCATCTTCGTCGGCAGCGACCACGACGAAATCGACGCTCGTGCCATCCCCCTTGCGGCAATCGCCACGTTGGCGGCCGAGCCTGCGGAGGTCGTGGGAACGGTCCGCATCCACAAACCCGCGCCCGGCATCTGGTGGGGATCGCGGCTCGCGGTCGCCCCTGCATACCGTAGAGTTGGTCGGCTGGGTGCGGAGCTGATCAGGCTTGCGGTAAGCACCGCCAACGGCATCGGATGCCTAGAATTTCACGCCCATGTCCAGCTTCAGAACGTACCTCTTTTTCGCCGGCTGCATTGGGAGCCGCAAGGAGAGATCGACCTGCATGGCGTGCGGCACATGCACATGCTGGCTTCACTCGACCATTATCCCCCGACATGTGACCCGGCCACCGGCTGGTCGACTAGAGCACGGAGGTCGTGATGGATGTCCATGCATTGGCGGCAGCACTCGCAGCTCACCCGTCTATTCGCAGCAAACTTGACATAGCAGGCACGACGCGGGCGCTCTCATTGTCTGCTGGAGCACCAGGAATGCCCGGCGACGATGCCGCAGCAATCCGAGCCATGGACGGCACCTGGGATCTGCTGGCGGGCGAAGGTTTTATGCCGCAGTTCGTGCAAGACGATCCGTGGTTTGCCGGCTGGTGCGGTGTAATGGTGAACCTTTCGGACATCGCAGCGATGGGAGGACGCCCGACCGCACTGCTCGACACCGTGTGGGCTCCGGATACAGCATCCGCCGAGCCCCTGCTTGCCGGCCTTCGCGACGCAGCGATGGCCTACGGCGTGCCGATCGTCGGCGGGCATACCAACCTCCGCAGCAAAGATCTCAATCTTGCCGTTTCCGTCACGGGACGTGCAAAGAGGCTGATTTCCAGCTTTGCGGCCGCCCCTGGAGATGTGCTTATCGCAGCTGTCGATCATCGCGGGCATTACCGGCCGAGCTTCGACAACTGGTGCGCGGCCCTTGATGCACCTCATGAACGACTGCGTAGCGACTACGAGATCCTGCCGGAGCTCGCCGAGGCTGGTCTGGTGGATGCCGGAAAAGACATCAGCCAGGGCGGCATTGTCGGCACCGCGCTTATGTTAGCTGAATCCTCCCGCTGCGGGTTTGACATCGAGCTTGCTGACATTTCGCTTCCGCGGGGTGTTGCAGTCGACCGCTGGCTGCGCACATTTCCGAGTTTTGGCTTCCTCCTTTCAGTTCGGCGGGAACGTGCAAACGAGGTCTGCTCAGTATTTGGTGCTCGGGACATCAGCGCAGCTGCCATCGGTCACGCAACGGACAGCTCCCGGATCGATCTGACGAGCGGTGGCGCCAGGGCAACGTTCTGGGACTACGCGGCAGCCCCCTATATCGCGCTTGCAAAGGAGATATCCCATGCCTGAAGTACGCTTTACAATCCGATGGCCTGATGGGACGGAGGAGAGCTGCTACTCGCCCTCGACCGCCATAACGCACCATCTCGAAGCCGGATGCACCTATCCGCTGACTGAATTTGTCGAACGTGCCCGCACCGGGCTGAACGAGGCATCAGACCGCGTCGCGGCGAAATTCGGCTTCGCCTGCTCATCCGCACTCGACCAACTGGCAAAGATCGAAACGACAGCTGCCGCTCAGCCGGCTGACGCCAAGGTCACCTGCCTCTCGATGTCATGAAAGGGTTTGTTATGATCGACGATACTGTACCGCACGTTCCAGTTCTCATCATCGGAGGCGGCCAGGCTGGTCTTTCTGTCAGTTGGTATCTCATGCAGGAAGGGGTCGAGCATGCCGTTCTTGAGCGCCGTCAACGGTTCGAGAGTTGGCGCAACAATCGCTGGGACAGCTTCTGTCTGGTCACGCCAAACTGGCAGTGCCGGTTGCCAGGCTGGCCCTACAAAGGCACGGATCCGGACGGCTTCATGCTGAAAGAGGAAATCGTCGATTACCTGGACGGTTTTGCCGAAAGCTTCAATCCGCCGCTGCGCGAGGGGGTGGACGTCATGCATGTCTCGCCTCGCGACAGTGGTGGATACTGGATCGAGACCAGCTCTGGCAACTTGACTGCAGACCAGGTTGTGGTTGCCACGGGTGGCTACGACAACCCTATCGTGCCGTCCTACGCGGCAGATCTGGACGCCACTATCCTACAGATGCACTCGCGCGATTACAGGCGTCCCTCGCAACTACCAGATGGCGGAACCTTGATTGTCGGCACAGGGCAATCTGGCGTGCAGATCATGGACGACTTTCATCTGGAAGGTCGTCCAGTGCACCTGGCGGTAGGGCCCGCTCCGCGCAGCCCGCGCAAATACCGCGGGCGCGACGCGACAGATTGGCTTTACGATGCCGGCACATATGCCGTCACGATCGATAGCCATCCAGATCCTGTAAAAGCGCTCACCCAGACGAACCATTACATGTCTGGCCGAGACGGTGGGAAGGAGATCGATCTGCGCAAATACGCCCTGGAGGGCGTTCGGCTATACGGATCGGTCGCGGGTGGCTCCGGCACAACGATGATGTTCCTGCCCGACCTCGAGAAGAACCTTGATGACGCTGATCGGAGCTATATGGGTATTCGCAAGCAGATCGATGCCTGGATCGCCACGCACGCAATTAATGCTCCAGAGGAGCCCCCATTTGAAAAGGTTTGGCGTCCCGCTCAAGAAATCACCGAAGTTGATCTGGCGGAGGCAGGCATAACGTCGATCATTTGGGCGATCGGTTTCCGCCCGGATTATTCGTGGCTGAAGGTCGACTGCCTGGATCAGCGAGGCAAGCCGGTGTTCCGTCGCGGTGTAACCGATGCACCTGGTCTGTATTTTATTGGTCTTGGCTGGCTGAACACATGGGGCTCGGGCCGATTTCTTGGCATCGACGAGGACAGCCGGTATCTCGCCGAACAAATAGTAGCACTCCAAAAGAACAGGCTGGCTGCATGAGCACTGTTCAGCTCGCCAGGCACGAGGGGTCGGAGCTAATCGAACGCCACGTGCTAGGAATGGCGGAAATGGGCTACAGCGGCATTTCGGAGCAATGGCTCAAGCGACGCGCCGGTGATTTGCACTGGCGGCTCATCGCGCGCGCCATGGGACAGCGGGATGCTGTTTTCACTTGCTCAGAGGGCGCACCACTTTATGCGGCTTTTTGTGCGACCAGCTTGCAGCTCGTAAGACCTCATCTTCCCCATCTGGGCGGGGAGATGACACTGGCTGCGGATCTCTACCGCGTCGGCCACGGGCGTCTGGCGTCACTTATCCGCGTCACCGCTGGCGGCGATATTGTAGGCCGCATGATTTTGGTCTCGACCTTTGTGGGACGTTCCGAACCGGGGATCAACCGATCTGTCGTCCGGCGGAGCCCGCGAGCGCTAGCGATGCCGCCCGAGGCGCCCCTCGCGGTTCGTCGCGTTGCCGAGATGGCCTCGGCCGCCACGCGAGACATTCGCAACAACAATTTTAAACTCTCCGGGATGTCACAAACACAGATGGTCCTGCCGTGCCCGGCGACGGACTTCAATGCCGCCAGACTTCTCTATTTCCCGAGCTACAGCGCTTTAGCTGACCGGGGATTGTTCCAAGCAGGAGAGATGCATACCGGGATGATCGCCTCGCGGAATGTAGTTTATCTGGGTAATGTAGAGCCGGGAGAATGGATGGAAATCAACTTCAAGAAGCTGCCGTCAGGGTATGAAGTCTTCCTGAACGGTCAAGACTGTCGACCTTTGGCGTTGATGCGCGTACGTTTCGACCGTGGGAACGACAGCTCTATAACCGCTTAACAACGCGACGCGGTCGAAAAGAAATGTCGGCTTCAAATGCTGCTACGGCAACTCATGCGATAACGTCTTGCTTAGTCTAGCTCTTGATGAGATTCGCACTTACGACCAATTTGTTATAAATTCGGCGAAGTGGTTGGTTAGAAAGAATCTCCCGCCCAATCTTCATGGCCGTGACGTATGCGGATGACGAATACGCTCCCGTCTTCAATGACGCGGTACACGACAAGGTGAGCCTTGAAAGGATGGATCCTGACAGGAGGAGAAATCTCATGGCGTTCGCGTGCCATTCTTGGGTTGGTGGCGATGAGTTCGAGCAAGGCAAAAAGCTCATCGTGATATTGTCTGGCGACTAGTGTTCCGAAGATGCGGATGCCTTCTTCTGCAATGGAAATAATATCCTCTTCCGCTTGGACAGATAGGCTAAATGGCATTAAGCGCGTCCGCGGCTGATGTCAGCTCGAGACGTGGCTAAAGCAAACAACTCTTCCGTTGAACGGCTCCCAACTCCGCTTCTGATCCCGTCGTCGACAAATCGCTGCATCTCGGCAATCTTATCCGGACGCGCTTGGTCTCTGCGGATCAGGTCCCGGACATAATCGCTCGCGTTCGAGTATCGACCAGTCTTGGCCTGTGCTTCAACCCAATCTTTCATGGGGTCTGGCAGGGACACATTCATCGTCGCCATTCGAGTCTCCTTAATGCCTCAACATACTCGCTGATGGCAAAGTTTGTCAAACTAATGATTAGGTCGCAATTACAGCACGTTGAAAGGATATGAACCAGCGACCCTGCTAATCAATTTTCCTCGGTTGGGAGATTGTCTTACCAAAGCAATTTCTTGGCACGATTTGAATGAGATCGACCAGCCCTCTTCATCTCATCGCGCCAGCTAGCATCACTGATTGAAGCGCGGTGCGGAAATTAAGCACGATAAAATCCGCATAATTGCGGAGAGTAAACTTGCTATTCTCCGCATCCGATATCCCTCTTGTTCCCAATTTGGGAATATGGTAGACAAAGATTATGCAGATCATCGCCAAGTCTACATTGAGACAATTCTGGGAGCTTCACACTCACACCGAGACGCCCCTGAAAACGTGGCACGCGATGGTCAGCAAAGCCGAATGGGCGACGCCGGCCGATGTGAAGGCAACATTTGGCGCGACGGTAGATTTCGTTTCCGACAATCGCATCATTTTCGACATATCGGGCAACAAATACCGGCTCATTGTCCACGTCGCCTACCCCTACAAACGAGTACTGATCAAGTTCATCGGCACTCACAAGGAATATGACCAGATTAACCCGGAGACAGTGTAATGGACAACATCCGCGCCATCAGAAACGATGATGACCTCGCATGGGCCATTGCAGAGGTCAGTCAGTATTTCGATAACCCGCCCGATCCTTTCAGTACCGATGGTATGCGCTTCGATGTCCTTTCCGATCTCATCGAAGCGTACGAAGACAAGCACTACCCCATCGATGCACCCGAGCCGATTGAACTTATCAAGGCCCACATGGAGCTGACAGGACGCAGCCAGAGTGACCTCGCGACGCTGTTCGCTTCTCGTTCTCGTGCATCTGAAGTGCTGAACAAAAAGCGTGCTCTGACTGTCGAAATGATTCACCGGCTGCACAAGGAATGGGGAATTCCTGCCGATTGCCTTGTTGAGCCTTATCATCTTGACGGTCCGGAACTGAAGTCCGCCTGACGACTGCCAGCGTCATTCCAGAATTCCAGCTAACGCCCGGAGACCAGTCATGATCAACGCCGACGTTATCAAGGAATTCTAAGAGATGCGTACAACAAAGGCGCGCTCGATCTGGGCGTGGGCAGGAAATTTCTCGAGGGTTTCCTCAGGATATTCGCTGGCGAGCACGAAGCCATCCAGGCTGTCGCTTATGCGTCATACCTCGATGAGGATGAGCAGGCGGCGTTGTTGCCGTTGGCGCGGATAACGCCAGAAAGCGCCAGCCATTATCACGCATGGCACCGCCGCATCGAAAAGTCCAACTAAGGCCAGCGCGGCTCGTAATCCATGTTTGAGGTCAGGGAACGAATTCGAGATGGACAAGATACTATATTTACCTGCGAGTGTATTTGATAGGCTATGATGGCAAATTGATGCCACGCTCACTTCGCACGCTTCTCGCTCGTTCTGAAATCCACAACGCATGGCTCCTTGGTTATATGGGTTTCTTTGAACAGGATGGAATGTCACGTTGTTTGCTTAATCCCCGACAAGGCGTTTGCCGATGAGCTTACGCAGTTGCGCCGGTCACGACTTTCCAATGCGCCATTGCGCGGATGAGATGAATGTGGGTGGCTAGGGCTGAGCGTTTCTGATGTGGCGGCACGAAGAGATTTCTGACTGCTGAGAAGACCGGGATAAAACGTTGCAAGCCGCCGACGGAACGGAGGCCCTGCAACATCCGCTCTCGTTTTCGAAGCGGCACGTGAGAATTCTCCGCGCGATTGTTCAGGCCCTTGTGAGATCGATGTTCGACGCCGGGCATTACATCCCGCCTTGCTGCTCCGTATGAGCGCAGTTTGTCGCTGACGATGCGCTCGGCGACAGGCCCTGCTTCTTCAGCACCCTGACCAGCAATCGCTTGGCTGCCTTGGTATCGTGGCCGGCTTGGACGATCTCGTCGAGAACGTAGCCGTCCTGGTCAACGGCGCGCCAAAGCCAATGTCCCATGCCGCCGATGGAAATCGCCACCTCGTCCGAATACCAGATATCCTGTCGTGACGGCTTCTTTCTTCGAAACTGCTTGGCATAAGCCGCCCCGAATTTACGGCCCCATCGCCGAATCGTTTCGTAAGATACGACAATGCCTCGCTTCAACAGCATTTCCTCGACCAACCGCAGACTCAATGGAAACCGCAAATACAGCCAAACCGCATGGGCGATGATCTGCGGCGGAAAGCGGTGGTTCTTGTAACTGATCGTCGTCGAGCTCATCCCGCCCAATTATCCGCCAACCGTTAAGCCGCAGACAACGTGACATCGCCCCTTGCCGCACTTACAAGAACCGCAGGAGCGATCATGCGCCGATCGCAATAATCGGTCTATTATTTGCATTTCTCATGATGGCAATTCTTCCGTTAGTGTCCTCAAAGAGGATATTCTGCTGGCCTTGGAGTGGCTGAGCAGTTGGGAGGAAAACATGACATTTATGCATAGGGCAGCATCACTTAGCGTGATGTCGATCTCGCTCGCCTATACTTTCTGTTCACCTGCAAACGCGGTCGAGAAAGATGCGTCTGCATTGTGCTCCGCGTTGGAGAAAGCAGATATTTCGGCATCCAAAATAACGCTTCCGACCAAAGGCGCAAAGGTAATGTCCGCCACGCTGATCAGGGCTTCTGATCTCTCCAGTCAAAACGGCGAATATTGCAAAATCATTGGAGAGACGAACCCGGTCGATTCCAAGGGACCTAAGATCGTCTGGCAGGTCAATCTCCCAACCGCTTGGAACGGCAAGCTCCTGCAATATGGCGGCGGTGGCTACAATGGAAGCCTGCCACCAACCACGGACAAGACAACACTTGGCCTCGATGTCGCGCCCACTCCGCTGGCGCAAGGATATGTCACATTCGGAAGCGATTCAGGACATCAGGCACCCAATGCGGATGATGCTTCATTTGCCAAAAATGACGAGGCGATGCTGAATTACGGGTATATGCATATCAAAAAAACCCTCGATGTTGCCAAGGTTCTTGTCGAGGAACGATACCGTAAGCCAATATCGAGAGTATATTTCCAAGGTGGCTCTACAGGTGGACGCGAGGGGTTGACGGCGGCATCCCGCTGGCCGGAAGCCTATGATGGTATTCTCACGAATTATCCTACGGCCAATTTCGTTGGCCTCAGACTATGGGGCGCAGCCCTTGCACGCGCGGTCTATGATAATAATTCAGCCGGATGGATTCCACCGAAGCTGGTAGAGACGATTTCAAAAGAGGCCTTAAAGTCTTGCGATGGGCTGGATGGTGTCGAAGACGGCCTGATCAGCAACATGCAAGCATGCCGGGCTCAATCAAAAGTCTTGGTCGAGCGCCTCTCCTGCAAAGGTGACACAACTGGAAATCCCGAAGACTGCCTCACGAAAACGCAGATCGACCGTACGCTGAATATTTATCACGAAGGCTACTCGCTGCCCTACAAGCTGGGGAACGGCATCGATACCTATCCCGGCTATAACAGCCTGGAAGGCATTATGATGCAACTGGGGTCGGAGCCTGAAATCCGTAATCCTCCAGTGTCCGGCCCGAATGCCCATCACTCCAGCCGCTCGTTCGAATTTCTGCAAAATTTCGTTTCGCGTGACCAGCCGCTCGATCTCTTGTCTTTCGAAATTCGCGAGCCAGGCAAGCTCAAGGAAAGGATCGTCGAACTTTCGAATATTATCGGCGCAACACGTACCGACTGGTCCGCGTTCAGCGCCCGTGGTGGCAAAATCATTTGGCTTCAGGGCGATGACGATCCGAGCGTAAGTCCCCTCGGCAATGCAAAACTATTCGAGTCGATCGTAGCAAAGATGGGCAAGGAAAAAGTCAAAGAATTCATGCGCTTCTACCTTGTTCCCGGTCTTGCCCACGGAGGCGGTCGCTTCTCACCAACCTGGGACAATCTGACGGCTTTGGACAATTGGGTGGAAAACGACGTTCCGCCTGTGCGTCCAATCGTTATGGACGCCACCAAATCCTCCACGAAGGGACGCACCCGACCGCTCTGCGAATATCCGTCATGGCCGAAATACAAAAGTGATGGCGACGTTGCGATGGCGTCGAGCTTTACTTGCGCAACCAACTGACAATCAATTAATACCCTGCGGGAGGATATCTATGGCCTTTGGTCCCAAACTATCGAGACGCTCTGTTCTTGCAGGGTCGGCAGTCTCTACTTTCACCGCTGTCGGCCTGATCAAACAGACGGCATCTGCAGCAGATCCAATCTCATGTGCTGGTCCTGCGTCGGACAAACCATGGACGACCGTCAAGGACGTTGCATCGGCTGGTTGGTCGCGAGAGAAACTTGCGCAGATGGAGGCGGAACTCTACCCGCTACCCACCACATCCATGATGGTCTTGCAGGGCGGTGAGATCGTCTATCGTTACGGGAATATTTCCGATGTCAGCTACCTTGCATCAGCCAGAAAAAGCGTCTTGTCGATGCTGTTCGGACGTTATGTGGCCGAGGGCAAGATCGACCTGAACATGACGATAGGAGATGTCGGCATCGAGGAGGATGACGGACTTCTGCCTTTGGAAAAAACCGCAAGAATCAAGGATCTGCTGACATCGAGTTCCGGCGTCTATCATGCGGCGGGTAGTCCCGGTGGTAACGAGAACACGCCGGAACGAGGCAAGACCGAACCTGGCTCCGTCTTTCTATACAACAATTGGGATTTCAATGTTCTCGGTGCCGTTTTCGAAAAGCGGACCGGCAAGACAGTTTTCCAGGCGCTAAAGGAAGATATCGCCGAACCGCTGGGATTTGAGGATTTCGAAATAGATAGACAGAGAATGATGGGGTATGAAAACCAGTCTCCTTACCTCGCCTACCACTTGTTCCTCTCCGCTCGCGACATGGCGCGCCTGGGGCAATTGATGCTCCAAGGCGGAAAGTGGGACGGGAAGACGATCGTGCCGGAGACTTGGACCACCGAGAGCACCAAAATGCGGTTTACGCCGGAACAGACCAAGAGCAAGGAAGGACTTGGATATGGTTATCTCTGGTGGATACCAACATCCAGCGATCCTGCATTCAAAGGCTCCTACCTGATGAATGGCAATTTTGGGCAGTTCGTTCTGTGCCTTCCCGCCATCGATACGGTCATCGTCCACCGCCGCGCCGTCACGGACGAATTTGCAGTCGCGCGAAATCTGGGCAAGACCACCTACGAGCCGACGAAGGTCACAGCAGGCGATTTTCTTAAAATTGCCGAAGCTGTCGTTGCCGCCAGAACATAGCATAAGCTGCGGCACCCAAACTTTCTTGGATTCGCTCACGAGTTGCGCGTGCACACTCCGGGTGCCTGTTTCGTCTCCCTGCCATAGCAAGTTTCGCTTAAGAATTGTGCTCGCAGGCGAGTTCCTATCTTTTCGGACTGACGTCCGTGCCATTATGATCACGGTACGTTTCAAGGGAATAGGCGGGGTTCGCATGCAGCGGTTTCAATTGGGGTCGATAGATCTCAACCTTCTAAAGGTTATCTATGCCTTGGTCGTGAAGGGCAATATGACAGCAGCCGGCCAATATATCGGTCTCTCCCAGCCAGCAATGAGCCATGCGCTGAAACGCGTCCGCGCCATAACCGGCGACGACCTTTTCAAGAAGACGTCGGGTGGCTTCGTGATGACCCGTTATTGTACGGAGATATTTCCGGCGGTCCGGCGCATCATCGAAGACACGGAAGCGGTTATGTTATCGAAGCAGAGCTTTGATCCCACAACGTCCCATCATGCATTCAGGATCGGGATGAACGATTACTTCTCCGTGGTTCTGATGCCGCGTCTCGTGGAGCGCGTTCGCTCTGCGGCAGAACATTGCGTTCTGGAAGTCATTCACATGCCCCGCACAGGCGTTGCCAACAATCGCAATTTCCTGCCCGTCGTTCAGGAACAGCTTGATGAGGGCACGATTGATGTCGCCGTCATGACGGCAGACAATTTTCCGGCTCGCTATCGCTGCACGTCACTGTTTACCGAGCGCAGAGTGTGCATCATGTCCGCGCAGAACCCGGCGGCAAGGGAACCGCTGACGCTGGATGCATTGCTGTCTCTCGGCCATGTAAAAGTCACGTCTGCGCCGAGCCGTCGCGGCTGGATCGACGAGCGTCTGGATGCGATGGGTCTCGAGCGCCGGGTCGTGGCTGTGGTCCCACATTTCTCCGCTGCGGTCGCCATCGTCTCACGCAGTGATCTCGTCGCCATCATGCCGGAAAGCGTTGCGAAACTTTTCGAGCGCTCACACGAGCTATTGTTGCTGGAATCGCCTTTTGCGGAGGAAAAACAATCCACCAGCATGATCTGGCTTGCCGAAAAGGAGCGTGATCCGGCAAGCTTCTGGTTGCGAGAGCAGATTTCGGCCTGTTTTAGAGACGATCTGTCATAACAGGCATGCCTGCCTAAGCGGTTGCGTTATCGGGCCCTGAGTTTCGCCGCGATAAATTGATCGGCGACGCCCAGGAAATTTTCCATAGTGACCGACGACAATTCTTCCTTGAAGCTTCCATCGTTGCGCGCGATTGCAAGATCGTCAGGAATGGAGCGCCGGTTGACAAACACCATATCCAGCGCAGGCAGGCACAGAATAAACTGCCCGAAATGCCCCGCCGCGACACAGGCGCCTTCCCATTCAGGCGTGTCCTTGGTCACGACTGGTATCCACCACAGGTAACTGTAGCCGGCAATCCGAGATTTTTCACTCTCGTTCATCTTGCCTGCAGGGACATGGATGCGCGTGCTTTCCGCTACCCAACTGGCCGGTACGATTTGCTCGTCACGCCAACGCCCGTTCCGCACCATCGTCAGACCCAGCCTTGCCATGTCCCTTCCCGACAGGAAGAAGTGATAGGCGAGATAGCGGGAGGCCCCTTCATAACCCATCATACGCTGGCGCGAGGGATCGAAATCCTGCATGCCCATCGGACCAGCGAAATCTTCCTCGAACGCCTTGAATACGCTGCGACCGGTCAACTGCTCGAAAGCCGCACCCAGGACGTTGAAGTCCCAGTTATTATAATGAAAATGGTCACCGGGCTTTTTCGAGCCACGCGCGGGAATGTTCTTCATATTGCTGCCGGGGCTGCCTGGCCGGTGGTAGACACCCGAACTGCTGATCAAAAGATCGCGAAGCGTCGCCGTCTTTTCGATCGGGAGGAGGCCGTGGTCCTCATCGATATTCAGATCCGCCATGGTCAGATCGAGATCGATTTTCCCTTCAGCGACAGCGCTGCCGAAGAGCATGGAGAGAATGCTTTTTCTGGTCGAAGCGAGATAGCTGACTTCGGAGACATCGCCATAGGTGTAAAGGGTCCGCCCACCAGCGACCACCATGAAAGAGGTGGTGGGCAGGGCATCGAGCACGGCGCCGACATTTTCTCGAACCTCGGTGGAGAGACCGTGCTCTTCAGGAGAGCCGACCATCGCCCACTCCTTGGCGGGAAACTCGTTGCTGACAGGTTGAGGCTGGCGTTCCAGAGGTGCTGAAACAGACATGTTGCATCCTTTTAACGTTCAGGTTTATCGATTGTGGGAGGTCAATCGTTTAGATGGCAGGCACTTTTGTGGCCTGAGCCGATGGCCCGAAGCTTCGGTCTTTCGACACGACAACGCTCCATCGCAAAGGGACAGCGAGGATGGAAATGACATCCCGGTGGCGGCGACAGGGGGCTTGGGATTTCTCCTTCGATTGCTGAAAAGCGCCGCTTGACGGGATCGAGGCTCGGTCGCTCCTGAAGAAGCGCGCGCGTGTAAGGGTGGTTTGGGTGCGAAAAGAGCTCGCCGACGGGCGCTTCCTCCACCACACGTCCCAGATACATGACCACGACGCGGTCGGATATGTGTTCGACCACCGAGAGATCGTGACTGATGAAAAGGTAGGTGAGATCCAGCTGCTCTCTCAGATCAAGAAAAAGATTGAGGATCTGCGCCTGTATGGAGACATCAAGCGCAGCAACGGATTCATCGCAGATCAGCATATCGGGCTGAACGGCCAGTGCGCGCGCAATGCCGATACGCTGGCGCTGACCACCACTGAACTGATGCGGAAACCGGCTGGCCATGGACGGATCGAGCCCCGATCGCTCCATCTGCTGGCTGACATAATCATCAAGTCCGCTTGCCGAGGTCATGCCGTGATGCAAAGGCGCTGCTCCGATGATATCGCGCACGCGCTGTCGCGGATTGAGCGAGGAGGATGGGTCCTGAAAGATCATCTGGACCTTCAGTCGCGCATCTTCTGCGTCCCCCTTGGTCATCTCCCCCAGCTGTTTGCCGCGAAACAGGACCGAGCCTTCCGAGGCTTGCAGAAGCCCTGCCACAACGCGACCAAGAGTGGATTTTCCGCACCCGGATTCCCCCACAATGCCAACGACTTCACGTTCTGCCACGGTGATACTGACATCATCCAGCGCCCGCACGACCGGGTTTGGAGCTTTCAGCCCCATCATCTCCGCGCCGCGTTCAACCACACCGGATTTGCGGCTGAAGCGCTTGCTGACGTTGCGCACTTCCAATCGATTGCTCACGATGGCGCTCCTTTCATGACGGGGTGAAAACAGCGAAGCAGTCGTCCCTCCACGCCCTCGAGCGCGGGAGGGTTGAGACAGATATCCGTGGCTGACGAACAGCGTGGGCGGAAGGCGCAACCCTTCGGCATGTTGGCGACCGAGGGCGTGGTGCCGGATATCTGCCTTAGCCGCGCGCCGCGCTGGTTATGAGCGGGCAAGCTTGCGATCAGGCCATTGGTGTAGGGGTGCAAAGGCCGCCGAAGCAAGTCGGCCGTAGAGCCCTGTTCCACAATGCGTCCCGCATACATGACCGACAACCGTTCGGCCAAACCGGCAACAACTGAAAGATCGTGCGTGACCCATATCAGAGCGGTGCCCTTCTCGCGGGCAAGTTTCTGCACGATCGAGAGAATTTGCGCTTGGATCGTCACATCGAGTGCGGTCGTCGGCTCATCTGCAATGATGAGGTCCGGTGACATCAAAAGTGCGATGGCAATCGCAACTCGCTGCCTCATGCCCCCGGAGAACTGATGTGGATAGGCGCTCAGGCGCTCCTCCGGGCTCGGAATACCAACCATTCCCAATGCGTCCCTCGCGCGCTCCCGCGCAATCTGTTTGCTGACGGATTGATGTGCGTGGACGACCTCCATCATCTGAGTATCGATGCGAAGCACAGGATTTAGCGTCGACATCGGATCTTGGAAAATCATCGCAATCCGGTTGCCCCGGATGGATTGTAGCTCCTTCTGCGACGCACTTCGCAAGTCCCGACCCTTGAACAGGATCTTCCCGCTGGTGACCTCAACGGGCCTATCGAGCAGACCCATTATGGAGAGCCCGGTGACTGATTTTCCGGATCCGGATTCACCAACCAGCCCCATGACTTCGCCTGCCGCGAGGCTGATATTGATGTCATCGATAAGGGTGACATTGCCTTGCTCGGTCGCGACCTCGGTTTTCAGACCTTTGATTTCAAGCATGGCACTCATCTCCGTGCAGCCTTCGGATCCAACAACTGGCGCAGACGATCTCCAACGAGATTGATGGCAAAGATCGTGACCAGAAGTGCGACACCGGGGAAAAGAGCGATCCAGTAGGTTCCCGACAGCACGAACTCATACCCGCTGGAAATCAGAAGCCCGAGCGAAGGTTCGGTAACCGGAACACCGAGACCCAGAAAGCTCAATGTTGCCTCAAGCGTAATGGCGCGTGCCACCTGCATGGTCAGCAACACCACGAGAGGCGACAGACAGTTCGGCAGCAACTGGCGAAATAGTATGTTACGGTGCGGCAGTCTCAGCGAACGCGCCGCCTCTACATATTCCCGACGAAGCTCGGTCAGGGCCGCGCCCCGCGCCGTGCGGGCATATGTCGCCCATTCGACTAGAACGATGGCGAAGACGACGTTGCCAACGCTTTTGCCGAGAAGTGCAAGGATCAACAGCGCGGACAGGATGGTTGGAAAGGAAAGCTGAAGATCGACAAGCCGCATCATCGCGTTTTCAAGCTTTCCGCCGACATAGGCCGCCGTCAGCCCGAACGCCGTTCCGATGATGAATGCGAGCGCCGCCGAGCCAAGCCCGACGATCAGGCTTATCCGCAAGCCATAGAGAATGGCCGACAGCATGTCGCGTCCCTGATCGTCGGATCCGAACAGAAACGTAAAGCCGGCCGAGGACTGCGTGCCCGGAGCCATTCGCCCATCCATGATGTCCAGCTGCATCAGATCGTACGGGTTCTGTGGAGACAGATATGGCGCAAACACGGCCATGAGCACGATCAGGATGATCAGGACCAGCCCAAGGACAGCCAATGGCGCGCGCGCGAACTGCCGCAGGAATTGCAGGCTGATGCGAAATTTCGAAGAGGTCATAGCCGCTTGCACGTCATTCTCCCTGGAGCCGGATGCGTGGATCGAGCAGCCTGTAAGCGACATCGACGACGAGGTTGATGATGACGAACATGATGACCACAAGCATGAGGTAAGCGACGATCACGGGACGATCGAGTGCGGCAATACTGTCGATGATGATTTTGCCGACACCCGGCCAGGCAAAGATGGTTTCTGTCACAACCGAAAATGCTATCGTTTGACCGATATCCAGACCCACGACGGTGACCACCGGGATCATCACGTTCTTAAGCACATGGACGCTGAGAATTCGCCGGGGCGACAGGCCTTTTGCGCGGGCAAAACGCACATATTCGCTCGACATCGCCTCGCGCACGCCCGCTTCGGTCAACCGCGTCACCATCGAAATGTTGAAAAGCGAGAGACTGATGGCCGGCAGGAGCATGTGCCGAAGCCCATCGAGCGTGACGAAGGACCAGGGTATTCCGAAGATGATCTCGGTCGCCCCCCGCCCGGAGCTTGGAAGCCAGCCGAGCTGGACGCTGAAAATCATGATAAGCAGGATCGCGATCCAGAAGATGGGTAGGCTGAAACCGAAGATAGAGCCGATCATGATAATCCGTGCGAAGGCGCTTTCGGGCTTCCAGCCTGCGGCAAGCCCAAGCGGCACGCCGATGATCACGGAAAGCAGCACGGCCGCGAGGGCGAGCTCCAGCGTTGCAGGCAAGCGAGACAGGATCAATTCGACCGCCGGCTCCTTATAGACATAGCTGACACCGAGATTGCCCTGCACAAGCCCTTTGAGGAAGAGAAAGAACTGCTCGTGAAGAGGACGGTCGAGACCGAGATCCGCGATCAATCTCAGGCGATCGTCATGCGTCGCTTCAGGTGGGAGCAAGGTTTCTATCGGGCTGCCGATCAGGTGAAGACCGACAAATACAATCAGGGCCATTGCCAGAGCGACCAGGATCGCTTGCAACAGGCGCTGGAAAATCCATAGGGTCATGATACCCTCTTTTATTGATGAAGTACCAACCATCCGATGTCGGCATGGTAGTGGAGCGTATTATAGCCGACATTTGCCGAGACGACTTGGCCATCGTGATCGCCATAAAAGCAGGCTGGCGCCGTGGCACCAGCCGCTTGTCTTGCAGTCTACTCGGAAATGTCCTTCGCAAGGGTGCGCTCATCGATACGAGGGGCATAGGACAGACCCTTGCGCATTACCCAGGCATTGCTCTGCTGATAGAGCGGAATAATGGCTCCATCTGCCACGGCAACCTTGACGGCTTCGATAAGGGCCGTTTCACGCGCTTTGTCATCGTAGATCGTCATTGCCTTGGAAACCAGATCGTCAAGGGCCGGATTGGAGTAACCGCTATCATTGGCGGCACCCAGCCCGCGCTTCGGATCGACACTCCCGATCACATTAACCAGCATGGAACTGGCGTCGTAAGTCGCGTTACCAAGACCCAGAAGCTTCATCGCAAATTCCGATTTGCGTGAGGAGAACGTTGTCCAGGGAAGAGCTTCCACGTTCGTCTTCACGCCAATTCTCGTCCACATCTGCGCAATCGCCTGAACCACGGCGGGCGCATTGGGGTATCGATCGTTCGGTACGTGGACCGTAAGCTGGAAGCCTTCGGGATATCCGGCATCGGCGAGGAGCTTTTTTGCGCCCGCAGGATCAGGCTTGGGCGGCTGGATGTCGGGCGTGTAGGAGAAAGAGCCCTTGGGAAGCCATTGGCCGGACGCCGTTGCGGTACCTTCCATGATCTTGTCGACAATACCTTCGCGATTGATCGCCTCGGAAAGTGCGTTACGCACGCGCGGATCCGCCAGGGGATTTTTCTCCAGCGCTTCCCCCTTCGGCCCCTTCACGTTGGCCTTCCAGGCATCACCTGATGTCGATGGCGCCAGGTATATGACCCGCAGGCCCGGAGTGCTGACAAAGGAGAGATTGGCGGTGGTTTTAAAGCGAGCGATGTCAGTTGCAGCCGGCGCATCTATCACATCGACATCACCTGCCAGAGCTGCGGTGGTGCGAGCACTTGCACTGGAAATCATACGATACGTCGCATGGTCCCATGTCACTTTCTTGCCCCACCAGTCGGAATTGCGCTCAAGCGCCACCTCGATGCCCTGTTTGAATGTCGTAAAACGAAATGCACCAGTGCCGATCGCCGCCTTGCCGGAATTATAGTCGGCAGTGTCAGCGCCTTCGCCTGCATGGCGAGAAATGATGGCGATATTCGCGAGATCACCAGGAAGCGTCGGTGCTGGTGCCTTAGTGTTGATAATGACGGCGGTGTCGCCGTCCACCTCGACGCTGGAAATGTTACGCATGAAACCGCCGAAGCCGCCCGGGCTGTTCGGCACGCTTCCAGCGCGACCCAGCGTGAAAACCACATCGTCTGATGTGAAGGGTTTGCCATCGTGCCACTTCACACCCTCGCGAAGGGTAAAGCGCCATTTGGTCTCAGAGACGGATTCCCACTTCGTCGCCAGACCTTCGACCAACTGACCGTCGGCAGTGCGCTCAGTCAGCCTATCGAAAATTTGCATAGCAATCGAATTGTTGGGCGACGCGTTGTAAAAATGCGGATCGATGGACGTGACAGTGCCACTGAGGCCAATCGTGAGGTCCTTGGCAAGGACGGGGCAAGCGACAACGCTCGCGATGCCAGCAAAGACAATTACGTATTTTATCATTTTTTGGTTCCCGCTTTTCGGCTGACGGAAGGTGTCATGCCTGTTTTTTCTGATTATCAACGGCCGATAAAATTTAACAAATGAATGTTTTTAGTGATCATCATTCTCCAAATGAATAACGCTGCTCGCTATTGGGTTGTTGATAACCTCTCGCACAGAAACGATTGCCGTACACAGTCATGGCTAGCGATAACGTTCGACCGGGATTTGAGCAGGATGTTGGATGCCACTGATGGGTTGGATGCCCCTCCCGCCGGCATCGCCATGTGCCAAGACGGTGGTGCGTAAAGTCACCAACAAAGGAGGAGGCATTAATGGAGGAAGTTAGTATCGTCGGCGTCGACCTTGCAAAGCAGGTTTTTCAAGTCCACGGCGCGACTGCCGATGGCCGTGTTTTGTTTCGCAAGAAACTGTCGCGGTCGCAATTTCAGAGATGTATGGCCGGACTTCGGCCGTGTGTTGTTGCGATGGAGGCGTGTGGCACGGCGCATTATTGGGGCCGAGAGTTTGCAAGCATGGGGCATGACGTTCGGCTCATTCCCCCAGTCTACGTGAAGGCCTTCGTCAAAAGGCAAAAGAATGATGTTGCTGACGCCGAGGCTGTAGCGGAGGCTGCAATGCGGCCGACGATGCGGACCGTCGCTGTAAAAACGTCTGAGCAGCAAGCTCGTGCAATGTTATTCCGGACCCGCGATCTTCTCGTCGGTCAGAGAACGCAAATGGTGAACGCCCTACGAGGCCATCTGGCAGAGCACGGTATCTTCGTGGGCAAAGGGTTAGGCAACGTGGAGCGACTGGCGACGCTCATCACGTCGGAGGATCTGCCTGAGTTGGTACGGACCATGGGACGCCTTTATCTCAGTCAGATCACTCAGTTGCACGAAGAGATTGATCAGATCGATCGTCGTATCGCGGCGGAGGCGAAACAAAGCGATATCGTTCGACGGCTGCAGAAAGTGCTTGGGATCGTGCGGATCTGCGCGATGGCAATCACAGCCTTCGCGCCGCCTATGGAGGCATTCCGAAGTGGTCGCGATTTTGCAGCCTGGCTTGGCCTTGTCCCGGGACAACACTCGAGCGGAGGCAAGCAAAAGCTTGGCCGTACCTCGAAGATGGGCCAACGAGATATCAGAAGGCTTTTGATTATAGGCGCGATGTCTGTTGTGCATTGGAAGGGCCGAGGCGGTGGAAGACCGGGTTCCTGGCTCTCGAGTATGCTGGGCCGAAAGCCGCGCATGCTGGTGGCGATCGCGATGGCAAACAAGCTATCGCGGATCGTCTGGGCAATGCTCGTGCGCGATCAAGAATACCGAGATCCAAGCGGAGCGGTCTGCTGAGGGTAGACGTTCTAATTGGAGTGCCGGCGATGTGAGGAGGACATGATCCGCATGGGCAAATGATCGAACAGATCGGGATTGGATAAACCAGTAGTTCTCAGGGAGCTCCGAGCTCGTTCCACTGATACGGAATCCAATCCACGTATCACCATACCGGCCCGCGGCATGTCATAGCCGCAACATGAGGTCTAAAACATGTATGCACCCGATCACTCGCTCGGCGGTAAAAAAAGTCCTTGCATCGAAAGGGGCATCCAAACATGAGAACTGGTGGAGTGGATGCCCCCTGCCGGCGGCATCGCAATGTGCCAGAGTGGTGTTCGCCAGAACGTCACTTAGAGGAGAGAGCATCCATGAAGGAAGTTAGCATCGTCGGCCTGGACCTTGCAAAGCGCGTGTTTCAGGTTCATGCCGCAGGAAGCGATGGAAGTGTGGTCTTGCGCAGGGAGCTGTCTCGCGGACAATTGATGCCCTTCTTTACGGAGCTGCCAGAATGCACGGTAGCGATGGACGCCTGTGCCACAGCGCACTACTGGGCGCGCGAGATCGGTAAACTTGTGTTTAGCGGCAATCTCGATGAGATTCAGCGTCAATCAGGATGAGACTCGCGCCGGGGTGTGACGGAGGGAGGGCGTAGCCCGATCGTAGTCATACCTCGGCGTGGCGCAGATTTTGGCGTC
>Ga0157370_10000906_pt1 | contig 37581 bp, 37 predicted proteins | sample C35metaG_FD_113463 | JGI IMG/M metagenome (GOLD analysis project Ga0157370, IMG submission 113463) | Corn rhizosphere microbial communities from Kellogg Biological Station, Michigan, USA - C3-5 metaG | ecosystem: Host-associated > Plants > Roots > Rhizosphere > Soil | place: USA: Michigan... | reverse complement strand
GTGTTCGAAGGCAACGCGAAAATCTTCGAAAGCCAGGAGAGCGCCGTGCGAGGCATCCTCTCCGACGAAGTGAAAGAAGGCGACATCGTCATCATTCGCTACGAAGGCCCGAAAGGCGGCCCGGGCATGCAGGAAATGCTCTACCCGACCTCGTACCTGAAATCCAAAGGCCTGGGCAAAGCCTGCGCCTTGCTCACCGACGGTCGTTTCTCGGGCGGCACCTCGGGCCTGTCCATCGGCCACGCCTCGCCGGAAGCCGCCGCAGGCGGCGCCATTGGCCTGGTGCGCGACGGCGACAAAGTGCTGATCGACATCCCCAACCGCAGCATCAACCTGCTGGTGACGGACGAAGAAATCGCCCACCGCCGCCACGAGCAAGACAAAAAAGGCTGGAAGCCTGTGGAAAAGCGCCCACGCAAAGTGACCACTGCGTTGAAGGCTTACGCCTTGCTGGCCACCAGTGCCGACAAGGGCGCCGTGCGTAATAAGGCCATGCTCGACGGGCTGTAATGGTTTAGCGCTGAAATGAAAAAGCCCCGCCAAGTGCGGGGCTTTTTTGTGGAAGTTCAAAATCGAGCCCTCTCCCCTAGCCCCTCTCCCGCAAGCGGGCGAGGGGAACAGATAGGTGCACGACGATCCGCCGCAGTCAGGCCCCCTCTCCCGCTTGCGGGAGAGGGCTGGGGAGAGGGGCTCTTTTGTGGGAGCCCTACTGAATCTCCTCCGGCTTCACCACCACCCAATTTTTATCCGCCGTCACCGGCAACCCTTCCTTGGCTTGGGCCGCTGCATGTTTGGCCATCATGGCGTTGATCTGGCCCATGTATTTGTCCTTGCGGTTGACCCACAGGTGAATGCCGCCTTTGGCCACATCAACGCTGTGGAACAGCATGTAGCCGTCGCTGCTCGGCGTATCGCCCCCCACCAGCACCGGTTTTTTCCATTCGTCGATATACGTGAGAATGGCCGCCTGCTTGCCGGCCATCCACGTGGCGGGCGTCCACAAATAAGGCGTAACTTCCAGGCCCATATTGGCCTTGGCGTCATAACTGCCGGCGGTAATCTGTTTGCGCGCGGTGGTCAGCGCGCCGGTTTTGGGGTCTTTGAGCAGCAGGCTGACGCCGATGACGTTCTGCGGTTTGACGTTGTAGCCGTACGCCGGGTCCGAGGCGACCATGCGCACCAGTTCTTCCGAGGCGGCGGTCATCACGTACACCTCGATGCCGTTCTCTATCAGCTTGTTGTACAGCTCAGCCTGGCCAGCAAATACCTTCGGCGGCTGCACCTCGATAGTCTTCACCACATCGCCTTCGAAGTAGGTGCTAGGCACCGGTTTGTTCGAAGCCATCAGCTCATCGACGTAGCCTTTGAGCTCGCTCAGCGTGAAGCCGGAAAACACTTGCGCCACCCACGGGTAGCAGACCATGTCGTCGATCTCGCACAGGCGGTAGTAGTAGCTGAACAGGCTTTCCTTGTGCTCGGCTGTGTCTTTGAAGGGCATCAGTTTCAGCGACGGATCGAGTTTTTCGCGGGTCAGCACACCTTTGTTTTCCATGAACGGCAGCAGCGATTCTTCCAAGTCATAGCGGTAGCTGGTGTTGTCCATATCGAAGACAGCGAAGTTGCCCTTGTTGGCGTTCGCCGCAATCATGGCGTCCAGCTGCTTGGCGGCCTCGGCAGGCCAGTGCTTGAGCTCGGTGGCAGCGGCGGCCGGGCCGGCCAGACTCAGCGCAACGGCGGCGGCGAATACGGTGTGGGCGAATGTCATCGTCGATCCTCCAGAATGAAAGCCCGACGCTAACAAATGGACATGACAGGCCAGCTCCGGCAACGACAGCGCGCTCGCTCTGCGCGCCATGCACTGTCGTGAAAACGTCAGCAAAACGCGGCGAAAACGACTCGTCGTCCACAACCCCCTGTTTTCCAAGGCTTAGCCCGAAGGAGGAAACGCCCCATGAAGATCGGTCTGATTTCCGACACCCACGGTTTGCTGCGTCACGAGGCGCTGGTCGCGCTTGAGGGCTGCGACCGCATCGTGCACGCCGGCGACATTGGCAAAGCGGAAATCCTTGAAGCCCTGCGCGACCGTGCGCCGCTGACCGTGGTGCGCGGTAATAACGACCAGGACGACACCTGGGCCAGCAGCGTGCCGACCCATGCGGTGCTGCGCATCGACGGCGTCGGCATTTACGTGGTGCATGAGATGGCCGATGTACCCGAACAATTGCCCTCCGGCATCGACGTGGTGGTCACCGGCCATTCCCATAAGCCGCTGCAGAAACAGCAGCACGGGGTGCTCTACATCAACCCGGGCAGCGCCGGACCCCGGCGGTTCAAGCTGCCCATCAGCGTTGGCTTTCTGCACATTGCCGACGGCCAGGTGAGAGGCGAATTGCTCGAGCTGGCGGTGTAGCCAGACGCTACGACTTCATCTGTTCGCTGACGTAATCCAGAAAGCAGGTGATGCGCGAGGCCAGCGCCGTGTTGCGGTAGTACACCGCGTGAATGGGCTGGCGGACCTCGACGGTATGCGCCTCTAGCACCTGCACCAGCCGCCCTTCGGCGCGGTCGTCGTGGGTCATGAAATCGGCCAGGCACACCAACCCCACCCCTTCGATCGCCAACTGCCGCAACGTCTCGCCGCTGGACGCTTTGACCGTCGGCGTCGTCTGCCAATGCTGGCCCGAGGCGTGGCGCAGCGGCCACTGGTTTAGCGTTTCCGGCTGAGTGAAGCCCAGCACGCTGCGCTCGCTCAGTTCTTCCACCGTCTGCGGCGCGCCCCATTGCACGAGATAGCCGGGGCTGGCGAGCACGCGCAAACGGTTACTGCCCAGCGGCCGCGCGTGCAGCGTGGAATCGCGCAGCGGGCCAATGCGAATCGCCACGTCGGTGCGCTGTTCGATCAGGTCGATAATTTGGTCGCTGCTGTGCAGCTCCAGTTCGATGTCTGGATAAAGCGCGCGAAAGCCCGGCACCAGCGGCACGATCACATGCAGCATAAAAGGCGAGGCGGCGTTCACGCGCAAGCGCCCTGCCGGACGTTGGCGGCGCAACGCCATTTGTTCCTCGGCCTCCTCGACGCTGGCGACAATGCGCCGCGCCTGCTGCACAAACGCATGGCCCTCTTCGGTCAGTTCCAAGCGCCGCGTGGTGCGGTGCAACAGGGTGACGTCGAGTTTTTCTTCCAGGCGACTCAGCGCCCGGCTGACGCCTGAGGCGGTTTGTCCCAATTGCTCGGCGGCAGCGGTTATGGAACCGCTGTCGACCACCGAGGTGAAGGCAAGCAGTTCATCCAGCGTGGTTTTCATTGTTGCTCGATGCTCACAACTAAGCGGGCCAGCCCGCGTTTCGCGCACAAGTGTGACGCACATGCAGTTTAGCGCCAGTGAGCCACACTGATTGCGTGGCCTGAGAGCCATCCGGGGCGTCGATGCAACGCGAGAACTGGTTCAAAAACAACAAGACCTCCAGGTTTCCTTTCCGACTTAACCGTAAGCCACGTCTTCATATGCCAACGAAGACGCGCACAAAAGCACTGGAGTGTTTATGAACGAATGGTTCGGCAACATCAGCGTCAACAAGAAACTGGGGCTCGGCTTCGGCCTGGTTCTGGCCCTTACCGTGATTCTCGCCGTGACGGGTTGGAACAGCCTGGGCGGCCTTATCAACCGCAGCATCTGGATGGGCGACATTGCCCAGCTCGACGCGGCGCTGACCAAACTGCGCATCACCCGCCTGCAATACATGATCGCCAACGGCGACGAGACCATTGCGCAAACCGTGCAAACCACCCTCGAAGGCTTCGCCAAGCAGCAACAGAAACTGCTCGACACCTTTAAAAGCCCCGACGACCTCAAATTGCTCAACGAGCAGAAAGCGCAGATCGAGGCGTACCAGAAATCCCTTAACGCCATGCGCGCCGGCTACATCGCTAACGGCGCCGCGCGTACCGAGATGGGCACTAACGCCGAAGCCGCACTCAAGCTGCTCGACACCCTTAACGCCGACGCCGTGCAACGCGCCGACCTCGACACCTTTCAAACCATCACCCAGGCGCGCGAACAGCTGATTCTGGCGCGCTACGAAGTACGCGGTTACACAGCCACGCCAAACGCCGACACCGAGCAGAAAGCCATCAAACAGCTGGACGCCGCCGTGGCCGGCCTGCAAAGCCTGCGCGGCCCGTTTGGTGAGACCCATGCCAGCGAGTTGCAACAACTCGAAGGCCACCTGCAGAACTACCGCGCCGCCCTCGGCCGTTTCAAAGCCGCCACCGACGCCATTGCCCTGGCGCGCAAGGAAATGACCGACCAAGGCGCCGCTATCGTTTCCCTGAACGAAGGGTTAAACAAAATCCAGATCACCCGCCGCGACGCCGAAAGCGCCCAGGCCCGTGAACTGCAACTGGGCGCCACGCTGCTGGCGTTGTTGCTGGGTGTGCTGGCCGCCGTAGTCATCACCCGGCAGATTACCCGTCCGCTGGCAGAAACCCTGGCCGTGGTGCAGCGCATTGCCGACGGCGACCTTACGCAGAACCTGAACGTAACGCGCCGCGACGAACTGGGCGTGCTGCAACAAGGCATTCAGCGCATGGGCACCACCCTGCGCGACCTGATTGGCCACATTCGCGATGGCGTCACGCAAATTGCCAGCGCCGCCGAAGAGCTGTCTGCCGTCACCGAGCAGACCAGCGCGGGCGTCAACAGCCAGAAAATCGAAACCGACCAGGTGGCCACCGCCATGCATGAAATGTCGGCCACCGTGCAGGAAGTCGCGCGCAACGCCGAAGACGCGTCTCAAGCTGCCAGCCTCGCCGACCAGGAAGCCCGCGAAGGCGACCGCGTGGTGGGCGAAGCCATCGCGCAAATCGAGCGCCTGGCCGAGGAAGTGGCGCGCTCCACCGAAGCCATGCATGTGCTGCAACAAGAAAGCGACAAGATCGGCAGCGTGATGGACGTGATCAAAGCCGTTGCCGACCAGACCAACCTGCTGGCCCTCAATGCCGCCATTGAAGCGGCGCGGGCGGGTGAAGCCGGGCGTGGCTTTGCCGTGGTGGCCGACGAAGTGCGCAGCCTGGCCCAGCGCACCCAGCAATCCACCGAAGAAATTGCCGGGCTGGTCGCTGGCCTGCAAAGCGGCTCGCAGCGGGTCGCCACCGTGATGAGCAACAGCCGCACCCTCACCGACAGCAGCGTGCTGCTCACCCGCAAAGCCGGCACCGCGCTGGAAAGCATCACCGCCACGGTGTCGAACATTCAGTCCATGAACCAGCAGATTGCTGCTGCCGCCGAAGAACAGAGCGCCGTGGCAGAGGAAATCAGCCGCAGCATTCTCAACGTGCGCGATGTGTCAGAGCAGACGGCAGCGGCTAGCGATGAGACCGCAGCCTCCAGCGTGGAACTGGCGCGTTTAGGCGGGCAGTTACAGCAGTTGGTGAGCCATTTCCGGGTTTAAACCCGTCGATCTCCCCCGTAGGAGCCAGCTTGCTGGCGAAGCTTTTCGTTTGCAGGGTTCGCCAGCAAGCTGGCTCCTACAACAGCCTGGCTCAGCGACATAAAAAAACCGCCACACCCTTTCGGCTGTGGCGGTTTTTTATTGGGCGACGCTGCGCTTATTTGCGCGCGCCACGTACCCCTTCGGCCAGTTCGGCACACAGACCCAGCAAGCCCTTTACGGCCTCTTGCTGGCTGGCGGCGTTGGCGATGTGGTCGATCAGCGCCGAGCCCACAACCACGCCATCAGCCAAACGCGCGATGGTCGCGGCGTGTTCGGCGGTGCGGATGCCGAAGCCGATGCTGATGGGCAAATCGGTGTGGCGACGCAAGCGGGCCACGGCCTGCTCAACGTGTTCCAGCGTTGCCGAGCCCGCGCCTGTAACACCGGCTACCGACACGTAATAAACGAAGCCGGAGCTGCCGTTGAGCACTTTCGGCAGGCGCTTGTCGTCGGTGGTCGGCGTGGTCAGGCGAATGAAGTCCAGGCCCGCTGCCTGCGCCGGATCGCACAGGTCGGCGTTATGTTCCGGCGGCAGATCAACGACGATCAAGCCGTCGACGCCCGCTGCCTTGGCATCGGCGATAAACGCCGGCACGCCGTATTTGTGAATCGGGTTGAAATAGCCCATCAGCACCAGCGGCGTGTCGCTGTTGCCTTCGCGGAATTCACGAACCATTTGCAGGGTTTTCGCCAGGTCTTGCTTGGCAGCCAGCGCGCGGATGTTGGCCAGCTGGATCGCCGGGCCATCGGCCATCGGATCGGTGAAGGGCATGCCCAGTTCGATCACGTCGGCGCCGGCTGCCGGCAACCCTTTGAGAATTTCCAGCGAGGTGGCGTAGCCCGGATCGCCTGCGGTGATGAAGGTCACCAGGGCGGCGCGGTTCTGTTGTTTGAGTTCGGCGAAACGGCTTTGCAGGCGGCTCATATGTGTTCTTCCTGTTCGTCGAAGTGGTGCATGACGGTTTGCATGTCCTTGTCGCCACGGCCCGACAGGTTCACCACCATCAAGTGATCTTTTGGCAATTTGGGTGCGCGCTTGAACACTTCGGCCAAGGCGTGAGCGCTTTCCAGCGCCGGAATAATGCCTTCCAGGCGGCAGCATTTGTGGAAGGCGGCGAGGGCTTCGGTATCGGTGATCGAGGTGTACTCAACGCGGCCGATGTCGTGCAACCAGGCGTGTTCCGGGCCGATGCCGGGGTAGTCCAGGCCGGCAGAAATCGAGTGGGCGTCGATGATCTGGCCGTCGTCGTCTTGCAGCAGGAAGGTGCGGTTGCCGTGCAGCACGCCCGGTACGCCGCCGTTCAGGCTGGCGGCGTGCTTGCCGCTTTCAATGCCGTGACCGGCCGCTTCAACGCCGATGATTTGCACGCTCTGGTCATCCAGGAACGGGTGGAACAGGCCCATGGCGTTCGAGCCGCCGCCAATGCAGGCGACCAGCGAGTCCGGCAAGCGGCCTTCCTGATCTTGCAGTTGGGTGCGGGTTTCTTTGCCGATTACGGCCTGGAAGTCACGAACCATGGCGGGGTACGGGTGCGGGCCGGCGACGGTGCCGATCAGGTAGAAGGTGGAGTCGACGTTGGTCACCCAATCACGCAAGGCTTCGTTCATCGCGTCTTTCAGGGTGCCGGTGCCGGCGGTGACCGGAATCACCTCAGCGCCCAACAGCTTCATGCGGAACACGTTCGCCTGCTGGCGATCGATGTCGGTGGTACCCATGTAGATGACGCAGTCGAGGCCAAAACGCGCGGCCACGGTGGCGGTCGCCACGCCGTGCATGCCGGCGCCGGTCTCGGCGATGATGCGTTTTTTGCCCATGCGCCGCGCCAGCAGAATCTGGCCGATGCAGTTGTTGATCTTGTGCGCGCCGGTGTGATTGAGCTCTTCGCGCTTGAGGTAAATCTTCGCGCCGCCGCAGAACTCGGTCAGGCGTTCAGCGAAATACAGCGGGCTTGGACGGCCGACGTAGTCGCGTTGAAAGTAAGCCAGCTCCTTGAGGAACGCCGGGTCTTCTTTGGCTTTTTCGTATTCGGCCGCCAGGTCGTGAATCAGCGGCATCAGGGTTTCGGCAACGTACTGGCCGCCGAACGAACCGAACAGGCCGGTGGCGTCTGGGCCGCTGCGGTAGGAAGTCTGGGTCATGGTGGGCTCCTGCTGGAAGCTGGATTTCGATGGCGTTCACTCTAGGCGCGACGTCCGCCGGAATAAAGCGATAAGATCGCCACCATCTGTTAGAAAAACTCACAGGTTAAACCGCTATGGCTCGCGATCTTCCTCCCCTCAATGCCCTGCGCGCGTTTGAAGCAGCGGCGCGCCTGCAGAGCCTAAGCAAAGCGGCGAACGAGCTTAATGTGACCCATGGCGCCGTAAGCCGGCAGATTAAGGTGCTGGAAGAGGACCTGGCCGTGGCGCTGTTCAGCAAAGACGGACGCGGCTTAAAACTCACAGATGCCGGCAGTCGTTTGCGTGACGCCAGCGCGGATGCCTTCGACCGCTTGCGTAGCGCCTGCGCCGAGCTGAAACAGCAGACCGCCGACGCGCCGTTCGTGCTGGCCTGCCCGGGCAGCCTGTTGGCGCGCTGGTTTATTCCGCGCCTGGACCGGCTCAACCGCGAGCTGCCGCACTTGCGCTTGCAGTTGTCGGCCAGCGATGGCGACCTGGACCCGCGCCGGGCCGGCATCGACGCCACGCTGTGGTTTGCCGAACCGCCGTGGCCCGCGGACATGCACGTGTTCGAGTTGGCGGTGGAGCGCATCGGCCCGGTGCTGAGCCCACGCTATGCCGGGTTCAATCAGCTCAACGTGGCCGGGCCCAGTGCAATCGCCGCCGAAGCCCTGCTGCACACCACGTCACGACCGCAAGCCTGGCCGCAATGGGCAAACAGCCAAGGCATCGACCGCGCGCACTTGCAGCTCGGACAAGGTTTCGAGCATTTGTATTATTTGCTGGAAGCGGCCGTAGCGGGACTGGGCGTGGCGATTGCGCCACAGCAACTGGTGGCCGATGAGCTGGCGGCGGGGCGGCTGGTCGCGCCCTGGGGCTTTGTTGAAACCACCGCAAAGCTGGCGCTTTGGGTGCCGGCGCGCACGCCGTCGGCGCGGGCCGCCGAGTTGGCGCAGTGGCTGGCGCGCCAACTCGGCTAGCGTCGCCGGGTGATCAATCGTTGTTGCGGAAGATCAGGTAGCCGGCCAATGCCACCACGCCCAGCGCCAGGCTGGCAGAGGCAACGGGATGCTCGCGGGTGTAGTCACGGGCAGCCACGCCGGTCTGGTAGGTTTTTTCTTTCACGTCGGCGTAGGTGTCGCTGAGCAGGTCGCGGGAATGGCCGAGCACACGCTCAGCGCTGGTACGCAGGCTTTTCAGCGATTTCTGCGATTCATCACTCACTTCGCTCTTTAAGCTGTCGAGGCTGGAGATCAGGTGCTCGATTTCAGTTTCGATGCTGTGCAGCGATTTATTGCGGGAAGCAAAAATAGCCATGGTCCGTAACTCCTATCAATTAAGTAGCTCGTAGGGGTGTGACTGCGACCGTGTGGGAAAGTGCAGCTAATCTGAACTTATCAAGCGCTAGGCGGGACTGAATCTGTACAAGCGTTTCCACAAGAAGAGGACTTCAGCATGTCGGATCATCACACCTACAAACTGCTCGATATCGTCGGTTCGTCGCCTACCAGCATTGAAGATGCGATTCAAAGCGCACTCGCCGAAACGGCGAAAACCGTGCGCAACCTGGAGTGGTTCGAAGTGGTCGAAACCCGCGGTCACATTGTTGACGGAAAAGTGGGCCACTATCAGGTGACCTTGAAAGTCGGCTTCCGTATCGACGCGAGCTGATTGACCTGTTAACGCACGGCGGCTCGTGGCCGCCTGCATCCACCGTGGCCCGCCCGGTGTCTGTTTTGGCGACTCAGGTCGCCAATTTTGCTGCTCGAGGTTAGGCGCGGTGTTCGAGCATTTGTTGTTACCAACGAGGGAGCGTTACCCCATGAAAAAAGTGATGTTGGCCGTTGGCCTGTTAGTGATGACCGGCTCGGCCTTTGCGGCGGCGAAACCCTGCGAAGAGCTGAAATCGGAAATTGACGCGAAAATCCAAGCCAAGGGCGCCACGTCCTACAGCCTGGAAATTGTTGAGAAAGGCAGCGCCGGCGACAAGCAAGTGGTTGGCACTTGTGAAGCTGGCAGCAAAGAGATCGTTTACGCGCGCAATTGACCGCGCTTGAGTAGATAACCGGCGCCCCGTGCGCCGGTTTTTTTTTGAGTACGGGGGCGAGCGGCTGCGCGTCGGCATTGCTGCGTTGAAACGCCGCTTTGACTGCTCATTGGCTACAGCCAACTGCGCTTCAAAACGACGTTTCGCCTTGCACTGCTCTAGCTCGCTCGCTCTCGATTTCTGGGGGGGCTGAAATCGCAAAAACGGCTGCTTGTTTGCCCGAGGGGTTGTAGAGCAGTACATTAAGCCCCACTTAAACAGTCGGGTATTACGTTGCTGTTTTCCCCCGGTACCCGCCCGGAGAGCATTTATGAAGACCATTTCCGACATCAAAATTTCCGTTCTCGACCTCGCGCCTATCCGCGCCGACGGCGGTCCCGAGCAGGCTTTGCGCAATTCCCTGGCCCTCGCCCAACACGCAGAAAAACTGGGCTTCACCCGTTTTTGGGTGGCTGAACACCACAACATGGATGGCATCGCCAGCTCGGCGACGTCGGTGTTGATCGGCTACCTCGCCGCCGGCACCAGTTCCATTCGCCTGGGCGCCGGCGGCGTGATGCTGCCGAACCACGCGCCGTTGGTGATTGCCGAACAATTCGGCACGCTGGCGACCTTGTACCCCGGCCGCATCGACCTGGGGCTTGGCCGCGCGCCCGGTGCCGACCAATACACCGCGCACGCCCTGCGCCGTGAGCGCTCGGGCAGCGCCGATGATTTCCCCGAAGACCTCACCGAGCTGCAAACCTACCTCGGCCCGCTGCAACGCAATCAACGCGTGATCGCCATGCCCGGCGCCGGCACACAAGTGCCGATCTGGTTGCTCGGTTCCAGCCTGTTCAGCGCGCAGTTGGCCGGTCAGCGCGGCTTGCCCTATGCATTCGCCTCGCACTTTGCGCCGCGCATGATGCACGAGGCGATTCGCGTGTACCGCAATCACTTCAAGCCCTCGGCGGTGCTCGACAAGCCGTACGTCATGCTCGGTGTGCCGCTGCTGGCGGCCGACACCGACGAACAAGCGCAATACTTGGCCACCAGCGCCTATCAACGGATTCTCGCCCTGCTACGCGGCCAGAGCCTGGTGCAAAAGCCGCCGGTGCAGAGCATGGAAGGTTTGTGGTTGCCCCATGAACGCCAGGCAGTCGGTGAGTTTTTTGGCCTGGCGATGGTCGGCGGCCCGGAAACAATCCGCAGCCACGTCAACCAATTGCTGGAGCAGACCGACGCCGACGAGCTGATTTTCACCAGCGACATGTACGACTTCGTCGACCGCCTGCACTCCTACGAAGTGCTGGCCGGCCTGCGCTAAGCCGGACGCCGCCTGACCAAAAAAATAGGAACGACTGCCGCTTCGCCGCCTCTGAAACCTATACCCACAGGTAAGGAGAACGACGATGAAAAAGACAGCATCTGCTCACTGGCAAGGCGGCATCAAAGACGGCAAAGGCACCATCTCCACACAAAGCGGCGTGTTGAAACAAAGCCCCTACGGCTTTAACACTCGCTTTGAAGATGGCCCGGGCACCAACCCGGAGGAGCTGATCGGCGCTGCCCATGCCGGCTGTTTTTCCATGGCCCTGTCCAAGGAACTCGGCGAAGCCGGCATGACCGCTGAGAGCATCGACACCCACGCCGAAGTGACCCTCGACAAAGTCGACGGCGGCTTCGCCATCACCGCCGTGCACCTGAAACTCAGCGCCAAGATTCCGGGCGCCGACCGTGATGCGTTTGAAAAAGCCGTGGAAACCGCCAAGACCGGTTGCCCGGTATCGAAAGTGCTGAACGCGGAAATTACGCTGGAAGCGACGCTGGAAAACTAAAAAAGCTCGCGGCTGAAGCCGCTCCTACAGAGTACGGCTGTACCTGTGGGAGGGGCTGGGCGGCATTCCGATCAGCCGCGATTCCTGCAAACGCTAGTCTCCGCCTTTGCGCCGCCCTTTCACCCGCTCATACCGATCCAGCAACGGCTGCGTCGTCAGCCCGTGCACGCAAATACTCAACGCCACCACCGACAACGTCAGTCCAATCGCTTCGTGCGCCGCCGGGCCTTCCAAGCCGTGGTTCAGCACGTACGCCAGGTAGTACAAGCTGCCGATCCCGCGAATGCCGAACCAGCCCATCAGCCAACGCTGCCCTTCGCTCAGTGAGTTGCCGCGCACCAGGGCCACCACGCTCAGCGGTCGAACAATGCAGAACAACGCCAGCCCAAGCGGCACCGCGCGCCAGTCCCAGTGAAAGGCCAGCAGCGCGCCGAGCAAGGTGACAAGCAGCACTTCGAGCACCCGCTCGACAATGTCGCCGAACGACAGAATTTCCCCGACTAACAACCCAGCGACCACTTTCGGTTCGTCGGTATGGCTGACTTGCTCTTTCACTTCATCCAGGGTGCCGCCCTCTTTGGGAACGGCCATGGCCACCTCCTCGGCGGGCACGCTGGAGTTATCGGACGAGGCCACTTCCGCGTGCCGAAGGCCGATGCCGGCGGCGAACGCGGCAAGAAAGCCCCACGCGCTGACCGTTTCCGCCAGCCAGTACGACAACGCGATCAAGGCCATCGCCAAAAAGTCGTTGGGCGAAATCGCCGCGTCGCGGTGGCGGGTGCGCAGGTAGATGGCCAAGCGCCCGACGCCGCGTCCGAGCACAAAGCCGATCAACAACCCGGCCGGCACCGCCCAGAGCAGGCGGTGCAGCGCCCATTCGCCGGCCCATTCCTGCGGCGCGCCTTCGTGCTGAATCCATAGCAGGGCAAAAAACACGAAGGGGAAGGCCATGCCATCGTTCAGCCCCGCTTCGCCAGAAAGGCCATAGCGCAACCGGTCGAAGTCGCGCGCGTGGTTCACCTGCACCAGGCTCGCCAGCACCGGATCGGTTGGCGCCAGCACCGCACCGATCATCAGTGACAACCCAACGCCCAGCCCGAACCCGTAATGGCCCACCAGCGCCACCCCGAGAATGCACGCCACCATCACCGGCCCGGCGAGCAAGTAAGCGCTGCGCCAGGCCGGGTCGGAGAAGCGCAGGCGCAGTTTCATGCCGCCACTGAACAGGGAAAACAGCACCGCCACTTCAGTCAGGTGTTCGAGCCATGGGGCCACGTCTTCGAATTTCATTTCCCACAGGCCCAGCCCCAATGGCCCGATTGCCAGGCCAAACAACAAATACAGGGCAGAGGTGGAAACCGGTAACCAACGGAGATAGGCCGAAGCCAAGGTGAGAATCAGCAGAATGCTGCCGAGCACCGCCATCCAGTGCAGAAAGCTCATCGCCTGAAATGCCCCAGGTGCCTGGCGCCTCGGGATGACGGCGCGCTATCTAGGTTCGAGGCAGCGGCACGCCGTTAGGTTCAGGCCATCGCAGGGCTCACACGGGCCCGCATCGTTCCACGCTCACTTGCTTGAGCGCTTTGCGCGGCGAGGCGTACAGCCAGGCTTGTGTGCTCATTGCCACTGGCCGCGCTTCCAGGCGATAGCGCTGGCCGGCGACGAAGTCGTAGTTGAGCTTCAAATGGCAGGTGATCTGCCTAGGATTGCCCATCATGCCGCCGCCGGTTTCCACCTCGAATTGAAAGCGCGCGCGCAACTCGTGGCTGCCAGGGCTGACTTGGAAGAAACGGCCGTCGCTGACTTTTTTGCCGTCCAGCTTTTGCGCCATCAAGGTATTACCCGGCGTGCTGTACAGCTCGATCCACGCTTGCTGCGGGTCAGGCTCGGGCAGCGCCGCAGCGCAGGCGGTCAGGGGCAAGGCACAGAGCAAAATCGGCAGCAGGCGCATGGTCGTCTCATCTCTTGCAGAAGCACGCATCATCGGGGCAATCACACCTCGCCGCAACGGCTCTCCCGCGCCCGCGCCAGCAGTTGGTGCTGCTGGTCATAGAGCTTGGCCCACGGGCGAAATCCAATGCTGCCAGCCACTACTTTATAGCGCTGGCCAGCGGCAAATTCAGGGTAGTCGAGCTTGAGCACGCAGGTGCGTTCCAGCCCCTGGCTGTCGGGGCCGATGTTGCTGGGGGTGACGGCGAATTGCAGGCGCATGTGCAACTCGTGCTGGCCGGGGGTCACTTGGAAATAGCGATCATCTTCCAGCTCGCTGGCGTCCACTTTCGCGGCTTGCAGGGTGTTGGCTTCGCTGGTGCGTAAATCGACCCACGCCTGGCTAGGGTCGGGGGACGGCATCATGGCGCAGCCACCAAAACTGAGCAGGCTGGTGGCGAGCAAAAATTGGCGCATGGCGTGGGCTCCGTGGTCGGTCTGATTTTTATAAGGACGAGCCTGGAGCGCGCCGCCGGGATGGGGTAGGTTTCGTGGCTCCGCCACCGCCCTGCCCGGATCGCCCGATGCTGCCCTGCTTATCCTGGTTACTCGACCTGCCGCGCTGGCGCTGGGTTCCGCTGCTGCTGGTTTTGCTGCTGAACGGTTGCAGCTATTACACGCAGTTGCTTACCGGCCAGGTTGACCTGCTGAGCCGCCGCGAACCGATCAGCGACCTGCTTGCCAAGCCCGACCTCGACCCCGGCCTGCGCCAACGCTTGCAGCTGGCACAAGAGGCGCGCCGCTTCGCCAGCGCCCAACTCGCGCTGCCAGATAACCAGAGCTACCGCCTGTATGCCGACCTCGGCCGCCCTTACGTGGTGTGGAATGTGTTCGCCACGCCGGAATTTTCTCTGGAGCCGCAGACGCATTGCTTCCCGATTGCCGGGTGCGTGGCCTATCGCGGCTTCTACGATCAAAACCGAGCACGTGGCGCGGCGGCGCTGATGAAGCAGGACGGGCTCGACACTTACGTCGCTGGCATCGAGGCCTACTCCACCCTCGGCTGGTTTGCCGATCCGCTGCTCAACACCATGCTGCGCTGGGACGACCAACGCTGGGTGGCGGTGATCTTCCACGAGCTGGCGCACCAGCAGTTTTATTTGCCGGGCGACACCGCGTTCAACGAGTCGTACGCCAGCTTTGTCGAAACCGAAGGCCTGCGCCAATGGCGCCAGGCGCGCGGTTTGAAAGCGCCTGAAGGCGGCGCGAGAGAGCGGCAACGCGAGCAGTTCAGCACGTTGGTGCTGGCCAGTCGGGAGCGCCTGCAAACCCTCTACGCCAGCGGCAAGCCCGAGGCGCAAATGCGCGTGGAAAAGGCGGCAGAATTTGAGCGTTTGCGCCGCGACTACCTCACCTTGCGCGCTACAGCCTGGGCGGGCGAAGGGCGTTACGACAGCTGGATGTTCGGCCCGCTCAACAACGCCAAGCTGCTGCCTTTCGGCCTGTATGACCAATGGCAGCCGGCCTTTGCCGCGTTGTTCAAACAGATGCAGGGCGACTGGCCGCGCTTTTACGCCGAGGTCAAACGCCTGGGCGAGTTACCGGACAACGAGCGACAAGCCCGCCTGGCTCAGCTGCAAAGCGAAGGCCGTTAACGCGCGAATGCCTGGTGCAGCTCGGCCAGCGTGCGGAAGTGAAACGTCGGGTGTTGCGCCTGGATCTCTTCTTCGCTGCCAAAGCCATAGCCCACCGCCACACTTTGCAGGCCATTGCGGTGCGCGCCGATCAGGTCGTGTTTGCGGTCGCCGATCATCAGCGTCTGGCCCGGGTCCAGTTGCTCCTGCTCCAGCAGGTGGGCGATCAGCTCGACCTTGTCGGTGCGGGTGCCGTCCAGCTCGCTGCCGTAAATCACTTTGAAGTGTTTGGCGAAGTCGAAGTGGCGCGCGATTTCGCGGGCGAACACGTGGGGTTTCGAGGTGGCGATGTACAACGTGCGGCCTTGCGCGGTGAGGCTGCCGAGTAACTCGCTGACGCCGTCGAACACGCGGTTTTCATAAAGACCGGTGACCTTGAAACGCTCCCGGTAAAAATTCACCGCCTGCCAGGCTTTGGCTTCGTCGAACCCGTAAAACTGCATAAAGGCTTGCAGCAGCGGCGGGCCGATAAAGTGCTCGAGCTGACGCAGGTCTGGCTCGTCGATGCCGAGTTGGGCGAGGGCAAATTGAATCGAACGGGTAATGCCTTCACGCGGGTCGGTGAGGGTGCCGTCGAGGTCAAAAAGAATGGTTTGCTGATGCATGGCTAGGCGGGCCCAAGGCTTCGGGGGGCGCCATGATAGCAAGCACAACTCGGTCAAAAACCTTGAAAGCGGCTTTTAGCGGCGATGCTATGGCACTTCCTACCCAACCATTTACGCACTCAGCTGCGGCTCCAGCACCTGCGCCAACCAATCCATAAACACCCGCACCCGCTTCGGCAAATTGCGCCGGTGCGCGTACAGCAACGTGACCTTCATGGGCGCCGGGACGAACTCGGGCAACACCTCCACCAGCTCACCCCGCGCCAGGCTGTCGCGCTTGCCGGCCACCGGCGCCTGAATAATGCCGAAGCCCGCCAGGCACGCGGCGTAGTAACAGTCAGCGTTGTTCACGGTCACCGCGCCCGCCATCGGCAGGCAGTGGCGCTTGCCCTGCAATTGGTATTCAAAACCGGTCGGCCGCGAACCAAAGGTGGAGGCGTAATGCACCAGCCGGTGCTCGGCCAGGTCAGCCAACGAGCGCGGCGTGCCATAGCGCTTCAGGTAGCCGGGGCTAACGAAGTTGCCTTGGCGATACGCGCCAAGCGGACGCGCCACCAGCGTGGTGTCGGGCAGTTCGCCAACGCGCATGACGCAGTCGAAGCCTTCGCGTACCAGGTCAACGAGGCGGTCAGTGGCGCTCACTTCTATTTCGATCAGCGGATGCTGCTCGCTGAATTCCGCCAGACGTGGCAGCACAAATTCACGGGCGGTCACGGTGGGCATGTCGATGCGCAAGCGCCCGCGCACGCTCTGATCCTGGCGGAACAGGCTTTCCAACTCGTCCACTTGGTCGAGCATGTCTTTGCAGCGTTCGTAGAGCACCAAGCCGTCTTGCGTCGCTTGCACCTTGCGCGTGGTGCGCTGCAGCAGGCGCGCGCCGAGCATTTCCTCAAGCAAGCGCACGTGTTCAGACACGGTCGATTTCGGCAGCCCCAAGCTGTCGGCGGCGCCGGTAAAGCTGGCCAGTTCGGTTACGCGGGCAAAGGTTTTATACAGCTCAAGTTTGTTCATGGCGGCACGCCTATTGTTCGGTTAATCCGCATGGTATGTGCAGATTCTTCGGCTTTATCGGCTTATACGTCGAGCCTACAGTGGCGTCGACTTCACCACCAGCCCCCCGGGAGAAACCACCATGACGCGTAAAATCGCACTGATCACCGGCGCCAGCCGCGGCCTCGGCAAAAACGCAGCACTGCACCTGGCTGCCCAGGGCGTCGACATTATCGGCACCTACCACAGCCGCCGCGACGACGCTGATGCGCTAGTGAAGCAAATCGAAGAAGCCGGCGGCCGCGCTGTGATGCTGCAACTGGACGTCGGCGACAGCGCCAGCTTTGCCGCGTTTGCCGACACCGTCGGCACCGCGCTGGGCAGCCATTTTGAAACCGATAAATTCGACTTCCTGCTGAACAACGCCGGCATGGGCATCCACGCCAGCTTTGCCGAAACCAGCGAAGCGCAGTTCGACCAGTTGTTGAACGTGCACCTCAAAGGCCCGTTCTTTCTGACCCAACGCTTATTGCCGCTGCTGGCCGATGGCGGGCGCATTCTCAACGTGTCGTCGGGCCTGGCCCGCTTCGCCTTGCCGGGCTACGCGGCCTACGCCGTGATGAAAGGCGGCATCGAAGTGCTCACCCGCTATCAAGCCAAGGAGTTGGGCGCGCGTGGCATCAGCGTTAACACCCTGGCACCGGGCGCGATCGAAACCGACTTCGGTGGCGGCGCGGTACGCGATAACGCTGACCTCAATGCCATGGTCGCCAGCAACACCGCCCTGGGCCGGGTCGGCGTGCCCGACGACATCGGCGCCGCCATCGCCCTGCTATTCAGCGACGGCAGCCGTTGGATCAACGCCCAGCGTATCGAGGCCTCGGGCGGTATGTTTCTGTAAGACCGTGCGGCGCTGATCCCTGTGGGAGAGGCTTTAGCCGCGATGCGTTTGATCTGAAAAGCATCGAGGCTGAAGCCTCTCCTACAGAGTTTTAGCCGCCCAGTTGGTCGTAACCCTCGGTCAAGTGCTGGTCTTTCAGCCGCACGTAGTTCGCCGCGCTGTAGGTAAAAAACGCCCGCTCCTTTTCAGTGAGCGGGCGTATTTGTTTGGCGGGGCTGCCCACGTACAGAAAGCCGCTCTCCAATACGCGCCCCGGTGGCACCAGGCTGCCGGCGCCGAGAATCACCTCGTCTTCAATCACCGCGCCGTCCATCACCGTCGAGCCCATGCCGATGAGGATGCGATTGCCGACGGTGCAGCCGTGCAGCATCACTTTGTGGCCAATGGTCACGTCGTCGCCGATCAATAACGGGAAGCCGTCTGGGTTGAACGGACCGGCATGGGTGATGTGCAACACGCTGGCGTCCTGCACGCTGGTGCGCGCGCCGATGCGGATGCGGTGCATGTCGCCGCGAATGACGGTAAGCGGCCACACCGAGCTGTCATCGCCCACCACCACATCGCCAATCACCACGGCCGACCCGTCGACAAATGCGTTTGCGCCGAGCTGCGGCGTGGTGCCCTGGTACGTTCGAATAGCCACGATAGAAACCTCTAAAGCTGCGTTAAAGGTTGATTGTAATTAAGATGGCGCCATATCTGCTCCAGCGCATCCAATGAACTGAAGCACACCATTCATAGCCAGACAGGTGACCGTCGTGAGCGAGAACAACCCTCTACTGCAAGCCTTCGACCTTCCACCCTACTCCGCCATCCGCCCCGAACACGTTGAGCCTGCCGTCGACACATTGCTGGCCGAAGGGCGCGCGGCGTTGGCCAAATTGCTCGCCGAACAACCCGCCACGCCCACCTGGGAAGGCTTGGTGCTGGCGCTGGACGAACAAGGCGAACGCCTGGGTCGCGCCTGGAGCCCGGTGAGCCACTTGAACGCCGTGCGCAACAGCCCGGAACTGCGCGAAGCGTACGAGGCCTGCCTGCCGAAACTGTCGGAATACTGGACCGAACTGGGCCAGAACCGCGCGCTGTTCCAAGCCTACGAAGGGCTGGCCAACAGCCCGGCCGCGGCCAGCTTTGACGTGGCGCAGCAGACCATTCTGCAGAACGCCCTGCGCGACTTCCGCCTCTCGGGCATCGACTTGCCGCCGGCTGAGCAACAGCGCTACGGCGCCATTCAAATGAAACTGTCTGAGCTGGGCAGCCGCTTTTCCAACCAACTGCTCGACGCCACCCAAGCGTGGACCAAACACATTACCGACGAAGCCGCCCTCGACGGCCTGCCGGATTCGGCCAAAGCGCAGATGGCCCAGGCCGCCGCCGCCAAAGAACTGGATGGCTGGCTGATCACCCTGGAATTCCCCAGCTACTACGCGGTGATGACCTACGCCAACGACCGCACCCTGCGCGAAGAGCTGTATGCCGCTTACTGCACCCGCGCCTCGGACCAAGGCCCGAACGCCGGCCAGAACGACAACGGCCCGGTGATGGCAGAAATTCTCGACCTGCGTCAGGAACTGGCGCAACTGCTGGGCTTCGCCAACTTTGCCGAGCTGAGCCTGGCGACCAAAATGGCCGAGAACAACGAGCAGGTGCTGAGCTTCCTGCGCGACCTGGCGCAGCGCAGCAAACCGTTTGCCGAACAGGACTTGAGCGAGCTCAAAGCCTATGCCGCCGAGCAAGGCTGCGCGGACCTGCAAAGCTGGGACGTCGGTTACTACAGCGAGAAACTGCGCGAGCAGCGCTACAGCATTTCCCAGGAAATCCTGCGTGCCTACTTTCCCATCGACAAAGTGTTGAGCGGCCTGTTCGCCATCGTGCAAAAGCTGTACGGCATCGAAATTACCGAGCTGAAAGGCTTCGACACCTGGCACCCGGACGTTCGCCTGTTCGAAATCAAGGAAAACGGCGAGCACGTCGGCCGCTTCTTCTTCGACCTCTACGCCCGCCCCAACAAACGCGGCGGTGCCTGGATGGACGGCGCCCGCGACAAACGCCGCACCGCAGCCGGCAGCATCGTTAGCCCGGTGGCCAACTTGGTGTGCAACTTCATGCCTGCCGTGGGCGACCAACCGGCGCTGCTGACGCACGATGAAGTCACCACCTTGTTCCACGAATTCGGCCATGGCCTGCACCACCTGCTGACCCGCGTCGAGCACGCCGGGGCGTCGGGCATCAACGGCGTGGCGTGGGATGCCGTGGAGCTGCCGAGCCAGTTCATGGAGAACTGGTGCTGGGAGCCGGAAGGTCTGGCCTTGATTTCCGGGCACTACAAAACCGGCGAGGCGCTGCCGCAAAACCTGCTGGAAAAAATGCTGGAGGCGAAGAACTTCCAGTCCGGCCTGATGATGGCGCGGCAGGTGGAATTCTCGCTGTTCGACTTCGAGTTACACGCCACCCATGGCGACGGCCGCTCGGTATTGGACGTGCTGGAAAACATCCGCGCCGAGGTCTCGATCATGCGTCCGCCAGCGTACAACCGCTTCCCCAACAGCTTCGCGCACATCTTCGCCGGCGGTTACGCGGCCGGTTACTACAGCTACAAATGGGCTGAAGTGCTGTCGGCCGATGCCTTCTCCAAATTCGAAGAAGACGGCGTGCTCAACCCGGACACCGGCCGCGCCTTCCGCGAAGCCATTCTGGCCCGGGGCGGCTCGCAGGCGCCGATGGTGCTGTTTGTCGACTTCCGTGGCCGCGAACCGAGCATCGACGCCCTGCTGCGCCACCTCGGCCTGAGCGCGGAGGCCGCGTAATGACCACCAGCAAAAAACGCTTTATCGCCGGCGCCGTATGCCCGGCGTGCAGCGAGGGCGACAAAATTCAAATGTGGGACGTCGACGGCGTTCCCCACCGCGAATGCGTGGCCTGCGGCTACGCTGACACCCTGAACGAGCAAGGCCAGTCAGTTCCGAAAGAGCTGGGCACACGGGTCAACAAAAACGCCGCGAAACCGGCAGACCCGAAAGTGCAGGGCGTGCAATTCTTTCCGAACCCCAAGCTGAAGAAACCAGACGCCTAATACACATCGAAAACGTAGCGAGCGAAGGGTAGGCAAGGCGAGAAGTGGGGGAAAAAGCGGAGTTGGCTGTAGCCAATGAGCATTTCTCACCCGCTTCTCAACGCGGCATAACCGAGCGCAGTAGTTTTCAGGGGGACCTATGTGGCATGTCGTTTGTGGCGACAACGCGGTGAAGGGCGTAACACGCGTGGTGGGTGAAGGGTTATCGCTGCAAGTGTTGCGCGATGACCTGGCGGTTGGGCCTTTGGTAGATGTCGACCAGCCGCCCTGCGCCGAGCGAGCGGCGTTCTGGCAAGCGGTCTGGCCCGCCGCTGTGCAACCGGCGCCGGACTTTTCCACCCTGGGCGACGACGTGCACTGGCTGGCGAGCCTCGCCAACGAAACCAAACCGGTCACCGTGTGGCATGGCGACAGTGCCTCTGAGCAACTGATGCTCTGTCGCGTGGCCGCTGCGTTGCAGCGCAGTAGCCTGCCCTTCTTCGAAGTGCCTTGCGGCACCGGTGACAGCCGCGTGGCCTGGCGCCGCGCCGTGGCCATGCACGCGCCGGACGAACTGGTCAGCCTGTACCAACCTCGGCTGGTCAGCTCTTCGCGGCGCCAGCAATTGGGGGGGCAATGGCGGCAGGTGGTGGCGGAAAATGCGGGAGTTCGGCGCTGGTCGAACAACCGCTTCCAAGGCGAGGGTTACCTCACCACCGACGAAACCCTGCTGGCAGCGTGTACCCAGGAATGGCAGCCGTTGGCGCGGGTGATGGCCGAGGTGATGAAGCGCAGCGACGGGTTTTTCGCCACCGACTTCTTCGTATTTTGGCGGGCGCGGGAATTGGCGAAGGCGGGGCGGTTGGCGTTTTCGGCGGATGCTGAGGCGGTGAGTTATGGGGAGTTGGAGGTTCGGAGGTTGAGTTAGGTTTGGGCGATTAAAAGCTCGAGGCTAAAGCCTCTCCTATAGAAGTCACCGCTCCGCTCACCTGTAGGAGAGGCTTCAGCCTCGCTCCCTGCAAACCTCGCTTTCAGGCACTACCCCCGCCGAAAAAACTCCCCCGGCGTGCATTCAAACTGCTGCCGAAACGCCGCAATAAACGCCGACGTCGAGTCATACCCGCACCCCAACGCCACATCCGTGACCCGGGCCCCTTGTTCCAGCGGCGACAGCGCGCCGAGCAAGCGCAGCCGTTGCCGCCAGGCGCGAAAGGTCAGGCCGGTGTCGCGCATGAACAGCCGGCTCAAGGTTTTTTCCGAGGCGCCCAATTGCTTGCTCCAATCGCTCAGGCTGCGGCCATCTTCGGGATGCGCCTGCAACTGCCGGCACAGCTGCTGCAAACGCGGATCAGTGGGCAACGGTAGCGACAGCCGCACTTCCTCGGCGTTACGCAGCTGGTCCAACATCACCTGCACCAGGCGGCCATCGGCGCCGGCTTCGTCGTATTCCACCGGTAGCTCGGCGAAGCGGCTGATCAGTTCGCGGGTCAGTGGGCTCACGCTCAACACGCGGCAATGGCTTGGCGCCCAGTCGGTGACGGCGCAATCGAGGTACAAGCCGCGCAATTCAGTGCGCGGCGAGCTGATCACTTCATGCTCCAGGCCCGCCGGAATCCAGATGGCCCGCTGCGGCGGCGCAACGAAACTGCCGGCGTTGGTGTGCACGTGCAGCACGCCTTGAATGGCGTAGGAAAGTTGCACCCACGGATGGCTATGACGCGGCGTGCTGACTTGCAGCGGCAGCGACTCAGCGCGGGAATACACGGGGCGCGGCAGGCGCGGAAGGTCCGGCACCTGGCGTTGCCCGAGAAAAATCTGTCCGTTTGCCGGCATATTCTGGCTTTCTTGCGTTAGTCGGTAACAAGGAGCCCACGGTAAAGTCCGCCTTACTCTTTGGCAACCCGACCGGAACCACCGCCCATGGCCCGCTCCCGACTTCTTCCCGACAATTTCACCCTCACCCTGATCGCCGTCGTCGCCACTGCGAGCCTGCTGCCGTGCAGCGGCCAGGCGGCGGTGGCGTTTGGCTGGATCACCAACATCGCCATCGCCCTGCTGTTCTTTTTGCACGGGGCCAAATTGTCGCGCGAGGCCATCATTGCCGGCGCCGGCCACTGGCGCCTGCACCTGTTGGTGTTTGCCTGCACCTTTGTGCTGTTCCCACTGCTGGGTTTGGCGCTGAAGCCAGTGCTGTCGCCGCTGGTGGGCACCGAGCTGTATATGGGCATGTTGTACCTGTGCGCATTGCCCGCCACGGTGCAGTCGGCCATCGCCTTTACTTCGCTGGCGCGCGGCAACATTCCGGCGGCTATTTGCAGCGCCGCTGCCTCCAGTTTGTTTGGGATTTTTCTGACACCACTGCTGGTCACGCTGTTGCTCGACGTGCACGGCGACGGCGGCTCGACCCTCGATGCCATCGTCAAAATCAGTGTGCAGTTGCTGCTGCCGTTCATTGCCGGCCAAATCGCGCGGCGCTGGATCGGCAATTGGGTGGCGGCTAACAAAAACTGGCTGCGCTTCGTCGACCAAGGCTCGATTCTGCTGGTGGTCTACACCGCGTTCAGCGAGGCCGTGATCGAAGGCCTGTGGCATCAGGTGCCGCTGCCGAAACTGCTCTGGTTGGTGCTGGCCTGCTGCGTGCTGCTGGCGCTGGTGTTGGTGCTGGTTCACCTGCTCGGTAAGTGGCTGGGTTTCAACATGGAAGACCGCATCACCATTTTGTTCTGCGGTTCGAAAAAGAGCCTGGCGACCGGCGTGCCCATGGCGCAGGTGTTGTTCGCCGGCGGCAGCATCGGCCTGCTGATTCTGCCGCTCATGCTGTTCCACCAAATTCAGCTGATGGTCTGCGCCGTGCTGGCCCAGCGCTACGCCGAGCGCAATGAAACCGAGGTCAGCGCGACCGCAGAAAGCCGCTGAGCGGAAACTTCCCCGCTCACACTGGCGCGTTTCCGGCAAACGATTTACTGTACATCCATCCAGTTAAATCGTTTGCAGGTGCGCCATGTCGCAGTTTCTCCCGCCCCGTGGCCGAGGTACGGCCAGCAACCCGCACAACCGCTTCGCCGCCACCCGCTCGGTGCGCGAAGACGACGGCTGGTTTCAGGAAGAAACCCCGCTGACCTTCACTACTGAAGTGCGCGAAGAGTTCGCCAAAAGCGTGATCACCCGCAACACTTCGCCGGACGTCGGCTTCGACCGCTCGGTGAACCCTTATCGCGGCTGCGAACACGGCTGCATCTACTGCTTCGCCCGCCCGAGCCATGCCTACTGGGATATGTCGCCCGGCATCGATTTTGAAACCAAGCTGATCGCCAAAACCAACCTGGCCAGCCGCCTGGAAGAGCAGCTGCAAAAGCCCGGTTACGAGCCGGCGCCCATCGCCCTGGGCATCAATACCGACGCCTACCAGCCCATCGAGCGCGAGCAACAGCTGACCCGCCGCAGCCTGGAGATCATGCTGCGCTATCGCCACCCGGTGCACATCATCACCAAGAGTTCGCTGATCCTGCGCGACCTCGATCTACTCAGTGAACTGGCCAGCCGCAACCTGGTGAGCGTGGCCTTTAGCCTGACCACGTTGGACGATGAACTCAAACGCATCATGGAACCGCGCGCCGCCTCGCCAAAGGCGCGCTTGCGGGCCATGAAAGAGCTGCACGAAGCCGGCGTGCCGGTGAGCGCCATGGTGGCGCCGGTGATTCCGATGATCACCGACATGGAGTTGGAGCAGATTCTCGCCGCCGCCAAAGACGCCGGCGCGCGCTCGGCCGGCTACGTGCTGTTGCGCCTGCCGCTGGAAATTGCCGAGCTGTTTGAGGAGTGGCTGACCAGCCATTTCCCTGACCGCGCCGCCCATGTCATGAGCCTGATTCGCCAGTCGCGCGGCGGCAAAAATTACGACAGCCGTTTCGGCGTGCGCATGAAAGGCGAAGGCGTGTTCGCCGAACTGCTGAGCCAGCGTTTCAAACTGGCCATCAAGCGCCTGGACCTCAACCGACGCGGCGACTACGGCCTGGATTGCACGCAGTTTTGCCCGCCCGGCGCACAAATGTCGCTGATCTAAGCGCTGGGCAGCGCAGGCGGCTCGCGCTAAGGTTTAGCGCCTCAGCCTCTCTGTTTCTGGTAGCGCAGCATGGCCCGTACGTCGCGAATTACCGACCCCTCCTACGAGTTGATGGATGACCACGAAGGTCATTCGCTGATCTATCGCCAGCACGGTTTCCCCAGCCCGCTGGTGCGTTGGCACTTCCACAAGGAGTACGAGCTGCACCTGATCGTGGCCAGCTCGGGCAAGGTGTTTATCGGCGACTACATCGGCAACTTCGCCCCCGACACGCTGTTTCTCACCGGCCCAAACCTGCCGCACAACTGGATCAGCCAGGTGGCGGCCGATGAGGTGTATCCGCAGCGCGACATGCTGGTGAATTTCACCGACCAAGTGCTCGACAGCGGCAGCGCGGTGTTCTCCGAACTTCAGGGCTTGGCGCCGCTGTTGGGCCGCGCGCAATACGGCATCGAATTTCGCTGCCCGCGTTTGATCAGCGAAGCGCGCGGCCTGATGCAGCGCATTGCCGAGTCCAGCGGCATGACGCGCCTGGGCCATTTTCTGATTCTGATGGAGCTACTCGCCGCCACCGAGGATTACCAACTGCTCTCCGGCGTGCGGGCCACGCAACTGGCCGACGAGAGCAATGTGGAGCGCATCAACCGCGCGGTGGATTTTATCTTTCAGCACTACGTGCAAGACCTCACCCAAGAGCAAGTCGCCGAGCAGTTGGGCATGACGCCAACGTACTTCTCGCGCTTCTTCAAGCAGGCCACCGGGCGCGGTTTCGTGGAGTTTGTTAATCGCCTGCGCGTGAGCAAATCCTGCGAGTTGCTCAGCACCAGCGACAAGCCGGTGACCGACGTGTGCTTCGAATCCGGCTTCAGCAACGTGTCGAACTTCAACCGCCGCTTCCAGCAACTCAAAGGCATGACGCCGTCCGGTTACCGACGGCTGGTCACGCAACGCATGACCGAGCAAAACCGGTACTGATTCACACCGCCTGACTCACCACTTCCGCCTCAAATCAGCGTGCTAAAGCGGCGCGGCGCACACTCTTGCGCGAATCGCCCTACAGACGGACTGCAAAAAAGTATCGGTCGCGGTGCAGGCAAGGCGTTGTTTGCGCTGGCGAGCCGGCGTGTAATCGACCCCGGTCAAACAAAAACAATAATGTCTTGCGCCGCCGACCTGGCTGCCAAGAGGAGTTCAACACCATGAACCACACGCTCAAGGCACTGGTCGCCGCCCTCTGCTTGTCCTCGTCCGCCGTTACCCTGGCGGGCGAAACTCTGACCATCGCCACGGTCAACAACAGCGACATGATCCGCATGCAAAAGCTCTCGAAAACCTTCGAAGAGCAGCATCCCGATATCAAATTGAAGTGGGTGGTTCTCGAAGAGAACGTCCTGCGCCAACGCCTGACCACTGACATCGCCACCGAAGGCGGCCAATTCGACGTGCTGACCATCGGCATGTACGAAGCCTCGCTGTGGGGCGCCAAGGGTTGGCTCGAGCCGATGAAAGACCTGCCCGCCAGCTACGACCTCGACGACGTGTTCCCCTCCGTGCGCGAAGGGCTGTCGGCCAAGGGTCAGCTCTATGCGCTGCCGTTCTACGCCGAAGCCTCCATCACCTATTACCGCACCGACCTGTTCAAGGCCGCCGGCCTGGAAATGCCCGAGCACCCGACCTGGGAACAGCTCGCCGGTTTCGCTGAAAAACTGCACAAGCCTGACCAGGGCCAGTACGGCATCTGCCTGCGCGGCAAAGCCGGTTGGGGCGAAAACATGGCGCTGATTACCACTATCGGCAACGCCTACGGTGCGCGCTGGTTCGATGAAAAATGGCAGCCGGAATTCGACGGCAGCGAATGGAAAAACGCGCTGAATTTCTACGTCACCACCATGAATAAATTCGGCCCGCCCGGCGCGTCGAGCAACGGTTTCAACGAAAACCTGGCGCTGTTCAACAGCGGCAAATGTGGCATGTGGGTCGACGCCAGCGTCGCCGGCTCGTTCGTGACCGACAAAGCGCAAAGCAAGGTTTCCGAGCATGTGGGCTTCACCTTCGCGCCCAAGCAAGTCACGGACAAAGGCGCGACCTGGCTGTACTCCTGGGCACTGGCCATTCCCACCAGCTCCAAAGCCAAAGACGCCGCCAAGCTGTTCAGCGCCTGGGCCACTTCCAAGGAATACGGCGCACTGGTTGCCGAGAAAGACGGCGTCGCCAACGTGCCGCCAGGCACTCGCGCCTCGACCTACAACGATGCCTACATGAGCGCCGCGCCGTTCGCCAAGGTCACCCTGGAATCGCTGAAAGCCGCCGACCCGACCGCCCCTGGCGTGCGCCCGGTGCCGTATGTGGGCATTCAGTTGGTGACCATTCCGGAGTTCCAGGCCATCGGCACGCAAGTCGGCAAGCTGTTCGCCGCCGCGCTGACCGGGCAGATGCAGGTCGACCAGGCGCTGAGCGCCGCGCAGGCCAGCACCGTGCGTGAGATGAAGCGCGCGGGCTACCCGAAATAGTCCGCCGACGTAACGCCTTCTTTCCCCCGTAGAGGCACCCCGCCGGCGCGCTCCCCCGCGCCGGCGTTCTAACCCTGTCATGGAGTCGCCATGAGTTCCTCGGTTCTCGACACCGTTGCCAACGCACCCGCTGCCGCACCGCGCGCCAAGCGGCGGGCGCTGAAGCCGGGCTGGTTTCTGGTCAGCCCCTCCGTCGCCCTGCTGCTGTTGTGGATGATCGTGCCGCTGGGCATGACCGTGTATTTCTCACTGATCCGCTACAACCTGTTGTCACCCGGCGAGAACGAATTCGTCGGCCTGGAGAACTTCGAGTTCTTCGTCACCGACCCCGGTTTTATGCCCGGCGCGCTGCACACCCTAACCCTGGTGGGCAGCGTATTGGCCATAAGCGTGATCTTCGGCGTGCTGATTAGCGCCTTGCTGGAGGCCTGCGAATTCTGGGGTCGCGGCATTGTGCGCGTGCTGTTGATCTCGCCTTTTTTCATCATGCCAACTGTCAGCGCCCTGCTGTGGAAGAACCTGATCTTCCACCCGGTGTCGGGCATTCTCGCCGCCGTGTGGCGCTTCTTCGGCGCCCAGCCGGTGGACTGGCTGGCGCACCATCCGCTGCTATCGATCATCTTCATCGTGTCGTGGCAGTGGCTGCCGTTCGCCATTCTGATTTTGATGACGGCCATGCAGTCCCTCGACCAAGACCAGAAAGAAGCCGCGCGCCTCGACGGCGCCGGCCCCATCGCGATTTTCTGGCACCTGACCCTGCCGCACCTGGCGCGTCCGATTGCCGTGGTGGTGATGATCGAGACCATTTTTCTGCTCTCGGTATTCGCCGAAATCTTCACCACGACCAGCGGCGGGCCGGGCTACGAATCGACCAACCTGGCGTACCTGATCTACAACCAGGCGCTGCTGCAATTCGACGTGGGCATGGCCTCGGCGGGCGGCTTGATCGCCGTGCTGATCGCCAATATCGCCGCCATCATCCTGGTGCGGATGATTGGCAAAAACCTCACTGACCAACCGTAAAAGGAGCCTGACGATGCTGACCTTGAAGCAATCCCGGCGCCTGCAAAGCGTGGTCGTGGGCACGCTGTCCTGGGCGGTGGCGCTGCTGATTTTCTTCCCGATTTTCTGGATGATCCTCACCAGCTTCAAAACCGAAATGGACGCCATCGCCACGCCGCCGCAGCTGTTATTTGTGCCGACGCTGGAGAACTACCTGCACATTAACGAGCGCAGCGACTACTTCAGTTTTGCCTGGAACTCGGTGCTGATTTCCTTCGCCGCCACGGCGCTGTGCATGTTGATTGCTGTGCCGGCGGCGTACTCCATGGCCTTCCACGAAAGCCGCCACACCAAGCGCACGCTGTTGTGGATGCTGTCGACCAAAATGCTGCCGCCGGTGGGCGTGCTCATGCCCATTTACCTGCTGTGCAAAAGCATGGGCCTGCTCGATTCGCGCCTGGCGCTGATCGTGATCTACACGCTGATCAACCTGCCGATCGTGGTGTGGATGGTCTACACGTACTTCAAAGATATTCCCGTGGATATCCTCGAAGCGGCGCGGCTGGACGGCGCCACCACCTTTCAGGAAATCGGCCGCGTGCTGCTGCCCATCGCCCGCGGCGGCCTGGCCTCGACCATGTTGTTGTCGCTGATCTTGTGTTGGAACGAGGCCTTCTGGTCGCTCAACCTCACCTCGTCTGCCGCCGCCCCGCTCACCGCGCTGGTGGCGTCCTATTCCAGCCCGGAAGGGTTGTTCTGGGCCAAGTTATCCGCCGTCTCGACCCTCGCCTGCGCGCCCATTCTGATTTTCGGCTGGATCAGCCAGAAGCAGCTGGTGCGTGGCCTGTCTTTTGGTGCCGTGAAATGACCGGCCTGGTTTCCAAGGAGTGCTCACATGGCTGACCTCAGCATCCGCAATCTGCAAAAAGGCTTCGATGGCCACGCCATCATCCAAGGCATCGACCTGGACGTACGCGACCGCGAATTCGTGGTGTTTGTCGGCCCGTCGGGCTGCGGTAAATCCACCTTGCTGCGCCTGATCGCCGGCCTGGAGGAAGTCACCAGCGGCACCATCTCGCTGGACGGAAAAGACATCACCGACCTGGCCCCAGCCAAGCGCGACCTGGCCATGGTGTTCCAGACTTATGCGCTGTACCCGCACATGACCGTGCGCAAAAATCTGTCGTTCGCCCTCGACCTGGCGCGGGTCGACAAAGCCACCGTGCAAGCCAAAGTGGATAACGCCGCGCGCATTCTCGAACTGGAGCGGTTGCTGGAGCGCAAGCCCAAGCAGTTGTCTGGCGGGCAACGCCAGCGCGTGGCCATCGGCCGGGCGATTGTGCGCAACCCGAAAATTTTCCTCTTCGATGAACCGCTGTCCAACCTCGACGCCGCGCTGCGCGTGCAAACCCGCCTGGAACTGGCGCGCCTGCACAAAGAGCTGAAGGCCACCATGATTTACGTGACCCACGACCAGGTCGAAGCCATGACCCTGGCCGACAAAGTGGTGGTGCTCAACGGCGGCCGCGTAGAGCAAGTGGGCTCGCCGCTGGAGCTGTACAACCACCCGGCCAACCTGTTTGTTGCCGGTTTCCTCGGCACGCCGAAGATGGGCTTTTTGCGCGGCACGGTTGGCCAGGTAGATGGCGGCAGCTGCGAAGTACAACTCGACGCCGGCGCCAACCTGCACCTGCCGCGTGAGGCCTGCGGTTTGTCGGCGGACGCCAGCGTGACCCTGGGCGTGCGGCCTGAACATTTCAATATCGTGCCGACCGGCCAAGGCCAGTTGCAGGTGGTCGCCGATGTCAGCGAACGCCTGGGCAGCGACACCTATTGCCACGTGCGCACCGCCTCCGGCGAAACACTGACCATCCGCGTGCGCGGCGACTTCGGCCCGGCCTATGGCCAGCCGCTGGAACTGGCCTTCGACACGGCGCACTGCCACCTCTTCGATGCCAATGGCACCGCCATCGACAAACGCAGCGCTACCGAGCAGGCGGCGTAAGGACTTTTATGAAACTCAGTCGCTCCACGTTGTCCCGCCTGGTGCCCTACATCGCCATGCCCACCTATGACCTGGGCGCGCGCCAGCAAGGCATCGCCCATATTGGCGTCGGCGGCTTTCACCGCGCCCATCAAGCCATCTACACCGAAGCGCTGCACAACAGCGGCCAGGACATGGACTGGGGCATCTGCGGCATCGGCCTGCGCGCCGAAGACAAAGCCATGCGCGACGCGCTCGCCGGCCAGGATTACCTCTACACGCAAGTGGAACTGGGCGATGTGCCCAGCCTGGAAGTGCGCGTAGTCGGCGTGATCGGCGACATGCTCTTGGCTGCCGACGGCGCGCAGGCGGTGATCGACAAACTAGCCGAGCAGGCGATTCGCATTGTCTCGCTGACCATCACCGAAGGCGGCTATTGCATCGACGACGCCAGCGGCGAATTTCTCGCCGACTTGCCCGCCATTCAGCACGACCTGGCCAACCCTCAAACACCCACCACCGTGTTCGGTTTCCTCTGCGCCGCACTGGCCAAACGCCGCGCGGCAGGCACGCCGGCGTTTACGCTGATGTCGTGCGATAACCTGCCGCACAACGGCGCGGTCACGCGTAAAGCGCTGCTCAGTTATGCGCGGCTGGCGGACCCGGAACTGGCTGATTGGATCGACGCCAACGTCAGCTTTCCCAACGCCATGGTCGACCGCATCACGCCCATGACCAGTGACGCCCATCGCCAGCAATTGGCCCGCGAACACGGCATCGACGACGCCTGGCCGGTGGTGTGCGAGCCGTTTCTGCAATGGGTGCTCGAAGACAAATTCGTTAACGGCCGCCCGGCATGGGAAGCGGTCGGCGTGCAGTTCACCGACGACGTGTCGCCCTATGAAGAGATGAAAATCAAACTGCTCAACGGCAGCCACCTGGCGCTCACGTACCTGGGCTTTATCAAGGGCTACCGCTTTGTTCACGAGGCCATGAACGACGAGCTGTTCCGCCGCTACGTGCGGCGCTTTATGGATCTGGACGTGACCCCGCAGCTGGCACCCGTGCCCGGCATCGACCTGACCACTTACAAAGACACGCTGATCGAGCGCTTTTCCAACCAGGCCATCGCTGACCAACTGGAGCGCGTGTGCTCCGACGGCACCTCGAAATTCCCTAAATTCATTGTGCCGACGCTGAACCGCTTGATCGCCGACGGCGCCGAACTCGACCGTGCTGCCTTGGTCGTCGCGGCCTGGGCGGTGTACCTCGATGGTGTGGATGAAAACGGCACCGCCTACCGCATTCCCGATCCGCACGGGGAGTGGGCGCAAGGTCTGGTGGCCGACAAGGCCGCCCTCACCACGCGCTTGCTTGGCGCCGACCGCGTGTTCGGCCCGGCCATTCCAGGCTCGGCTGCGTTTGTTGCCGCCTTCGAGCGTCAGTTGCATAACCTGCGCACCTTGGGTGTGTCCGGCACGTTGCAGGCGTTGCTCGGCAACGGCGGGCGTGTCGATCCGTTGAACCAGCAGCGCTGAGGCCCGGCCATGGCCTTGTACCTCGGCATTGATTGCGGCACCCAAGGCACCAAGGCGCTGGTGCTCGACGCCAGCAGCGGGCAGGTGTTGGGCGCGGGCGGCGCGCCGCACCGGCTGATCAGCGGGCCCAACGGCCATCGCGAACAGCAACCGGCGGACTGGCTCAGCGCCTTCGAACAGGCCACTCGCGCGGCACTGGCCGACGCGGGTGTTAGCGGTGAGGCGATTACTGGCATCGGTGTATCCGGCCAGCAACACGGCCTGGTATTGCTCGACGCCCAAGGCCAGGTGCTGCGCCCGGCCAAGCTGTGGTGCGACACCGAATCGGAGGCAGAAAATCAGCAACTGCTGGATTTTCTCGGCGGCGAGCAGGGCTCCTTGGCGCGTCTCGGCGTGGCGATTGCGCCGGGCTACACGGTGTCGAAACTGCTGTGGACGCAAAAACACCACCCGGCCCTCTACAAGCGCATCGCCCACATGTTGCTGCCCCACGACTACCTGAATTTCTGGCTCACCGGCCGCGCCTGCAGCGAATACGGCGACGCCTCCGGCACCGGCTATTTCAACGTGCGCACCCGCGACTGGGACCACGACCTGCTGCGCCTGATCGACCCCTGCGGGCGCCTTAACAACGCGTTGCCAACCCTGATCGGCGCCGATGAATCGGTCGGCACCCTACTGCCCGACGTCGCCGCGCGGCTGGGCGTGAACCCGCGCGCGAAGGTGGCCAGTGGCGGCGGCGACAACATGATGGGCGCCATCGGCACCGGCAATATCCGCCCCGGCGCCATCACCATGAGCCTGGGCACGTCGGGCACGCTGTACGCCTTCGCCGACCAGCCCCAGGTGAGCCCGCACGCCTCGGTCGCCACGTTCTGTTCATCGTCCGGCGGCTGGCTGCCGTTGATCTGCACCATGAACCTGACCAACGCCACCGGCGCCATCCAGGAGCTGCTGGAACTGGACCTCGCCAGCTTCGGCGCCCTGGCCATGCAAGCGCCGATTGGCGCCGACGGCGTGCTGATGCTGCCGTTCCTCAACGGCGAACGGGTACCGGCGCTGCCCAACGCCAGCGCCAGTTTGCTGGGGCTGACCAGCGATAACCTCACCCGCGCCAACCTCTGCCGTGCCGTACTGGAAGGCGTGTGCTTTGGCCTGCGCTACGGCCTGGATTTGCTGCGCGCCAGCGGCATCGAAAGTCGGGAAATTCGCTTGATCGGCGGCGCCGCAAAAAGCTCGGTGTGGCGCCAGGTAGTCGCCGATATCATGGCCACCCCGCTGGTCTGCCCGCAGCACACCGAAGCGGCAGCCTTGGGCGCAGCGATTCAGGCGGCATGGAGCGGCGGCGAAGGCAGCTTGCACGCATTGTGCGACCGCTGCGTGAGCCTCGACCTGCGCACGCGCACCGAGCCGGACCCCGCAGCCAGCGCCGCGTACGAGCCGGTGTACCAGCGTTACCGCCAGCAGGTGATGCAGGTGCAACAGGCGTAAAAACAGCCAATCCCTTTTGTTTCAGGAGTTCGACATGTACCTGGTTTGCGGCGAAGCGTTGTTCGACTTTTTCACCCAGGCGGCCGGCGCGCGCAGCAGCGAGCTGGACTACAAAGCCATCGCCGGTGGCTCGCCCTTCAACGTGGCCGTGGGCCTGCGTCGGTTGGGCGTGGAGTCGGCGCTGTTTGGCGGCCTGTCCACCGACTTCCTCGGCGCCCGCCTGCGCCGGGTGCTGGAAGAAGAAGGCGTACGCGAAGACTTCCTGATCGCCAGCGACTGCCCCACGACCATGGCCATGGTCGCCCTCGACGGCAACGGCCACCCGCACTATTCCTTTCGCGGCGAAGGCTGCGCCGACCGCGCCGTGCGCCCGGAACATCTGCCGGCCTTGAGCAGCGAGGTGCGCGGTGTGCACGTGGGCTCGTTCTCGCTGGTGGTGCAACCCATTGGCGACACCCTGCTGGAGCTGATTCGTCGCGAAAGCGGCAAGCGCCTGATCAGCCTCGACCCCAACGTCCGCCTCAACCCTCAACCTGATGCCGCGCTGTGGCGCGAGCGTGTGGAAGAACTGGCGCAGTTGGCCGACCTGATCAAAGTCAGCGACGAAGACTTGGGTTTGCTCTACCCCGGCATTGAGCCGGAACAGATTATTCAGCGCTGGCTCGGTGGCCGTTGCCAACTGGTGGTGATGACCCGTGGGAGCCAAGGCGCCACCGCGTTCAGCCGTGAGCATGGCGTGGTGTCGGTGCCGTCACGGCGCATTGACGTGCGCGACACCGTCGGCGCTGGGGATACGTTTCAGGCAGCGTTGTTGGCGTGGCTAACGCGGGCTGAGCTGGACAGCCCGGAAGGAATGGCGCGGTTGAGCCGGGAGCAGCTCGATGCGTTGCTGAGCTACGCGGTGGCAGCCGCTGCCGTCACCTGCTCGCGCACCGGGCCGGATCTGCCCAGGGCGCATGAGGTGGTGGTTTAACCGGCCTCAACGCCCTCGGCAGACGATCGCCCAGGCTCAGGTGAAGTTGTAGCGCACCAGGTGGAAGAACACCGGGGCGGCGAAACACACAGAGTCGAGGCGGTCGAGCATGCCGCCGTGGCCTTCGATCATATGGCCCCAGTCTTTCACCCCACGGTCACGCTTGATCGCCGACATCACCAGCCCACCGATAAAGCCCATCAGGCAAATCACGAACGCCAAGGCCAGCGCGCCCAGGAAGCTGAACGGCGTCATCCAGAACAGCGCACCACCCAGCAGGGTGGCCGATACCACGCCGCCGATCAGGCCTTCCAGGGTTTTCGAGGGCGACAGGTTTGGCGCCACTTTGGTTTTGCCCATCAGCTTGCCCCAGATGTATTGCAGTACGTCCGAGGACTGCACCACCAGCACCAGGAAGGCGATCAGCAGCAAGTTGCGGCCTTCGTAGCCGGCGATGTTCAGGGTCAGCAACGCTGGCACATGGGAGATGCTGAACACGCAAATCATCAGCCCCCACTGCACCTTGGCCGTACGCTCCAGAAAGCGCGTGGTGTCGCCGCCCAGGGACGCCAGAAATGGCATCAGCAGGAACACGAACACGGGGATGAAGATGCTGAACATCCCGTACCACTCGATGTACACCAGAAAGTACTGGAACGGCAGCACGCAGTAGAACGCGGCCACCAGTGCCGGGTAGTCGCCGCCACGGGTTTGCGTAAGGGTGATGAATTCGCGCAGGGCGAAGAACGACAGCAAGTAGAACAGCAGCAACACCCCGGGCTTGCCGAAGAAAAATGCGACGCCAAGCACCGCGACCATCACCCACCACGCGTTGATCCGCGCGTTGAGGTTGTCGATGACTGGCGTTGCGCCTTTTTTCCACTTGAGGATTTGCCCCACCAGCGAGGCCAGTGCGAGGAATAAACCGACAGCGATAAATACGTTGAGCGTTTGCCGATCCACGTCAGGACTCCTTAGGCGTCAGGGCCAGCAATGCCTCACGGCTGCGGGTGAGAAAGTCCGCCTTGGCTTCGCCTTCGAGCAACTGCAGGGGCGTGCCGAAGGTCAGGGTGCACAGCAACGGCAACGGCAGCGTGCGGCCTTTGGGCATCACGCGTTTTAGGTTATCGATCCAGACCGGCACCAACTCGACGTCCGGGCAACGGCTGGCGAGGTGGAACAGGCCGCTCTTGAACGGCAGCAAACCGTCTTCAAGGTTGCGCGTGCCCTCGGGAAACAGAATCAGCGACTCGCCGCCTTCGAGCACCGCTGCCATCTGGTCGATGGGGTTGGGGTCGGTTGCGGTGGGCGAGCGCGCGATCAACACGCCGCGAAACACCTTGTTGATCAGAAAACTGCGCACGCCGCCCTTGGCCCAGTAATCGGCGCCGGCCACTGGCCGGGTGCTGCCGCGCATGTGGCTGGGCAGTGACGACCACAGCAGCACGAAGTCGCCGTGGCTGTTGTGGTTGGCGAAGTACACCCGTGCTTTGGGCTCAGGCGTGCAGCCCACCCACAGCGCGCGGGCGCCGGTGATGGCAGCAGCAAAGCCGATAATCAGGCGGGCGACAAAAGCGCCGCGCCAGCTGTATTGCGATACACGTGACATGTGCCGTCCTCTAGGCAAACGCGCCAGCCGCCACAGCAGCCAGCGCTAACAGCAGTTGTACAGCAAGTGCCAGACCCTGCTTGCGCAGCAGGCTCAAGGCGCCCTTGCAGCGCCGGGTCCAGTCGCGTCCGACGTTGGCGGCCGGCATCAGGCCCAGGCCGAGCAAGCCGTCGTCCAGTTCCACGGTGGCCGCGCGCAGGTCGGCGGCATCGGCCAGACGGGCAAACAGCGCCGCGTCGAAGGCCACGCGCATGGCCCAATATTTTTCCAAAGCACCTGCCAGCAACGTGAGCACCAGCAACCCCGCGACCAGCAGCAGGTGGTAGTGAATGGTCACGAGCAAGGCGCCGGCCAATGCCACGACGCTGAGGCCGGTGGACAACTGATCCAGACGCTGCCCCTGCTCCAGCAAGCGCGCGCAGCTGAGCAAACGCAGGTCGCTCATGTGCCGGCGTCCATCGCAGCCAAATTGCGCAGGTGCCCTTCGCGCAGCACTACGCCGGGGCGGACCTGACGCAGTATCGCTTCGGCGGCTTGCGGGGTGGCAGCACGGCCGCTATGCAACAGCCATGCGGCTACCGCTGCGGCGCTGCGCGAATAACCAAGGGCGCAGCACACCAGCACCTGGCCTTGCTGACGCGCCTGCTCAATGGCCATGGCAGCCGCGCGCAGCAGCTCGGGGCTCGGCGGCAACAGGTCGAGCGTGGGCAGGCTTCGGTAAGCGCGGCCGCCGCTGGCGCACGGCAATTCGGCGCACAGGTCGACAATGGCCCGGATTGGCGTGTCGTCCAGCTCGCCTTTGTTGGGAATTCGCCCCAGCCACACGTCATCCATGATCAAAACCGGCGCCGGCTGGCGCGCGGTCCACAACCGCGAGTTCACCCAGGCGCCTATCAGGTAGGGCCCGAACAGAAAGTTCGAGGCCCAACTGAGCGTGCCGTCGCTGTGCTTCTGGAAACCGGTCGCGCCCACCACCAGGTAATTCAGGGCCACCAGGCACAGCGCCGTGGCCGGCCAGGTCAGCCACCAACCCAGACCTCCGACACTGATGCCCAGCGCACCGAGCGCCACGCCGGCAAGCGCGTAGTAAAACGCCAGACGGCGCCCTTTGGCCTGCGGCTGCCAGCGCAAGTTCGCCAGCGGGCTGGGGCGGTCCAGCGGCCACAGCCAGATGCACAGCCAGCCCACCAGAACGCCGGTGGGCAAGTCGATGAAATGGTGTTGGTAGGTGGTGAGCACCGACAGGCCGATCAGCCCAAACCAGAGGTGCAGCAGCCACCGCAACACGCCTTCCGGCGTGTGAGCGGCGTAGCGCACCCACAGCACAATCAGCAGCACGATATGCAGCGACGGCGCCTGGTTGAAAGGTTTGTCAAAACCCATCAACACCTCAAACATCCAGGCGAAAAAGCCGGTCATTTCCGGGCGGGAAAAGGTGTACGTGAGCGGAAATAACAAGAACCCGGCAATCGCCAGAACCTGCGCGCTGAGCAAGCGCCGGGCATGAATATCCAGCTCATGCCGGCTAGTGCACAGCAGCAGCGACAAGCCGTAGAGCAAGTCGATGGACCAGTAGGGCACGATGGTCCAGGCCCAAAATGGCGTGTGCTGCTCCCAGGCAAACACCAGGGTGCCAACGTCCGCGCGCTGGCTGGTGAACCAGTTGGCAAAGCTGTACGTGGCGAAGAACAGTGGCGCCAGAATCAGCAGCCACACCAGCGCC
>Ga0157370_10000905_pt1 | contig 37607 bp, 28 predicted proteins | sample C35metaG_FD_113463 | JGI IMG/M metagenome (GOLD analysis project Ga0157370, IMG submission 113463) | Corn rhizosphere microbial communities from Kellogg Biological Station, Michigan, USA - C3-5 metaG | ecosystem: Host-associated > Plants > Roots > Rhizosphere > Soil | place: USA: Michigan... | reverse complement strand
CCGGAACGCCTTCGCTGAGAAATTCCACCAGCGGCAGGCACAGGCCCTCGCACAGCGAGGTATTCACGTAGTAGGTGGTGGCGCGTACCAGGGCAGCGTAGTCCTCGTCCGGCAGGTAGCCATTGATGGCGATCACGCGGCAGCGGAGCGGGGACAGTTTGGTCAGCAGCATCAGCAATTGGTGATGGTGACGCTGCAGGTCGGTACCGGCCAATTTCAGGATCAGGGTGACGTCTTCAACATCACGGAACGTCCAGCAGAACGCCGTGATCAGGTCCTCCCAGTTCTTGCGTCCGGCGGTCGGCGTCAGCACCGCTGTATAGACCAGGCCGCGCAGGTGGGTGCGGATTGGTATAGCCGGAAGCAGGTCCCAGCCGCAGTTGAGTGGAGTCGACGCTCCAGACTCGTCTTCAGGCTCGTCGGGTTCGATGACCTGGGCGGAGGATTCGCCGGTCCGTCCCAGGGTGGCCGGCCGCACCGGTAGGATGCTGGCGTCGGCGGGATCGAAGGGCGTGCCGTCCTCCTCCTCAAGACTGATCAGGCCACTGGCGTCCAAGCCCATGCGGCGGCTGTCGGCCAGGCTGGCGTTGACCCGCAGCACGCTACCCTGTGCGGGATCGGGCAGCCGGCCCATCTCCTCGTTCCAGGCGATCGACCTGATCGGTGCGGGAATCGCCACGATCGGAAAGCTCTCGCCCATGCTGCGCCTGACTGCATCCACGGTATGGCTGGACAGCGTGATGGCGCGCCCGCTGAGGGCGAACACCTGCCGCCAGTCATGCCGCGGGTCGTTCAGCCAGCTCGCCTCCTCGATCCGCTCGGGGATATCCGGATACTCCCAGGCAAACACCGGCACCACGGGGCAGGCCAGGCCGATCGGCGTCTTGTGCGGTGGCGCGAACGAAATCAATACGCATGGTTCGTTGCGCGCGACGCATTGTGCATGGATGGCCTCGGCGTCCGCGAACTCGCGCAGCTGAATGACCTCGCCCAGTTCCGCAAACACCCGGGAGTAGGCGCGCAGCAGGAAGAAATAGCTGTAGTCAGCCGTTCCGAGTTGCTGGTCGACGGTGTCCTGCGCCACCTGGGCGTACAACAGAAATTTCATGATGTTCCGGTTTGCCGCACTGGCTCAGGCCGCGGCCAGGATTTGAGACTGCATGTTGCCGCAAAAGAGCGGTATCTGGAACAACACCGGCGTCGTGGCCGGACCGGAAAATCGTCAGCGTGGTCGCTGGCGAGCCGCAGGCCGGGGCGTTTCGCGTATCGTTACGGTGGCGTGCAAGGCAGTGGCCGGAGCCTGAGGGGCAGGGGCGACGTGCATGGTGTCGGCGCGCAGATCGGAAACTTTTCTTTGAGGATGCCGCCAGGCAAACCATGCAGCTATCCACGTCGCGGGTCCGTTGGCCCTCCCTGCTTGCCCTGGGATTGGGATTGCTGGTGTTCTGGGCCTGGGCCGGGGCTTACACGCTGGCGCCCGGGCATATCGGCTGGGTGATGTCCGGCATCGACACGCAGTCGCAATATCTCGCCTGGCAGTTCTTCCGGCTTGGGCCCTGGTGGCAGTGGCCGTTGGGAGCCAACCCCGCTTATGGCAGCGATGCGCCGGGGACCATCGTGCTGTCCGACAGCATTCCGCTGATGGCGCTGGCGCTCAAGCCGTTCTCCCACTGGCTGCATGAAAACTTCCAGTACTTCGGGTTGTGGGACCTGACGTGCTTCCTGCTGCAGGGGTGGTTCGCCTGCAAACTGATGCAGCGGCTCACCCGTGATCCGCTGGCCCAGTTGGCCGGCACCGTGTTCTTCCTGACGGCGTCGATCTTCCTGGTCCGCATCTATCTCCACCCGGCGTTGGCCGCCCAATGGCTGCTGCTGGCGGCCTTTGGTCTGGTCCTGGACAAGACATTCCGCGCGCGCGCCTGGTTGGCCCTGCTCTGCGTTGCGATCCTGGTGCATGCCTACCTGTTCGTGATGCTGGCGGCGTTGTGGGGAAGCGACTTGATCCAGCGTTGGTGGCGCCGCGAGTGCGGCCGTGCGCAACTGCTCACGCACGCCATCATCGCGGTGATCCTGGTGACGATGCTGATGTGGGCCGTGGGTTACTTCGTGCCGGCATCGATATCGACGATGCCCATTCGCACCCACCTGGATCTGTGGTTTCCGTTCTGGACGGGCAACCCTCTTGCCGGCGTGTGGTCCTGGGTGCTGCCGGCGTCCAACCTCGACATTCTTGCCTCCGATGGTTTTGGTTATTTCGGCCTGGGATTTTTGCTGCTGCTGCCGATCGCGGCGGTTTCCTGGCTGGTGAAGTTGCGGCGCACAGCGGTCGAGGTCGAGGCCGAGGTCGGCTCGATCGCCGCCTCGACCTGGCTGGTGTTGACCGGAATCTGCCTCATCCTTTTCACCTATGCACTGGGAAACCGCGTGTACTTCGCGCAGAAGCTGCTGTTTGCCTATCCGTTGCCGACCTGGTTGGAGCATGCCTACGACGTATTTCGCGGCGCGGCACGGATGATGTGGCCGATGTGGTACCTGCTGCTGATCGGCAGCGTGTTTCTGTTGTTGCGCAGTCTCGGTGCGCGCCATGGGCGCTGGGTCATGTTGCTCTGCGCGCTGATCCAGTTGGGCGATCTTTCGAGGGCCGCGGTAGACGTCAGACATTCAATGAGCGCAACCCGAGGATGGAAATCCGACATGGCGTCGCCGTTGTGGAACGCGCTGGCGGCGGGCCATCGGCATGTGGTTTACCTGCAACCCGCCAGCGTGCCGGCCGGCATGCTCAGTTACGTGAAAAACTATCGCCGGGTCGCGGACTATGCAGCCATGCATGGCATGACGATCAATGTCGCCTACCTCGCACGCGAGAACGGGCCGCGCATCGCGACGGCGAGAGCGGCCCGGATCGAGCTGCTGCTGCGGGGGCGGGCGGAACCGTCGACGTTCTATGTGATCGACGATCTTCCACTGTGGTCCAGGCTGCTTTGCGTTCGCGATTCGACGCAGTGGTACGGTGTCGTTGACGGCCTGCAACTGGTCGTGCCGGATCCGCCACCGGCTCTGCGCTCCGGCCCTCATCCACCCTGCGCCGACTAGATGGCTGGCAGCTCTTCCACCCCGTCGTTACGCCGTCTCGCCGAAGAAATTGCATGAATCGACTCTCGCAAACCCTTGTCCGCGGCAACAACAATTTCGACCTGATCCGGCTCATTGCGGCGCTGATGGTCATGCTCGGGCATTCCTACGGAATCCAGGGTGGCGAGATGGAGTCTATGCTGCGATTCAGCCATCTCGAGTCGTTTGGCAGTCTCGCGGTGTATGCCTTTTTCATGATCAGCGGCATGCTGGTTTCCGCGAGTTTTGCCAACCAGTCCTCTACCTTCAGGTTCATCGGCCTGCGCATGCTGCGCATCTGGCCCGGCGCCATGGTCTGTGCCGCATTCATCGTGCTGGTCGTCGGGCCGGTCTTTTCGGGCTTGCCGCTGTTCGCCTTCCTTTCCGACCCGCAAACCATGCGCTGGTTGTTCCACAATGCGTTGCTGATCGATCCGGTCGGTGGCCCGCTGCCGCGGCTTTTCGAGGCGAACCACCTGAAGTCGCTGGTGAACGCGACGGTCTGGACCTTGCCGGTGGAGCTGAAATGCTACGTGATCGTGCTGGTGGCGGGGCTGCTTGGCTGTATCGGGTCCAGGTGGCGGACGCTTGCCGTGGTGGTGCTGGCAGGCGTGGTGTTCGCGATATGCGTCAAGCATCCGCCGGGAGATCACTTTCTCGGCAATTTCTTCATCCTGCCGCTGGCCTATTCCTTCTATCCGGTGCCGTTTTTCCTGCTTGGCATGCTGCTGTATGCCTTCCGGGATCGCGTCGTGATCGACTGGCGGCCGGCGCTCGTCCTGCTGCTGGCATATCTGGCAATACGCCACGCGCGACTCAGCCCGATCCTGCTCTACCCGGCCTTCGTCTATGGCGTGTTGTGGCTGGGATCGACGCCCAAGCTGCGCCGGCTGGTGCCGACGCATGACTATTCCTACGGAATCTACCTTTACGGATTCGTGGTGCAGCAGTCGCTGTCGGGCCTGCATCCGACAATGAACAACTATCTCAGCCTGATTATCGCGGTGCCCATCACCGTCGTCCTGGCGGCGCTGTCATGGCACCTGGTGGAGCGGCCGAGCATGGCGGCACTTCGCCGTCGCCGTGCCCCGCCAGGCGATGCCCGGGCCGCCGTGGCGAGAGCTCCCAATGCCTGACGTGATGCGCCAGGACGTTGCGCCGCGATCGCATGGTGGAAAATATCCGGAGGTCCCGCCGCACGGCCCCTTGGCAGGAAACCGCGAGGCTCCGGCCGCCGGTCAGCGTGAACTCGGTTTATACGAGGCGCGTGCAGCTGGCGAGTGATCGGGCGGAGAAAACGCTAGAATGCACGATTCTGCCGTTCTAATGAGGGTGCCGGCAGGTCTGATCCCGCACCCGCCCCCATGGATGAATTCGATGAGCGCCAACAAGTTACCGAAAACCCGTGGCCTCGGCACCCGCGCCATCCACGCCGGCCAGCACCCCGATCCCAGCACCGGCGCGATCATGACGCCGATCTACGCCACCTCGACCTACGTGCAACAGAGCCCGGGCGTGCACAAGGGCTACGAATACTCGCGCACGCAAAATCCTACGCGCATGGCCTACGAGCGCTGCGTGGCGGATCTGGAAGGTGGTGTGGCAGGCTTCGCCTTCGCTTCCGGCCTGGCCGCGGCGGCGACCGTGCTGGACCTGCTCGATTCGGGCAGCCACGTGATCGCGATGGACGATCTCTACGGCGGCACCTACCGCCTGTTCGAGAAGGTGCGCCGGCGCTCGGCCGGGCTGGATTTCAGTTTCATCGACCTCAATGATGGCGCGGCACTGAAGGCGGCGCTGAAACCGAACACGCGGATGATCTGGGCGGAGACGCCGACCAACCCGATGCTCAAGCTGGTCGACCTGGCCAAGGTCGCCGCGTTCGCGAAGAAGCACGGCCTGATCCTGGTGGTCGACAACACGTTCTGTTCGCCGATGGTGCAGCGGCCGCTGGAATACGGCGCCGACCTGGCGCTGCATTCGGCCACCAAGTACCTCAACGGCCATTCCGACATGGTCGGCGGCATCGTGGTCGCCGGCAACCAGGAGCTGGCCGGGCAGATGGCCTTCCTGCAGAACTCGGTCGGCGCCGTGGCCGGGCCGTTTGATTCCTTCCTCGCCATGCGCGGCCTGAAGACCCTGCACCTGCGCATGCAGGCGCATTGCGCCGGTGCGCTGGAGCTGGCGACCTGGCTGCAGAAGCATCCCGCAGTTGAGCGGGTAATCTACCCGGGCCTGAAGAGCCATCCGCAGCACGCGCTGGCGAAACGCCAGATGGACGGCTTCGGCGGCATCGTCACGATCGAGGTCAGGGGAGGCTTGAAGAAGGCGCGGCGGATGCTGGAGCGTTGCGAGCTGTTTGCGCTGGCCGAATCGCTCGGCGGGGTCGAGAGCCTGATCGAGCATCCGGCGATCATGACCCACGCCTCGGTGCCGCTGGCCAATCGCAAGCGGCTCGGGATCAGCGACGGTCTGGTGCGGTTGTCGGTGGGGGTGGAAGATCTGCGCGACCTGCGTGACGAGCTGGAACGCGCACTGGCCTGAGCCGGCCCAGGTTCAACATCCGATTCAGCGCCGTCGTGAAAAAATCCGCCTACCCGGCGAGGTGCCGGGCGGTGCCAATCCAGGAGCTATCGAGCAGCATGATCACCACCTACCGCCTGGCGGACCCACTGTCGCCGTATCGATCGCTGACGCGCCATTTCAGGTTGATCGTGCAGATGGCACGGCGCGACGTGATCGGCCGCTACAGCGGCTCGTTCGCGGGGTTGTTCTGGTCGTTCTTCAATCCCCTGCTGATGCTGGTGATCTACACCTTCGTGTTTGGCGTGATCTTCCACTCGCGCTGGAACGACCAGGTCAGCGGCCACTTCCAGTTCGCAATCATCCTGTTTGCCGGCTTGAACATCAACACGCTGTTTTCCGAATGCGCCAATCGCGGCACGACGCTGATCGTGGAAAACACGAACTTCGTCAAACGCGTAGTGTTCCCGCTGGAAAGCCTTTCCTGGAGCACGCTCGGGGCGGCCCTGTTCCACCTGCTGGTGTCGACCCTGGTGCTGATCGCGATCTCCCTGCTCGTCAATGCTCGGGTACCGTGGACGATCGTCTTCTTCCCCATCGTGGTGGCCTGTTTCCTGCCGTTTGTCGCCGGCACGATCTGGCTGCTGGCGTCGCTGGGCGTATTTCTGCGCGACCTCAAGCAGATCGTCGGCATCGTCACCACGGCGTTGATGTTCCTGGCGCCGATCCTGTACCCCGAGACGCTCATTCCCGAGCGGTATCGCCATTTGCTGTACCTGAATCCGCTGACGGTGATCGCCCAGGCTTCGCAGAATGTGCTGGTCTGGGGTACTCCGCCCGTGTGGAGCCACCTCGCGATCTATGCCGTGTGTTCCTGCCTGTTCGCGTGGCTGGCCTTCGTGTGGTTCGAAAAGACGCGAAAGGGATTTGCCGATGTCCTCTGAGCTGATGGAAGCGCCGGGCGAGCTGGCCATTGCAGTAGAAGGCCTCAGCAAGCGTTACGAAATCTACGGCGAGCCGCAGGATCGCCTGAAGCAGATGGTGCTGCCGCGGCTACGCCGGCTGGTCGGCGCCGAACCGGCGCTGTATTTCCGCGAGTTCTGGGCGCTGCGCGACGTAAGCTTCAAGGTCACGCGGGGCGAGGCGGTGGGCATCATCGGTCGCAATGGATCAGGAAAATCCACCTTGCTGCAGATGATCTGCGGCATCCTCACCCCGACCACGGGCACGGTGACCTCGCCGGGCCGCGTCGCGGCCCTGCTCGAACTGGGTGCCGGCTTCAATCCGGAGTTCACCGGCCGCGAGAACGTGTTCCTGAGTGGCCTGGTTTACGGTATTCCCGAGGATGTGCTGAAGGCGCGCTACCAGGACATCGTCGATTTCGCCGAGATCGGCGAGCACATCGATCAACCGGTCAAGACCTATTCCAGCGGCATGTACGTGCGCCTGGCCTTTGCCGTGGCTTCGTTCAGCGACCCCGAAATCCTGGTGGTGGACGAGGCGTTGTCGGTGGGCGACGTGTATTTCCAGCGCAAGTGCTTCCGCCGCATCGACGAGTTGCGCGAGACCGGTTGTACCTTGCTGTTCGTCACGCATTCGACCGATACGCTGTTGCAGCTTTGCGATCGCGGCATCGTGCTCGACCAGGGTCGCATGGTTTTCGACGGACCGACCAAGCCGGCGGTAGCCGAATACCTGCGGCGGGTCTTTGGCGCGCGCGTGAGCCACGATGAAGGGGTCGTTCCGGCCGATCCCTCGACGAAGCCGCACGACGCGGCGGTGGTGCACGATATTCATGGCGCGCCCGAGGCGGACGACTCCCAGTATCTGATCACCAGCGGAAGCTGCGAGATGTTTGGCACCCGTGCCGGGTACAACCGCGGCGAAGTCCGCCTCGGTGACGGTACGGCCACGGTGCTGGACTTCCTGATCAAGGGGCAGCGTGGCGATTCGCCGATCGTGCATGCGCGCGAAGACTTTTCGCTGATGCTCAAGTACGGCTTCAATCGCGCGGCGGAGCGGGTCATCTTCGGCCTGCAGATCCGTACCCGCGAGGGGTTGGTCGCCTATAGCGCGAATACGTTTACCGTCGAGAATCAGCTTTACGGATTCGCAGAGGGTGCGCTGGTCATCAGCGAGTTTCACCTGAAGAATGCGCTGCTCCCCGGGCAGTACTTCGTCACCGTCGGCATCTCGCAGTTTGATCAGCAAGGGGTCGAGATCGGCGCCTGTGATCGTCGCGTCGATGCGATCATCCTCACCGTCATCGGCGACCGACGCCATACCAATGGCCTGGTGGACATGCAGATGGAGAGCAAGGTCAGCCTGGTTGCCCCGGCCGTCGCCGGAGACGCGGTGGCATGAGCGGCTTTCCCGACAAGCTGCTGGTTTCCTCGCCCAACGATGGCGGGGTATTCATGCTGGCCGATGGACGGGTGACTCGCTTGTCCTCCGTCGATGGTACCGGCCTGGTCGTGTCGCCAACCCGGATTCTCCGCGCCTTGCAGGATACGCAATCCGGCCGCCTCGCCAGTTACGGCGCCGGCGGTTACCGACAGGTCGAATTGCCCGGAGGAGGGCATGACGTCCATGACCTGCTTTGGGTGGGCAAGCGATTGTACGTCGCGTGCACCGAATTCAATGGCGTCATCGAGCTGGACGAGGAGTTTTGCGAGGTAGCGCGCTGGACGTTTCCCGGCGAGCCCGACTCGATCCATCTAAACTCGCTCTCCTTTCACGACGGGCGGTTGCTGGCTTCGCTGTTCGGGGACTTTTCCGTGCATCGCGGTTACAAGGGCGCCACCGCGGGACGCGGCGAGGTGCGCGATGTCGTCAGTGGCGAAACAGTCATCTCCGGATTGTCACAACCGCATTCTCTGGGTGTGATCGACGGGAATCTGGTTGTCTGCAACTCCGAGTCGGGCGAGATTCTGTTTCACCAGGACGGTGCACTTGTTCGTCGTATCGACATCGGCGGATATGTGCGGGGGCTGGCCGTCGGGGCGGCTTGCCTCTACGTCGGGATCAGCCGCTCGCGCAACGTGCAATCCGATGTGGGCGACAGCGCCACAACCGCCGAAGTCGTGATGGTGGACAAGGTTGACGGGCGCGTCATGCAACGCGTGCAGGTACCCGCGCGCGAAATCTACGACATCCGGATCCTTGGTGACGACGTATCAACTGGACCGTTCCTTGCTTCATTCTGTGAGGAAATGACGGATGAATACGCTTTGTCGCAACGGGAGCTGTCGCAGGCGCGCCAGCAGATCAGCGCCCAATCCGTCGAACTGGAAGAACGCAACGCTTGGGCGACCGGACTTGATCAGGAGTTGCACCGGGCCAGGGACCACGTGGCGGAGCAGCAACAGGAACACGAGCGGCTTGCGACGTGGGGCCGGGATCTCGACGAGGAACTGCATCGAGCGAGGGACCGCGTGGCGGAGCAGCAGCAGGAGCACGAACGGCTTGCGACGTGGGGCCAGGGCCTCGACGCGGAATTACGCGAGGTTGCGGCGAGGGAGTCCCGGCTGCAGGAAGAACACCAGAGAGTCGCGACCTGGGCTCAGTCGCTGGATCGCGAGTTGCAGGACCGCAACACCTTCGTCGCCTCGCTGCAGGAACAGAACCTGCAGTTGAAGACCCGTTACCAGCTGATCAACCGGGAACTGATGGCGCTGCGCGAACAACATGAATTCGTGTTGCGATCACACTCGTGGAAAGTGACCCGACCGCTGCGTGCCGCACGCCTGTTGCTGCAGGGTGACCTGCAGGGATTTCGCGCCAGGCTTGCCGAGCGGCACGCGCGCGGCGGTGAGGATCTGCCGCCCGTACCGGTTGTATCCGGTGACGCCGAGAATTCGGTGAAAACGGTGGTCGCGGGTCCGGCAGCGGAGCCGCCGCCCGCCGACCTGCTGGCGGGTGTGCGCTTCCCGTCCTATCACGAGCCCGAGGTAAGCATCATCATCGCCGCGTACGGCAACCTGCCGATCACGGCGGCGTGCCTGCGATCGATAGCGGCCCAACCACCCGGAGTGACCTTCGAGGTGATGGTGGCGGAGGATGCATCGGGCGACCCCGAAATCATGGCACTAGCCGACGTGCCGGGCCTGCGCTTCATGGCCAACCCGACCAACCTGGGTTTCCTGCATTCCTGCAATCGGGCCGCCGGTTTCGCGCGCGGGCGCTATCTGTACTTCCTCAACAACGATACCGAAGTCACCAGCGGCTGGCTGGACGCGATGCTGGAAGTGTTCGCGCGGTTTCCCGACTGCGGCATGGTCGGTTCCAAGCTGGTCTACCCCGATGGCCGGTTGCAGGAAGCCGGCGGGATTGTGTGGCGGGACGCCAGCGCGTGGAATTACGGCAATCTCGACGATCCTTCGCGCAGCATCTACAACTATGTGCGCGAGGCCGATTATTGCTCCGGCGCCTCGCTGTTGATCTCCGCCACCTTGTTCGAGCGCCTCGGACGCTTCGACGAACGCTATGTGCCGGCCTACAACGAGGACTCTGATCTGGCGTTCAAGGTTCGCGAAGCCGGCCTGAAGGTGTATTACCAGCCCGCGTCGGTGGTGATCCACCACGAAGGCATTTCGCATGGCACGGATGTCAATGTCGGGATCAAGGCGCACCAGGTCAGCAACCGGGAGCATTTCCTGGAGCGGTGGCGCGCGACGCTGGAGCGCGAGCACTACCCGAACGCGGAGAACGTATTTCGCGCCCGTGGAAGGACGCGCTCGAAGCCCACGATCCTGATCGTCGACCACTACATACCGCAGCCCGATCGCGACGCCGGTTCGCGCACGATGTGGCAATTCATCCGGATGTTCCTGCATCGTGGTTATTCGGTGAAGTTCTGGCCGGAAAACCTGTACCAGGATCCAGTCTATGCGCCGCTGCTGGAGCAGCATGGTGTTGAGATCATGTACGGCGTCGAATACCAGGACGGCTTTGGCAGCTGGATGCAGCAGCATGGGCGTGAGCTGGATCATGTGTTGCTGAGCCGTCCATATGTCGCGGTCGATTTCATCGATGCCGTGCGGACGCATTCCGCTGCCCGATTGCTCTATTACGGCCACGACATCCATCACCTGCGCCTGCAGGAGCAATGCAACCTGTATCCCAACGACAAGGCGTTGCGCGCCGAGCGGGACCGGATGAAGTCGCTGGAGCACCAGGTCTGGGCGCGGGTCGACGCCGTCTACTATCCCTCCGCCAGCGAAACCGGGCATGTCGGCGAATGGTTGGCCGAGCACGCGCCTGGCGTGCACTACCATACCGTTCCCGCCTATGCCTGGGATGATTTCCCCGAGGATCCCGCCGGCAACCTGGGTGATCGCCATGACTTGCTTTTTGTCGCCGGTTTCGCCCACCAACCCAATGCCGATGCAGCCGTGTGGTTCGTCAACGAGACCTTGCCGCTGATCCGACAGAAGCATCCGCGGATCCAGCTGGCCCTGGTAGGTTCGAACCCCTCGCCGGCGGTGCAGGCGCTGCGCGGCGAAGACATCCAGGTGACTGGTTTCGTCACCGACGAGGAGCTGGCACAGCGATATGGCGCGGCGCGGGTCGTCGTGGCGCCGCTGCGCTACGGCGCCGGCGTCAAGGGCAAGGTCATCGAGGCGATGCGATTCGGCGTGCCCTGCGTGACGACGTCGGCTGGCGCGCAGGGACTGGCCGAAACGGCTGGTTTTCTCGCCGCAGTCGACGATGCGCCTTCGTTCGCGCGTCACGTACTGCTCCTGCTCGACGATGCCGATGAATGGCGGCGCGTTTCCGCTGCCGAACAGGATTTCGTTCGTGCTAATTTCACGGAATCCGCACAGTGGCAGGCGTTTGCTCCGGAGATGTCCGTAACATGCCTGCAACCCCGGGAGGCGACCACGTGATCGTACGTGCCCGTGCTCCGCTGCGACTCGGTCTGGCCGGTGGCGGTACCGATGTTTCGCCGTATTGCGACGTGTATGGCGGCCAGGTGATGAACGTCACCATTGATCGGTACGCGTACGCGATCATCGGCCCGCGCGACGATGACCAGTCGTGCTTCCATGCGCTGGACGTCGGCCATCGCGAGTCGCATGCCTGCGATAATGGCAGCCTGGATATCACCGGCCCGTTGCAATTGCTCAAGGGTGTCTACGAGCGCATCTGTCGCGACTTTCTCGATGGCGGGAGGCCGGCGCTGGATGTGAAGACATTTTCTGATGCGCCGCCGGGTTCCGGGCTGGGTTCTTCCTCGACGATGGTCGTGGCGCTGGTACAGGCGTTCGTCGAGTATTTCTCGCTGCCGCTGGGCGAGTACGAGGTGGCCCATCTCGCCTACGCCATCGAACGCAAGGACCTGAACCTGGCCGGCGGCAAGCAGGACCAGTACGCGGCGGCTTTCGGCGGCTTCAATTTCATGGAGTTCTACGAACACGATCGGGTCATCGTCAACCCGCTGCGCATCAAGGACTGGGTGTGGACCGAGCTGGAAGCTTCGCTGGTGCTCTATTTCACGGGCGTCTCGCGTGCCTCGGCCGACATCATCGACCAGCAGTCGCGCAACATCGGCGAAAAGAACCAGGCCTCCATCGATGCCATGCACCAGCTGCGGCAGGAGGCGGTTCAGATGAAGGAGTGCATCCTCAAGGGCGATCTGCCCAGGCTGGAGGCGACCTTGCAGGCCGGTTGGGTGGCGAAGAAGAAGACTGCCACCAGCATCAGCAATCCGCTGATCGAGCGGGTCGAGGCGACCGCCTTTGCCCACGGTGCCCGTGCGGCCAAGGTGTCCGGCGCCGGCGGAGGCGGCTTCATGATGTTCCTGTGCAGCCCCGAGGATCGCATCGGCCTGAGCCGCGCCTTGCTCGAACACGGTGGCAACATCCTGGACTTCCATTTCACCCAACAAGGAGCGAGGTCATGGCGGATCAGCTGACCACGTACATCGACGCCGAATTCGACAATTCCATCGCACTGCTGAAGGCGATGGCGGCCGACGGCGAATTGCGCAAGCTCACAGCGGCGGTGGTGGATGCTTCGGTCGAGGCGCTGCGAAGCGGCAACAAGATCCTGTTCGCCGGCAACGGCGGCAGCGCGGCCGACGCGCAGCACTGGGCCGGCGAACTGGTCAGCCGTTTCAACTTCGACCGGCCCGGACTGGCCGGGATTGCGCTGACCACCGACACCAGCATCCTCACCGCGATCGGCAACGACTACGGCTACGATTACGTGTTTGCCCGCCAGATCGAGGCGCTGGGTCGATCCGGCGACGTGTTCTTCGCGATATCCACGTCGGGAAATTCGGCCAACATCGTGCGTGCGATTGGAGCCGCGCGCGAGCGCGGCATCAAGGTGGTCGGCTTTACCGGTGCGGGCGGCGGCGCGATGGCGTCGCTTTGCGACATCTGCCTGCGCATGCCGTCCACGGCGACGCCGAAAATCCAGGAGGGACACGAGTTTCTCGGCCATCTGATCTGCGGCCTGATCGAACGGAGCATGTTCGAGCCGGTGGAGCCCAGGTAAGCATGGTCGTCGCAGCGACCGCCGAGCGCTGTCCGGTTTGCGAAGCCGGCGAGTCGGCCTTTTTCAGGTGCATCGACGGTTACGACTATCTGCAGTGCGCGGGTTGCGGCTCCCTGCATATCGACAACGCGACGCTTGTCGCCATCGATGCTGGCAAGAGTACCCGTGTCTACGATGCCTCGTACTGGCGCGACGAACTGATCGCGGCGCGCGAGCGCGCACAAGGCGAAGCCCTGGTTCGCGCGGGTGAGGCCATCCTGTACGCAAGGCGGCCAGTTTCCCGTTTTCTCGACGTCGGCAGCGGGCCGGGCTACCTGCTCGACGAACTGGCGCGACAATTTCCGCGGCACGCTGGAATGTTTCATGGCGTCGAGCTGTTTCCTCCGGAGCAGCACAGCAGTCATTCAAATTACCACGTCGGCGACGTGGGCAACCTGCTCGAAAAGTTCGATGCCGGCGTCTGCATCGAGGTGATCGAACATCTCACTCCGACCATGCTGTCGGGCCTCGTTCGCAATTTGGCTCGGTTGAGCGAACCGGGCGCCATGTGGCTGTTCAACACCGGGATGCCGGAGCTGGTCCTGCAGCAGGATCCGGGTTATCTCGACCCGAGCTACCGTGGCCACATCGTCTCCTATTCGCTGACCGGGTTGCGCCACCTGTTCGAGCCACACGGTTTTCGGCTGTCGCCGGTACCCGGAAAGAATTACGTGTTCATGGCCGAGTATCGACCTCGAGACGAGGGGATCAACTTCGAGCGACGAGTGCGGGAGCCGCTGCCCGAGAACCTAGCCCTGTTGAAAGAGGCAGGGGTGATTCATCAGGCGGTACTGGAAACGGGGCACAGCTCGATCTGCGAGGAGCAGCTTGGGAGCCGCATGCAATGGATAGAATCCCTGCAGGCAGAACTCGCAAGGACGGCTCGCCTGCTGACCGATCTGCAGCCTGAGCACCAAAACGTGGCCACATGGGCGCAGTCCCTTGATGCCGAGCTGGCAGTGCTGCGCGAGAAGTACGCGGCCCTGCAGGCCGAGCATCAGAGCGCGGCCACATGGGCGCAGTTACTCGACGTCGAGTTGGGGGCGTTGCGCGAAAAATACACGACGCTGCGGACTGAGCACGACAGAGTGATCTGTTCGCGTTCATGGATGCTGACGCGCCCGCTGCGCCTCATGGCGAGTTGGTTGCGGGCGGGTCGACATGCGCCGGATCGCGGAGGCAATCGGCATGACCGGCACTGACGAGGCCATCATTCTGGCCGGTGGTTTCGGTACGCGCCTGCGCAGCGTGGTCAGCGACGTACCCAAGCCGTTGGCGCCGGTGGCCGGCCGGCCGTTCCTGGCCTGGATGCTGGATGCGCTGTCCGCGCAAGGCATTCGCCGCGCGATCCTGGCCACCGGCTTCATGGGCGACAGCGTGGTCGATGCCTGCGGCGAGAGCTGGCAGGGCATGCAACTGGTGTATTCGCAGGAGTCGAAACCCCTCGGCACGGGAGGCGCGATTGCGCTGGCATTCTCGCAGGTGCATGGCGAGTCCTGCATGGTGCTGAACGGCGATACCTGGCTGGCATTCGACCACGCGGAGTTCGATCAGTCCTGGCAGACCAGTCATGCGCGTCTTGCCATCGCCCTGGCGGAGGTGGACGACGTATCGCGCTATGGCGCCGTGCAGGTCGAGCATGAGCGAGTGAGCGGCCTGGTTGAAAAGGGGCATTGCGGCCCGGGCTACATCAATGCAGGCGTCTACGGCATCCGGCGTTCGTTGCTGGACGAGTTTCCGGCGCGGGAGAGCTTCTCGTTCGAGCACGAGGTGCTGGCGCCGGCGGTAGTGCGCGAGCCGGTGTTCGGCTATACCCGCACCCGTGACTTCATCGATATAGGCGTGCCGCTGGACTACCAGCGCGCGCAGCAACTGGTGCCGGCAACGACGAGGCAGAACACGTGAATGGCCGCAAGGCCCTGTTTCTCGATCGCGACGGGGTGATCAATGTCGATCACGGGTACGTCTGCACGCCCGAACGTACCGAGTTCATCGAGGGGATCTTCGAGCTGAGCCGTGCGGCCAAGCAGGCCGGACACCTGCTGGTGGTGATCACCAACCAGGCCGGCATCGGTCGTGGCTATTACAGCGAACAGCAGTTCCTCGACTACATGGACTGGATGCGCGCGGAGTTCGAAAAATGCGGCGCGACGCTGGATGCGGTCTATTATTGCCCGCATCACCCCACCGATGGCGTGGGCGACTATCGGCGGGATTGCGATTGCCGCAAGCCTGCACCCGGGATGATCCTGTGGGCCCGTGAGGATCTCGGCCTGGATCTCGCGCAATCCACCCTGGTTGGCGACAAGGCGTCCGATGTGGCGGCAGGGCATGCTGCCGGCGTTGGCTGCTGCATGCAGATCACGCCGTTGCCCTCGCGCGACGCAGGCTCGGGTCTGATGATCGTTGCGGCCGATCGGCAGCGGGTGCTGGACCGCTTGAAAGCTGTATCCTGATTCGATGACTTGCTGCAGAGGAGAGTGACATGTTCGTGAAATCACTGATGCTGTTTATTGTGGCCACCGGCTTGGCGATCGGTCTGTCCGGCTGCGGCGGTGGCGACCAGTCCCCATCGTCGAATGCGACCGGCGCGGCCACCGGCGCAATCCAGGGGAATCTTCAAATCACCGGTTGGGGCCCCCAGGGCACAAAGGCCGGCGTCGTCTTCAATGCGCAGCCCGGCGGCAACGCCGCATTGTGGATCCGCGTGAACAAGTCGCTGGACGGCACCGTGGCCACGATCGACTTCGATAGTCACCCGCTGACCGCTGCCGTGCAAGGCGAGTTGCTGACGGCGAGCGTCCCCTCGTCGCTTTATGCTGCACCGGGAACCTATCCGTTGCACGTCAGCGCGAAGCAGGGCGCTTCGGTGGTTCAGAGCAACGACGTCAAGTTCGTGGTCGGCAAATAGGGACGGCGCATGACAATGAAATGGTTCAACCGGAGCCCCGCGATCGCGGCAGACACCCACAAGCGACCATCGGCGCTTGAAGAGGCGGCAGGGCGCATGACGGTTCGCCATTATCCGCCGGTCAGTTACGTCGAGTCGCCGATCGAGACGGCAGCGCTGGCCGGGCGGCGCCTGCCGGGAGTCTGCACGATCTGCGGTGCAGCCGGCGAGTTCGAACCGTTCAACGACAACCTGCGCGAGTCCGGTGCGTGTCCGCAGTGCCGGTCCTCGAACCGGCAACGGCAGATGGCCTGGATGCTGCGTCGTGAACTCGGCCTGGCGTTTTCCGGGCCGCTGGTCATTCCGGAAGGCGTCAGCGTCTACAACGTCGAAGCCAATGGCCCGCTGCACGAGATGCTCAAGGTGCATCCGCAGTATCAGTGTTCGGAATACTGGGGCGACAAGGCCGAGTTCGGCGAGGTTGTCGACGGCACGCGCAACGAAGATTTGCAGGCGCTCAGCTTTGCGTCAGCGAGTTTCGACGTGGTGCTGACCAGCGACGTGCTCGAGCACATGCCGCAGCCGTATCGGGCGCACAGCGAAATCCATCGCGTGCTCAAACCGGGTGGTCGGCATATTTTTACCGTGCCATACGGTGAGGCCATGATCCGCGACCAAGTGCGCGCCTCGCTGATCGATGGCAAGGTGGTCCACCACCATGAGGCCGTCTTTCATGGCGACCCGGTGCGCCCGGGCGAGGGGATTCTCGTGTGGACGATCTTCGGCCTGGAGATGTTCGTGCGTCTCAACGAGATCGGTTTCGAGACGCAGTTCTGGCGATTGCACGAGCCCGCCTTCGGTATCATTGGTCCGGGTGCCGACGTTTTCATCGCGCACAAGCCGTGGTCCTGAACCCGCTATAATGTTGGGTTCGGCTGCGCAACGCAGGAGTCGAAATCCCTGGCGGTTCCTCCGGTGCCGTCGATCAGGTCTTTAAGGGTCAGCACGCGGCATGCCCGATCGACTGACCGCCACCAAGAGAACAGGTATCGATGAATAGCGTGGAAATCCCCATGCCGGAAAAGCCGCCACGGGCAGGGCGACCGGTGCTTGTCAGGCTGATCACGGTCGTTGCCGTTTGCCTGTTGCTGGCTGCCGTCAGCTGGATCATGGATCGCACGTCGATCAAGGTGCAGGCGTTCGCCTATGCCTGGCATGCCGGCTTCTTCCTCAATGCCATTCCGGTGGTGCTGGTCTTCCTGCTCCTGCTGAGCCTGTTCAATCGGCTGTCGCTGTCGCTGGTGGTGACATTCGCGCTAACAGCAGCGCTGTACATCGCCAACTACATGAAACTGAAGTATCTGGACGTGCCGGTGTCGTTCAGTGACGTCTACGTGCTGGAGAACCTGCACGCCTCGACACTCGATCTGCTGGCAAATTTCACCCGCGTAGGCTGGCTGATCGCCGCCGGGGTGCTGATCGTGGTCGTGGTGGTCGTGTCGATCTGGCTGGAGCGTGCATTCTTCGGGCGACGGAGCCTGGCGCGGGTCGTGCTCGCGGTCGTGGTGCTGTTTTGCATGATCAGCCTGGGGACGGGCGCACGCTGGGTCGGCAGGGTGTACGACACCGACAGTCTGCGCGTGGTGCCCTGGGCGCCCATGCTGACCGTTCTCCATGCGGGGGTGATCGGCACGGTTGCCTTCACCAGTGCCGAGCGTACGCGGGTGCTGGACGTGCCGGTGGACGCGGCTGCGGTCGACAAGTTCATCGCGATGGATGTCGGCCCGGCACCCGCCGCATCGGCCGCCGGGGGCGACAAGCCGGACATCGTGATGATCCAGAGCGAATCGTTCTTCGACCCGGCCAGTCTGAAGATCGTCGACAACTCCGTCAGCGAGCTGCCGAACCTGCACCGTGCCCTGGCCAGCGGGATCGGCGGCACGATGAAGGCGCCCACATTCGGGGGCAACACCCTGCGCACCGAATTCGAGGTGCTCACCGGCATTCCGATGAATTCCTACCCGGGCGTTGAATTCCCTTATCTGCAGATCACCCAGAAGACCATCCCCAGCCTGATCCGCCTGGCGCGCCGGGACGGCTATGCGACCGTCGCCATCCACGGCAACAGCGGCACGTTCTGGAATCGAAGCAAGGCATTCGAGGCCATTGGCTTTGGCAAGTTCATCACGGAGTCGGATTTTCCGGCCAATGCCAGGCGCGATGGCTGGTTCTTCTCCGATGACGCCATGACCGACCAGATCATCGGGCAGCTCGAGCAGGCGAAAACCCCCGCCTTGATCTTCGCCATCAGCATCGAGGGGCATGGGCCGTACCTGCATGTCCCGGTCGACGACAAGGCACGCCGCGATGCGGTTCCCGCGCCGCCGGGCCTGGTGGGCAAGCCGCTGCAGTCCTATCGCAACTACATGTATCACATCGAAAACGCGGATCGGCAGCTGGGGCGCCTGTGGGATTTCCTGGCGAAGCGTGGACGTCCCTATGTCCTGGTGTTCTATGGCGATCACCTGCCGCCGCTGCAGCGCGTCTACGCAGTGACTGGTTTCGACAACGACAGGACCGGGCCGGAACAGTCGGTGCCGTGGTTCATCGTCGGCAGCGATGTGCGGCCGCGCCGGCAGCACATCGAGGCATGGATGATGGGCAGCGAAGTCCTGCGGTCGGCCGGGCTTGTGCAGACTCCGTATTACCTGCTGACGGCCAAGGCCGAACGCGCACTGGACCAGAATCCCGCCGATGCGCGACGGGAGGATATCCTGCAGGGCGTGTATTCGCTGGGCCGGCTCCGCCTCCGGGGCGAGTTGGGGAACGAGCTGAAACAAGTCCAGGGGCTACAGGGTGGGAGCGTTAAAGCAGACATGGACCAATGATGTGAAGAGGCATAACGCATTTCTCGTCGCGTGGCGAACCCTCCTGCTCGCTGCCATCGTGCTCGCCGTCGGTTGTTCCCGTTTCGGCAACGCCATGCTGCAATTCAGCCCGGCGTCGTTTTCGGATTGCAAAGGGCCCAATATCGTTGTGCATGTCAGCTGGGATGCAATGCGGAAAACCAAGGGACCGGTTACCATCCTCGTGTACAAGCCAGGCCGTCCACCGGTGGTGTGGATGCCCAACGTTGCGCCTGCCGGAGCACACGATACCGGCGAATGGATGTCCGATGGCTCGACCATGCGGCTGGTCGACGCCAAGGGGCGCTTGCTGGCGATGCGCACCCTGGAGACCACCGCGTGTGAATGACCCGCATGACGTGAAAGCGAACGTGTTGGTTTATCCCCACGGCGATCCCGACCCGACCAGGTGACCAAGCCCGCGATGAATCGAAATTCCTGGATTTCACCCGTGTTGTACTGGCTTGGGTTCGCGGTGCTGACCGCGGGTTTTGTCGCCAACGCGCTGTGGCGCGGGATCGCTGTCGGGCCCACGCTCTTCCTTGGCGAGCTGTTGCTCGGCTCGCTGATCCTCGCCTTGGTGCTGCGCCGGCTTCTGCGCTGCGCGATAGCGACGGCGTTGTTGCTGCTGTGGCTGCTGGCGCTGGCCTATTTCGCCGGCTTCGCGGCATGCCTCGCGGTCGTGTTGGTTGGATTGGCCGCGATGGGAGCGGGCAGCTTGCTGGTTCCCACCGAGGTGCCCGCGCGTGGTGCACTTTGCATCCTGGTCGGGATCGCCTTGCTGTGCGGGGTGGACGGTTGGCTGTTGCCGTATCCGATCCACCGGCGCGCGGTCTATGCCATCGTGCTGCTGGCCATCGTGGTGCTGCGCTGGCGCGCAAGCTTGTCTATGCTGCGAGAGATGCCGGCGCGTTGGTCCGCAGCGATCGCGGCTGCACCGGGGATGGCCGTGCTCGCGTTGCTGGCGGTCGGTGCGTTGTCCACGTTCGCGTGGCTGCCTACTCTGAATTTTGATGAGCTGGCCTACCACTTGAACCTGCCTTCGCAACTGGTCGGGCTCGGCTACTTTCAGATGAATGCGGGCTCGAATGTCTGGGCGTTGTCGCCGTGGGCCGGCGACGTGTTGCAGGCAATCGCCTGGATGGTGGCTGCCGTGCCGGCACGCGGTGCGGTGGATGCGCTGTGGGCAGGTATTTCGCTCGTGCTGGTCTGGAAACTGTGCGAGGAGCTCGGACTACGCCCCGGTTTGCGTTGGCTCGCGGTGGCCCTGTACGCAGCGATACCGACGATTGCGTACACGCTCAGCGCCATGCAGACAGAAGGCCCGACAGCGGCGGTGATCGCCGCGCTGGCGTTGCTGATCCAGCGTGCCCGCGCCCCGCGCGGACGCGAGCTGGTGCTGGCTGCGGTGTTGTTCGCCCTGCTGCTGGCCCTGAAGATCAGCAACCTGATGTTTGCCGGACCGTTGGGGCTGTGGCTGCTGTGGAGTTGGCGCGGACGGTTGCCCTGGCGAGCACTGCCGTTCGCCGTGCTGGTCGCGCTGGTGCTAGCCGGCTCCAGTTACCTGTTCGCCTGGAAGCTGACCGGCAATCCGGCGCTTCCCGTATTCAATGGCGTCTTCCATTCGCCCTATTTTGCGCCAATCAACTATCACGATGGGCGCTGGGACAAGGGGTTTCACTGGGACATCATCTGGCGGCTGGTCTTTCACTCCGGCGACTACATGGAGGGCGGGGATGCCGCGCCGACCTTGGTGCTGATAGCGCTGGCGGGCAGTTTCCTGGTCGCCCTGGCCAGGCCGGTCAGTCGCCCCCTCGCCCTGGTGGCCATCAGCGCATTACTGTTGCCGCTGTACGAGATCCAATATTCGCGTTATGCCATCCCGTCGCTGGTGTTGCTGATACCTGCGATGCTGTCTGGATTGCCGCCATCAGTTCCCGGTCGCGCACCGGGCCGCTGGGTGCTTGCAGGGTTGTGCACACTGGTCGCGTTGAGTCTTGCTTTCATCAACGGTGTCTCCTGGCAGGCAAAGGCCGGCGCGGTGCAACTGCGGGCGATCGGGGGTCGCTCCGCGGCGATCCAGCGCTTCGCTCCCGAACGGGAGATGGTTCGTATCGTCAACGATCGCTACGGTACAACCGCACGGGTACTGGTATTGAAGCAGAACGTTGCTGTTGCTGCGGAGTTTGCCGGCAAGGCATTTGCCCTCAGCTGGTACGACCCGCAGTTGCTGCGATGGTCCGAGAAGGCGAACGCGGACAGCACCGGGCAGGCCTGGACGAGGGTGTTCGAACGTACCGGCGTGAATTTCGTGCTGACAGAAAGAGACAGGTTCCCCCCGGCCCTGATGGCCGCCATCGACAAGTACCGTGGCTCGGTGGCGTTCGAAGCGGGAGACTCCCTATTGTGGAAACTCGACAGCGGGGAGCCCGGTGTTGCCAGAGCGTCCGCAGCGCATGGCGTGTCGGTGACCTTCGACGTCACGCCAGCGCCGCCGGTAGCAGCATTGGTTGATGCGAGCGTGACCTTGCGCTGTAATCCAGATGCCGCAAGCAAGGGCCATATCGTGGTGGGTTGGCAGATCGGTCAGCAGGGCCATGCTGCCAGTAGTAATTATGGATGGGCGCACTGTCGGCAGGACGGTACCGCAAAGTTGTCGATGCACGAAGCGGTCGGCTATAAGGTCACGGCGCTCAGGTTTACTGCACAATCGGAACCAGCCGTGGACATGGGGCTTGCCGTAATGGATTCGCATGCCAGCCTGCGCCGTGACCTGACGGCGGAGCGGGATCTGTCGCAGCGGGCGCGACACGTGCTTGAGTTCAAGAAGAACAAGCAGCCTGTGGGACCGATCGTACCGTGAGCATCGCGCGTCAAGGTGTGAGTTTCCTCATCGTGGGCTGCTGCCTGATCGTACTCGACTGGGTGGTGTTCGTGGCGCTGACCGCGCTGGGCCTGATGCCCGTTCCGGCCAACATCGCCGGGCGGGTGGCCGGTGCGCTGGTCGGTTTCTGGGCGAACGGCAGAATCACATTTTCGGTGCCAGGTTCGCCTCGGCTGGGGCGGCGTCGGTTCGCGCGCTATCTAGCTCTGTGGGCGACGCTTACCATCCTGAGTACGGTGCTGGTCAGCTTGTTGGCCGACCAGCTCGGCCTGCAGATCGCCTGGCTGGCCAAGCCGGTGGTCGAGGCAGGACTGGCAGCGTTAAGTTTTCTTGTTTCCCGGCATTGGGTATATCGCTGACATGAGCACCCCCCCCACACCGCGCATCGCGGTGGTCATTCCCTGCTATCGCGTGGCGACCCAGGTGGTGCCCTTGATCGAGCGGATCGGGCCCGAGGTCGGCTGGATCATCGCGGTGGACGATGCCTGCCCCGAACACAGCGGCGACGTCATCGAGCGCGGTTGCCGCGATCCGCGCGTCACGGTGCTCAGGCACGCGGAAAACCAGGGTGTCGGTGGCGCCGTGGCAACCGGCTACCTGGCGGCACGCGGGTTGCCGGCCGAGGTGGTGGTGAAACTCGACGGCGACGGACAGATGGATCCGTATCTCATTCCCGCACTGGTCGCCCCGCTGTTGCGCGGTCGCGCCGACTACGTCAAGGGTAATCGTTTCTACCGACTGGCAAACGTCGCCGGCATGCCGGCGATCCGGTTGTTCGGCAACGCGGCACTGTCGTTCCTGACCAAGCTTTCGTCCGGTTACTGGCAGCTGTTCGATCCCACCAACGGCTTTACGGCGATCCACCGCAGCCTGCTGCACGAGCTGGATCTGGAGCACATCGCCAAGCGCTATTTCTTCGAATCCGACCTGCTCTATCACCTGAATCAGCTGCGTGCCGTGGTGGCGGACATGCCGATGAAGGCGGCCTATGCCGACGAAACGTCCAGTCTGCGACCGATGCACATGATCGGGCCATTCCTGCGCGGCAACCTGCGCAACTTCGTCCGACGCCTGCTCTACAGCTACGTCCTGCGCGGATTTTCCGCGGCAACGGTCGAGTTGCTGCTGGGCACTCCGCTGCTCTTGTTCGGGACCATCTTCGGCGCGATCCACTGGTGGCGATCGATCGTCGATCATGTGCCATCCACTGCCGGCACCGTGATGCTTGCTGCGTTGCCGATGATCATCGGCGTGCAGCTGCTGTTGTCATGGTTGAGCTTCGACGTCGCCGCCGAGCCACGTCAGCCTGTGCATCCGATGCTGCAAATGCAGGACGAGGCTTGACCAGACGTCCGTGGCCAGGTGCATTAACGATTCCGCCAGGACAGCGGGACCGATGGTCGTTGAATGTCGAGAGAGCGAACACGCAAGTCACCGTAGGGAGCGCGCGATGCGGGTGACGCAAAACATCCACCATCGAGGAACAACGTCCTGGTCGTCCAGGGACCTTGCACATGTCACGGCATGGCTGGTGGCGACGCTGCTCTTCATCAATACCCTGTATTTCGTCTGGCGCGCCGCCTCTCCGGTGCTGCACGACGATGCGTGGTATTTCCTGGACGTGTTCCTTGGCAAGGCCATCCATGGCGACCTCGGGTTGGCGGATTTCTTCGTCAAGCGCCCGAACCTGGACCATGCGCAACCGCTGTACAAGCTGCTATGGCTGCTTGAGTGGCGATACTTCGATCTCGATCTCTCGATCGGGGCCATCGCCGGCGTGCTGGCGGCGACCGCCAGCGCGTTGGTCTTCCATCGGGTGCTGCTGGCGCAGTGGCAAGGCGATCGCGGCGATATCCTGCGCTACCTCACCTGGGCCGGTATCTGCGCGCTGCTGTTCTCGCTCAATGCGGACGCAGGCGAATGGACATGGCCGCTTGTGGCGTTCTCGAACGTCACCAATCTGATCGTCCTGCTGTTCTTTCTCGCCGTGTGGCGTGCGCACCAACGGCAGCGCCATGGGTTGCTGGCGCTGGCGACGCTGTTCCTGGGCATCAGCAGCGACGACAGCGCGCTGATCGCGGTCATTGCCGCGGTGCTGGCGCTGTTGCTCATGCAGTTTGCCGATCCGGTGCAGCGGCAGCGTTCGACGTGGAAGGTCCTGTGCGTCATTGCGTTGTGCACGATCCTGGTCCGGATCGGTTATGCCTGGGCTCCCGTCGTCGGCGCAGCCAGTCCGGTCTCGATGACATCGCAGTTGGGGTCGCTGTTCGAACGCCTGCTCGATCATGGGTGGTGGAAATGGGCGGTGCTCCCGCTGACGCTGCCGGTGTTCTATCGCAGCGCGTTCCCATTCGTCCCGGCCGATGCCTTCGGCGTGCTGCAGGTGATCCTGGGGATCCTTCTGCTGGCGGCACACGCGTGGTTCTGGTGGAAGGCGCTCCGGAGCAGATACAACCGCCCCGCATTCGTTGCGGTCTGCCTCATGCTGTTCTTCTATGGCAGCCTGGCGGGCATCATTCTTGGTCGCGTTTCGACCGGTGGCAACGACTACCTGGAGCAACCGCGCTATATCGTGTTCTACGCCGGACATCTGATTGCGCTGTTGCTGATGTGGGCAGGCGGCCACCATCCGGCGCTTCCATCCAACCCGAGCGATCGCACTGCTGGCAGGCGGATGCGGTTTTGGTTTGGCGTGACGGGATGCGTGGCGTTGCTGATTGGCCAGATTCCCCCGTCGATCCATGCATGGCGGATGCAGCCCTACCTGGAGGCGGCCTACGCCACTCTGGCTGCGCGGATCAACCGCCTGGCGCTCGACCCGGAGCACATGACCGATTGCCTGCCCGGCATGACGGTGTGCGACTGGGTGCCGGCACGACGTCGGCGGCTTACCCAGCTGTTGAGTCGAAGCCAACTCAACGTTTTCTCCCCGCAGGTGCAGCGTCGCCATTCCTATCTGCCCCGGTTGTCCCCGGTTCCCGCCGAGCCCGCATTGCCGCATCACGGCAGCCCGGGCAACGGTTCAGGGCATCCAGGAGTCAGCTTGCCAGCGCGCGGGTCGCTGCCTCCAGCACCTGCGGCAGATGTGTCTCCAGTCCAATCCACAGTGGCAGGCGCACCAGGCGGTCGCTGACGTCGGCCGTCACCGGAAGCGCCCCGTGCGCGTGCCCGAAGCGCAGGCCGGCGGGTGATGAATGCAGCGGAATGTAGTGGAAGACGCTGTGCACTCCGGCGGCCTTGAGCGAGTTGATGAATGCGTCGCGTTGCGCCAGCGAGGGCAGCAGCAGGTAGTACATGTGCGCATTGTGCAGGCAGTGCGCGGGCACCACCGGGCGGCGCAGTCGTCCTTCGCCTTCCAGCGGCGCGGCCCAGGCGTGGTATTGATTCCACAGCGCCAGGCGGCGCGCGGTGATGTCGTCGGCCGATGCCATCTGTGCGGCCAGGAAGGCGGCGGAGATCTCGCCCGGCAGATAGGACGAGCCGACGTCCATCCAAGTGTACTTGTCCACCTGGCCGCGAAAGAACCGGCTGCGGTTGGTGCCTTTCTCGCGGATGATCTCCGCTCGTTCGGCGAGATCGCCGTCACGACAGAGCAGGGCGCCACCCTCGCCGCAAATGATGTTCTTGGTTTCGTGGAAGCTTAGTGCGCCGAGGTCGCCGATGGTGCCGAGCGGCCGGCCGCGATAGCTGGACATGATCGCCTGCGCGGCATCTTCCACCACCCGCAGGCCGTGCCGCCGCGCGATGTCCATGATGATGTCCATCTCGCACGCGACGCCCGCGTAGTGGACCACGCAGATGGCGCGGGTGCGTGGCGTGATCGCCGCTTCGATCAGTCGTTCGTCCAGGTTGAGGGTGTCTGCGCGGATGTCGACGAAGACCGGAATCGCACCGCGCAGCACGAAGGCGTTGGCGGTCGAGACGAAGGTATACGAAGGCATGATCACTTCATCGCCGGAGACCACGTCCAGCAGCAGGGCGCTCATCTCGAGTGCGGCGGTGCAACTGTGGGTCAGCAGCGCCTTGCTGGCGCCGGTGCGCCGTTCCAGCCACTGGTGGCAGTGCTTGGTGAAATCACCGTCGCCGGAAAGATGGCCGTTGTGATGGGCCTGTGCGATGAGCTCGAGCTCTCGCCCGGTCATGTAGGGGCGGTTGAAGGGAATCATGATCAACCCTGGCTGAGAATGATCAGGCCGACGATGACGAACCCGAGGCCGAGCAGCTTCGGCGTGGTCAGGACCTCCCCGAACAGCGGTGCGGCGAGCAGGCAGACCAGCAGGAAATTCAGTGCCATGAACGGATAGGCCCGGCTCAGCTCCAGCCGTGAAATGGCCAGCATCCAGCAGATCGACGCACCAAAGGCCGCCAGCAGGGCCGAGATCACCCACGGCCGCAGCAGCAGGAGCAACACCGGCGGCCAGGCGTCGAGGCGCGCAAACGGCGCCGGCGCCCGAATCGCCACCTGCCACTTGAGCACCAGTTGCCCATAGGTCGTCAGCAGGATCGTGCCCAGGACCATCAGCCAGGGGAATGCGCGCTCCATGATTGTTCCTCGCATCGGTGCCTCTCAGTGCTTCGGGGATACGTCCGCACGCGCGATGACGCACATCGAACCGGCGCTGTTGCGTATCGTGAGGACGGCTTGCTGCCAGTCCGGACTTGCTTCCGCGGTGATCAGGCGCACCTGCAGGCGACACGGTTGGTTGGCCGGTGGCGGTTGCAGGACGGCGATGTCCATGTGATCGAGCAGTCGGGCCAGCTTGGGAACTGCGGCGGCGAGCATGCGGGAAAATTCGTGGGCAGCCACCAGTCCAATGGTCATCGGGGATGGTGAGCCGGTGCCTGCGACGGCATCGTGCGGATGGCTCGCGCTGGTTCTTTTGCACGTCTCCGCGAGCTTTGCGGCGGCGTTCCCGTCGAGCGTCAGCGTACGCTCCAGATGCGTCTCGCCGCACGACAGCAGGGCGTTGACGTGAAAGGTGTCCAGCGCCTCGAACATGTGAAAGCCCTCGCGCACCAGGGCCTTCTGCACGGCGAGATTTCCCACCTGGGTGGGCAACTTCATCACGCCGATACCGTGGCTCCTTGCCTCGGACTGGGCATGTCGTATCAGGTCGCCATACACGCCAGCGCCAGCATCGGACGGGTTCACGCCGATCAGTGACGCATGCACTTCGTCGCTGTGCGGTATTTCCTGATAGGCGCCAAACCCGACCACGCGGCCCTGGCGACGGGCGAGCCAGAGGGTGCGTCCGGAACCGGACGCGTGGCTGCGCGCCCACTGCTGGTAGCCGGCCAGTGTCTTGCCGCGGGCGAACAGGAGGTTTGCCTGATAGTGGCTGGGATAGTCCTTGAACGTCCGCGCCACCATGTCGAGCAATTCGGGCATGTCGCCTTCCTGCGCCAGCGCGAACGTGATGTCGGCGTGGCGCAACGGGCGCAGGTCGTGGCCGCGCAAGTCGCAGCGATAGTGCACCAGTGTATCGGCCTGTTGCACCGGCAATGCCCAGCGCGAAAGCCCGGATATCCCGGATGAACTGCCCGAAGGGACACGCACGATGGCCACGTCGCATCCCGTCGAGATGATTTCAGCGGCAAGTGCCACAGGTTCGACGTTGTCGAGCCGACCGCGCAGGATCCGCATGCCGAAGCGTTCGGAATCCAGCGGTGAATCCTTGAGCAGGGGTGCGCTCATCACTCGGGGTTTTGCTGGCCGATGCGTTCGGCAATCAGGTAGTAGGGGCGTCCTTTTGCATCCACGAACATTCGCCCCAGATACAGGCCGATGATGCCGATGCAGAAAATCGTCAAGCCACCGAGCAACCAGATCGAGGCGACGATGCTGGTGAAGCCGGCGACCTGGATATCTCCACGCACGTAGCGAAGCACACTCAGTACGCTCATCAGCAGTGCAATGCCGGAGAACACGAGGCCCAGTCGAACCACCAGTTGCAGTGGTTTGTCCGAATAGGACAGCACGATGCCGACGGCCAGCCGCAGCAGGCGTGCCGCGTTGTAGGTGCTCTTTCCTTCACCGCGCGGCGCATGCTGCACAGGAATGGAGGTGCTTTGAAAACCGGTCCACTTCACCATCAACGGGAAAAAGCGCTCGCGCTCGGGCATGGCATTTACCGCATCGATGACTTGACGCGAATAGGCCCCGAAATTCGCCGTCGAATGATCCTGCCGCACGCCGGTCAGCCACGACAGGAGGCGATAGAAGGCCCACGAAGTCGCCCGTTTACGCCAATTGTCCTGACGCTGCGAGCGCTGGGCGAACACCACCTGCGTGTCGTGGTCGAGCGCGTCGATCAGCTCCGGGATGGCCTCGGGGGCATCCTGCAGATCGCAGTCCATCACTACCACTACCGCGCCCTTCGCATGTTCGATCCCGGCCGAGATCGCGTTGTGCTGGCCGAAGTTGCGGGCGAGCCTCAGGCCACGCAGCCAGGGGCGTGCTGGGGACAGCTCCACGATTCGCGCCCACGCTCCATCCGGGCTGGCGTCGTCAACCAGAATCACCTCGAAGGGTTGGCCGCGGGGCGTCAGCGTGGCGGCGATCCGGTCCAGCAATTCCTCCAGGCAACCCCGGCAGCCATAGACCGGGGAGACGATGGAAATCGTTGGAGGTGTCTGGGACATGCGTTGGCCACGGTGCGTGTCAGGTGCGGCGAATGGCGGCAGCGCCCGGCGCGATCGCGACAGGCGTTCCTGTACGAAGGATCGCATGGATCCCCGCGTGCTGCATGGCTATCCCACCGATGGCGATGGCCACGCCCGCGCCCTTGCGGCAGGCAGCAGGGGGGAGAGTCCCGGGGCCACGCCTTCGCGACGTGGCAACGTTGCGCCGGCCGCTGCTCAACCCAGCGCGGCTTCCAGCTCCGGAATGATCTTGAACAGATCCCCGACCAGCCCGAAATCGGCGACCTCGAAGATCGGCGCCTCGCCATCCTTGTTGATCGCCACGATGGTGCCGGCGTCCTTGATGCCGGTGAGGTGCTGGATCGCGCCGGAGATGCCGATCGCCATGTACAGCTCGGGGGCGATGATCTTGCCGGTCTGGCCGACCTGCATTTCGTTGGGGCAGTAGCCGGCGTCCACGGCGGCGCGCGAGGCGCCGACGGCCGCGCCGATCCTGTCCGCGAACTTGTAGATGATGTCGAAGTTTTCCTTCGAGCCGACGCCGCGTCCGCCGGAGACCACCTTGGACGCGCTCTGCAGGTCCGGGCGATCGCTGCTGCCCTGCTTGAGCTCCACGAAACGGGTGTGTGCGGGCAACGCCACATCGACCGAAATCGCCGTTATTGGCGCATTGTTGCCGCCGCTGCCGGCAGCGGGCCAGGAGGCGGTGCGGATGGTGGCGACTACGGCATGCGCCGGATTCGCCTCGACCGTGATGATCGCGTTGCCGGCGTAGATCGGGCGCTTGAACGTATGGCTGCCCTCGATGCTCATCACGTCGCTGACCTGGGCCACACCGAGCAGCGCGGCGACGCGCGGGGCAAGATCCTTGCCGAAGGTGGTGGAGGGCGCGAATACATGGCTGTAGCCGTCGGCGGCCTTCGCAATCTGCGGCGCCAGCACGGCGGCCAGCGGGTGTGCGTTCTCAGGGCGGCCGATGGTGAGTACGCGACTCACGCCGTCGATCTTCGCGGCCTCGGCGGCGATCGCGTCGACGCTGTCGGCGAGTACCAGCACGTCCACCGCTTCGCCCTTCACCGCGATGGCGGCGCTCACGGCGCGCGCGGTGGAGGAGTTGAGCTTGCCGCCAAGGTGTTCGGCGATGACCAGGATCTTGCTCATGGTTGTCTCTCTCTTGGGTCCCTCTCCTACCGGGAGGGGGGTTGGGGTGAGGGTTCGGCGGTGCGTGGTATCGCGCTTCGCTCCGTACCCTCTCCCGGCCTTCGGCCACCCTCTCCCGATGGGAGAGGGAATGAATGCGGTTACAGCAGGCCCTTCTGCTTCAGCGCCGCGACCAGTTCGGCCGCATCCTTCACCATCACACCCTTGCTGCGTTTGGCCGGCGCGGCGTAGTGCGTGGTCTTCAGGTGGTCGTGCGCCTCGACGCCGAGCGAGCCGAACTCGATCGTGTCGATCGGCTTGGACTTGGCCTTCATGATGTCGGGCAGCTTGATGAAGCGCGGCTCGTTGAGGCGCAGGTCGGTGGTTATCACCGCCGGCAGTTCGGCCTCGATCACTTCCAGGCCGGCATCGACCTCGCGCGTGACGGTGGCCTTGCCGTCGGCGATCTCGACCTTGCCGGCGAAGGTGGCTTGCGGGCGATCCCACAACGCGGCCAGCATCTGGCCGGTCTGGTTGGCGTCGTCGTCGATCGCCTGCTTGCCCAGGATCACCAGGCCCGGCTGTTCTTTCTCGATCAGCTTGAGGAAGACGCGAGCGGCGGTCAGCGGCTGCACAGCTTCGGCGGTGGTGACGTGAATGGCGCGGTTGGCGCCCATGGCCAGGCCATTGCGCAGGTGCGGAGTGAGATCCGCCGGCCCGATGCCGACCACCACGACCTCGTCGGCCACGCCTTTCTCGCGCAGCCGCAGCGCCTCTTCCAGCGCGATGTCGTCGAACGGGTTGGCGGACAGCTTGACGCCGTCGGTGACCACGCCGCTGCCGTCGGGTTTGACCTGGATGCGCACGTTGTAGTCCACGACGCGCTTGTAGCCGACCAGAATCTTCATCGGGGTTCCTTCGGGGGAGACTGTGTTGCGGTGAAAGTCTCCATTCTAACCGGGTTCAAACGTTCGTCCTAATCGCCGCGACGCCGGAATCCGCGGGCCAGGAGCCGGCGCCAAAGGCCCGGTTTGCGCGCGAACGCATAGCCCAGCATCACGCCGCAGCGTGCCGTGTGCAGCCATGAGACGCGCAACATCGCCCGCAACACCTGGTGCCAGCGCGCGTCCTCGATGAAGAACCGGTAGATGTCGATTGCCAGCAGGTCGGCGAGCCGGGCCGGCGCGGTATGCGCCAACCGCGACAGCAGGAACTTGGTCAGGATGAATTCCGCCTGCGAGCGCGCCGACTGCACGCGCACCCGGGCGGTGACTTCGTGCTTGCGGAAGTTGCTGCGCCGCGCGGGGTCGAAGATCACCTTGCCATGCGGCAACACGCGGCCGATGAACAGCCAGTCGCCGCACAGCTTGAAACGCGTGAGCAGGGGCGTCAGCGCCTGCCTGAAAGCCTCGGCCCCGATCAGCGCCGAGCTCATGTTCGGCACGATCTGCCCGCGCCGCTGGAAATCGGCCAGCTCGGAGCGGCCGTCGTTGACGAAGGCCCGGTCCCAGCGGGTTTCGCGCCAGGTTTTCGTGAAGTATTCGCTGGTGTCGCCGATGCGCCGATCCGCCTCGTCGACCACCCACGAGTTGCAGTAATACAACGCGGCGCCGGGCGTGGCCTGGAGGTTCGCCAAGGCCTGTGCCAGGAAATCCGGTTCGGCGAAATCGTCGCTCTCGCAGATCCAGAAATACTGCCCGCGGGCCCAGGCTGAGAACGCACTCCACGCGGCGAACGGCGTGCCCGAATTGCGCGTGTTGCGAACCAGGGTGAAGGCGAACTTCTGCTGCAAGTCCTGCAGGACCTCGCCCGAGTCATCGAAGGAGGCATCGTCGATCACCAGAACCTCAATGTCGGTCAGCCCCTGGTCGAAGATCGAGGCTAGTCGCCGCCGCAGGTACGCTGCGTGATTGTACGAGGGCACTAGGATCGAGACGCGCGGGCGCGCCGATCCCGCCGACGCATCGGCGCAGTCAGCTGCGCCGGGCATACGGGTAGGGTGCATCCGTTTCGGGCAGCCCGCACAGCGCGGCCACGCTGGCGCTGTCGAAGCCGGCGGCGCCGATGCACGGCAGGAAGATCCGTTCGATGGCGTGGGCGAGCGTGCCGTCCACCTGGCTTGCTTCGGGCTCGAACGCCGACACGTCCAGGTGTGCGTCCAGCAGCGGACGCAGCGCAGCCAGCCGCACCCAGAACATGCTGCCAGCCACGAAACTGTCCTGCTCGGGCTGCGGCTCGGGGATGCCCAGGCGCGCGGCCAGTGCACATACATTGTCCCGGTTGGCGCCCCAGAAATAATCCAGCCGCTGCCGATGGCCCTCGGCGTAGGCCATGCCCAGCGTCGGCCGATCACGGAATGCCGCCAGCACGGTCGTCGCGCGGGCGGGATCCGCCAGGCGCTGGAACAGTTCGTTGCGCCATTGTTCGCCATCGCGGCGGTGCACGGAACGCTTGGTATGCAGCTTCAGAACCACGTCGACACCTTCGTCCAGCAATCGATTGGCGACATGCAGGAACGGCAGGATGTCGCGGCCGTGGTTGTCGAAGGCCTCGATCGCCGCATCGAGTCCCAGCTTTCGGCAGCGCGCGTTCACCGCATCGGCGAGTTCGTGTGGGGTGGTGATGACGATACGCCACGGCTGGCCGCTTGCGGCAAGCGCGGTCGCCATCTCGTCCAGCACGTCCAGATACCAGACATGGAGTACCGCACAGGGTCGCCGGTCTGCAGGCAGGGCGTCGCCCAATGCATCCCGCGTGGCCTGCAGCCACGCATGGCCCAGTCGCGCGTCGGGTTCGAGCACGGCACCTTCGGCCCACTCGTTCCAGGCGTTGATGAAGACCAGCGGCTGGCTGGCGAAACGCTGCCGCGCGGTGGCGATCGCCTGGCGCAGCCAGTCCCGATAGCCGCGCGGCGACGCATGCGCAAAGACCCGGCCGCGAGCGCTGCGGCGCGGTTCGTTGTCCCAGGCCGGGTTGACGCCCGGGTAGCGCGGATAGCCCGGTTCGCGCTGGGTCATCGACGCCCGCGCCAGTTCGCGCCAGTCGAACACGCTGCCGGCGTAACCGGGATTGATCAATCGCTGGCGCGCGGTGATCGGCGTGAGCGTGGTGTCGTTGGGCGGAAATTCCACCGCCGCATCGAAGCCGATCGCGCGCGGATCGACCCGATCGAAACTCTGCACGTACGCGAGATGGATATCGCCGACACCGTTGGCGCGGCACCAGTCGCGCCAGCGTCCGGCGGTGACCCTGGCGTCGGGCAGCAGGCCGGGGCGATAGACCAGCAGCAGCGGCTTGCCGTCCACCCGCAGGTAGCGCGGGTCGGCCAGATAGTGCGCCACGTGCGCGATGAAGGCGAGGTCGTCGGCGGCGCTGTGCTGCTGGCCGATCAGGATGTCGTCGGCGCGCCCGTCCCATTGACGCGACCAGTTTTCGTTGGCCCAGCACAGGCACAGCGGCAGATCGAGCGTGGGATCGGCCAGCCACTGCCGCAGCGGATCTTCGAGCAGGCTCTTGCCGCCGAACCAGTAGAAATAGCTGCAGAACGCACCGATGCCGTATTCGCGCGCTAGCTGCATCTGCCTGCGCATGACCGCCGGCAGGCGCAGGTCGTAGAAGCCCAGTTCCGCCGGCAGTCGTGGCTGTGCGTGGCCCTCGAACTGCGGCAGCGCGCGCGTCACGTTGTGCCATTCGGTGAAGCCCTCGCCCCACCAGGCATCGTTCTCCGGGATCGGGTGGAATTGCGGCAGGTAGAACGCCACCAGGGTGGCCGGCAGCGGCTGCGGCAGTTCGCCTGCGCGGTGGCTTTGATGGCCTATGGCGCGGCCGGCGGCGCTGACGCGGGGCCGGCGTCCGGCTTGCGTCGAGTCGCCCACCTGGCCCTGCGGCCCACGGGGAATCAGCCCGTGATGACGGTCGAGGAAACGCTGGCGCCAGCGATCGCGCGTGGTCGCCGGCATCGGCGTCAGCCGAAATCCGGTTTGCAGCGTGATGAACAGGCAGCGCCTGGCGAAGTCGCGGAGTGACATGGCGGTCTATCGATGGGGATGCCGGAGCATCGCCGCTGGCATGCGCGAGGTCAATCCAGCACCCGGCGCAGCACGGCGTCCGCCGCCGCGGGGGAGAAGTGCCGGCGCACGTTTTCCAGGCTGTTTCCGGAGAGGCGTTGCCACAAGGTTTCGTCAGCCTGCAGGCGCTGCACGGCACGGACGAAGGCCGCCGCGTCATCGGCCACCAGCACGTCGACCTCGTCGGTCAGCTGCATGCCCTCGATGGCGATGGTGGTGGCGATCACCGGCACGCCGTAGCTCATCGCCATGTTGATCTTGCCCTTCACGCCGGCACCGAAGCGCAGCGGCGCCAGTGAAGCGAGGCAGGTGTCGAGCCACGGCGCCAGTTCGGGTACCCGACCATGAAATTGCAGGCCCGGCGCGGCAAGATCCCGTTGCCTGGCGTCCGGCACGTCGCCCAGCACATGCAACTGGATCCCCGGCACGGCCTGGCGCAATGGCGGCAGGATCTCCTGCGCCAGCCATTGCATGGCATCGCTGTTGGGCGGGTGGCCATGGCCGCCGATGAATACCAGGTCCCGGCGTGGCGCATGCGGCTGGCTGCAGCCGAATACCTGGTGGATATTGGAGAGCACTTCCACCCTGGCCTGCGGCGCCAGTTCCGCCAGCAAGTCCTGTTCGTGCGGACTGACCACGAAGGTGACGTCGGCCTGCTCGATCAGGGCCAGCTCGCTGCGCCGCGACAGTTCGGCCTGGCGGGCGAGCGACGCGCTCGACGCCAGTTTCGCCGCACGCGCCTCGCGCAGGAAATGCAGGTCGACCGTATCGAAGATCAGCCTGGCCTGTGGCGCATGGCGCCGCACCACGTCGAGGTACTGGCCGGCCACCATGTGGCGCGACAGGATCACCGCATGCAGCTCGTGGCCATGCCGACGCAGCCAGCGCGGCAGGTCCGGTACCGCCGGCCGGCACAGCGTTTCGCAACCCAGCGCGCCCAGGGTGGCGATCGCGCGCGCACTGGCATGGCCATCGTCAGGCAGGAGTGCCGTACTCCAGTGTTGCCGGTCGAGCAGGTCCAGGATGGCGCACATCCGCACCGAGCCGGAGTCGCGCGTGGGCTCCGGCGTCATCATGTCCACCACCAGCACGCGGCCGCGCCGGCGCCAGCGGATGGCGCGCTCCAGTGGCGTGCCGACCGGCGGCTGCGCGGCGAGTTCGGCCTGCCATTTGGCGACGAATTTCGCACGATTCGGTCGCTGGTGCCGTTTCATGCCGTGGTCGAGATCGGTGCCTGCGCTGATGCCCTCGCAATGGATCACCGTGCTGGCCGGTTCGTAGTACACGCGCAGGCCGAGCCGGCGCACGGCGAACGCCAGGTCGACGTCTTCGTAGTACGCCGGCGCGTAGCGCGTGTCGAAGCCGCCGACTCGCTGAAAGGTGTCGTTGCGGATCATCAGCGCCGCGCCGGAGACATAGTCGACTTCGCGGCGATATCGGAACGCCGGGTCGTCGCGCGGCTCGAAACGGCCGTTGGTCCAGCAGCTGCCGTCGCCGAACACCAGCGCGCCGGCTTCCTGCAACCGGCCATCCGGGTAGACCAGCCGGCTGCCCGCGACACCGCAGTCGGCGCGATCGGCGAAGCACTGCAGCAGGGCGTCCAGCCAGCCCGGCGTCACCTGGGTGTCGTTGTTGAGGAACAGCAGGAATTCGCCGCGCGCCGCCATCGCGCCGGCATTGCAGCTTTCCACGAAGCCCTGGTTGCGGGAGTTCGCCAGCAGGCGCAGTCCCGGGATCTCCGCCAGCACCCGCGCGCTGTGATCCGGCGAGGCGTCGTCCACCACCAGCACTTCGAAACTTGCCTCGCCTGCGCACTGGACGAGGGAGCGCAGGCAGGTCACGGTATGGGCCAGCTTGCCGTGAACCGGAATGACCACCGACACGCGCGGCTCGGTGCATGGGTCGAACGCCAATCCCGCCACGTCCGCGTCGGTCGGCAGCAACCGCAGGCTCGCGTCAACCGTCGGGCGCCGCCGAAACTCCTGGGCGGCGCGCTGCCACGTACCGCGCAGGCCACGCAACGCCATGCTGCCGATCACGCGGCGCAGCAGGTAGGTCGTGCGCCGGTAACGCCAGCGGAGTCGCGAAATCACAAGTACGTCCTGATGCCCGGGTCCAAAACGCGATTATCCGGCATTGCTCCGGGTCGGGCGAGGCCCGGCACGGCGAACCGGCCCTGCCGGTGTCGGAGACGCGAACGCTCGATGCGTTGCGCGACCGGACCCGGTCGGCATCCGTCGTCGCGCAGGGCCTGCAGCAACGCGGCCGGCTCCCGTTGCCCGCCATCCGTGTCGACGTGGCGACGACGGCGTGCTGCGTAGACTTGGCCGGTCGACGTGTTCCCGACAACCGGTTCGGTGCCGGGCAGGCGTCAAACGCAGCAGGCAAGAGCCTCATGTCGGATTTTCATGGCGTTGCCCTCTCCTTGTGCCGTCCGCCACGGCGTTTCCCATTGATCGTGATCGCGATATGGCTGGCATGCGCCGCCCCCGAAGCACCGGCGGGAGCGGCGGCGGACGGCGGGACCGTCCCGGTCTCCGCATCGCGGCACGCGGGCGTGCAGCCGGCCACGCCGGGCAGCACAGCCGGCCCGCCCGCGAGCACGACGGCGGTAACCCTGGGCGAGGTCATCGTCACCGCGAACCGTCGGCGCGAGCCTTCGCGAGAGGTGCCGATGCACGTGGACACCCTGTCGGCTGCGCGGCTGCAGGAGGTTGGTGCAAGGACGCTGGCGGACTATGCGTCCTACCAGCCGGGCGTGTTCTTCGCCAGCCAGGGCGGCCCCGGCGAAGGCACGCTGATCATGCGTGGCGTGTCCACCGGCAACCAGACCAGCCCCACGGTGGCGGTATACGTCGACGACGTGCCGATCGGCGGCAGCACGGTGTACTCGGCGGCGGCCACCTATGTGTTCGATGCCGCGATGATGGATCTGGATCACCTCGAATTCCTGTTCGGCCCGCAGGGCACGCTGTATGGCGCCGGCTCGATGGGCGGACTGGTCAAGTACGTGACCCGCAAGCCGGATCCCGGCGCGTTCTCCGGGTCGGCCGGGCTGGATGTTTCGCATGGGCAGCGTGGCGGCATCGACACCGGTGAACACCTGACGCTGAACATGCCGCTGGTGAAGGATGTGGCGGCGTTGCGGGTGAGCGCGGTCGACCAGCACACTATCGGCGTGTACCGCGCGGTGGGCGAGACGCCGTCGACACACGCCGACAGCAATCGCACGCGTGGCGTGCGGTTGCAGTTGCAGGTGTATCCCACCAGCCGGCTCAGCTTCGACGTCAGCGCCATGGCGCAGTGGATTGCCGCCGATGGCTTGTCGATGTCCGACTACAGCCTGGCGGGCCAGGCGCTTTCCGGAGGGCCGTACAACCGCCGGCTCAATCAGCGCGAACCGTTCACCCAGACCCTGCAGTTGTATGTATTCCGCGCCGGTTACGACCTGGACTGGGCCAGCCTGGACTGGATCAGCTCGTACCAGACCTTCGTCAATCGCGCCGTGCAGGATTATCCCGATGTGTTCCTGGGCCTGCTCAACCAGCTCGGGCCCGCGTTCGGCGTCGACCAGAAACTCGATTCGCTGTATGTCGATTCCACCTACGACGTGCACAAGGCCGCGCAGGAAATCCGCCTGACCTCGAAGCACAACGACGCCGTGGACTGGCTGGCCGGGATCTGGTTCAGTCGCGAAGATGCCTGGGAAAATTTCGCCCTGCAGGGCGCCAACCAGCCACCGCCCGAGGGGCAGACGCGGCTGCTGCGGCAGGACGTGAGCTCGCGTTTCCAGGAATATGCCGGCTATGGCGACGCCACCTGGCACCTTTCGCCCGTCGTCAACCTGACCTTCGGTGCTCGCCTGAGCGGCAATACGCAGACCCTGGGCAACTTCGAGGATG